>JAEEGG010012263.1_pt1 | contig 18534 bp, 17 predicted proteins | sample 9134161 | NCBI WGS metagenome assembly JAEEGG01 (sample SAMN16246543, study PRJNA631951) | gut metagenome | biome: gut microbiome; feature: rumen; material: CR-attached | host: Bos | place: Iran: Karaj | collected 2018-10 | reverse complement strand
GGCAGTCGACGTGAGCGTAGTGACGGTTTGCAGTGGTGTATTCCACGTGGGAGGTGTTGATCGTGATACCGCGGGCCTTTTCTTCGGGAGCGTTGTCGATTTCGTCGAAACGCTTGGCGGCGGCGAGACCGCGTGCAGCGAGAGTCGTGCAGATTGCGGCGGTCAGAGTGGTTTTGCCGTGGTCAACGTGGCCGATGGTGCCGATGTTGCAGTGCGGCTTGCTTCTGTCAAAATGTTCTTTTGCCATGATTCTATCTCCAATTAGTGAGAGCCCAGATCGGGAGTCGGACCCGAGACCTCTTCCTTACCAAGGAAGTGCTCTACCACTGAGCTACCTGGGCATAAGCCCTATGGCACCTTTCAGCACCATAGGGCGTTGTTGCGTGGGCCGTCGTGGATTCGAACCACGGTAGGCGTAAACCAACGGATTTACAGTCCGTCCCCATTAACCACTCGGGCAACGACCCATTATGTTCAAGCCAAAGATAGGAATCGAACCTACGACCGGCTGATTACAAATCAGCTGCTCTACCAGCTGAGCTACTTTGGCATGCCTCCTAAATCCGCATGGATATAAGAGTGTGCCAAATTTAATAAGTTTTATGCCGTTTTGTCAATGAAAATCAAGAATTTAGAGCAAAAAAATTGATTTTTTTTCTTTTTCGACAAAAAAGACGTACACAAAATGAGTTAAAAGTGTGAATAGATTGTTGATAGTTTAAAATGGAGCAAAAAACTATATTTTGGACATGGAAAAGAAAGGCATAAGCCATACCTGCAAAATCGAGGTCCGCTACTCCGAAACCGACGCCATGGGGGTGGTCCACCACGGGTCGTACCCCATCTGGTTCGAGCAGGCCCGCATCGACTTCTTCAAGGCGATAGGCGCGCCCTACACCGAAATCGAGAAGGAAGGGTTCGAAAGCCCCGTGCTGGAACTGGTCGTGAAGTACAGGAAGGCCTGCAGGTTCGGCGACGTGGTCGACATCGAGACCGAATTCTCGCAGGTAGGCAGGTACAAGTGGAAATTCAACTACAGGGCCTACGTGAAGGGAGAGCTTTGCACCACGGGTTCCACGCTGCACGCCTTTACCAAGGGCGGCGAGCCCACCGCCGAGAAGCCCGAATGCTTCAAGCGCGTAGAAAACCGCCTGTTCCCTGATAATTAATTATTAGTCATTAGTTACTGGAATTGCAGGGTTCTAGACGCTATTGCCAGCTTCTAGATGTTTATTGAATAATTTGAAATGTTTAAAGGAAACCCGCAGGGACTAACAGTCACAAGGGTTTCCTCCCGCAATAAACATTCAGCCCATGCAACAAGGCAACAAACAAATTTCGACCGGAGCCTTCTCTTGTTTTTTGGCGGAGTAGCATATCCTGCTAAGTGAACACTGGAACGAAGTGATCGTGTGAGCGTGCAGGATATGCACGGAGACAACATTATATAAAAAGGCTATGCATTGCCACGCATGGGCTATTCACCAAACCACATGTCTTCGAAGGATGTCGCGCCGGCAAGGAAGGCGGGGCACGCGTAAATTTCCATCCCCTCCCTGAGATCTTCCAGGTTATCGCCAATCGACCTGTAGGTAATGGTACTGCCGTCGCACGTCACGTCGGCCCTCTCGCTATCGTGACGGTACGCGAAGCAGACATCTTCAAGAGTCTCGGCATCCACGCCCGCATAGATTTCTTGCATGTACACATCACCACCAACATCGTATGCCTCGATGGCGACCGACCTGTCCGGATACCCTATCAGCATAACGAGGGTATCCACCTTCTGGTCGACAATGCAGCGCTCCGCCGGCTCGTAATCGCCACCGACCATATCGGAAGCCTTCACCTGCTCTATGTAGTAGTCGCACTGTTCCTTCATCGCGTCGACTGCGGTTTCGTAGGCACTCGCAAGCTTTGCCGGGGTCGAGGCAATTTCCATGGACGCATTGACCTCCGTAGACGAGCAGGTTACCGAGCCTCCCTTCGGCTCATATTCCTGCCTGAGCCCCGTGCAGTTGGCATCCATGCTTTCCTTGAAAATACTCGAGTTCGACACAAACACGTCGGAGACCGTTACCGAAGAAGAACCCAGCTTGATTGTGGACGTGTATTCCATGGTACCGAGCCCCGACACGATCTGGTCGAACACCATCGTGATGCGCTTGTCTTCCACATAGACGCTGCAACGGCCCGTAATGGAACTGGCCTTGGCGCTGAGATCGTACACCAGGTCGCCGCGGGAATCGTCGCCGGACGACGTGGATTCGGTACAGGCAAGGAAGATAAATGGGATGAGCAATAGTGCAAGCGTGCCGAGTTTCATGTGAGGCTCCTTTCTTTATGGCATAATATAATTCTTTTTTGCAATAAAAACAGGCGCGGATTTAAAATGTATATTTGTGGCATGGAAACTTGCACATTCAAGCATACCGCCCGCGTCGAAGTGCGCTATGCGGAAACCGACCAGATGGGAATCGTTCACCACTCCGTTTACGCCGTGTGGTTCGAGCAGGCACGTACCGAATACTTCCGCGAGGCGGGCGCAAGCTACGCCGACATGGAGGCCGAAGGGTTCTCGAGCCCGATGCTTGAACTGAACGTGCAGTTCAAGGCGCCCACGCACTACGGCGAATTCGTGGATGTCGAGACCACCATGATTCGCGTAGACAAGCTGCGCATCCGTTTTGAATACAGGGCGAGCGTGAACGGCAAGCTGTGCACCACGGGCCACACGCTCCACTGTATGCTCAAGAACGGGCGCCCCACGCGCGAACTGCCCGCAAGTTTCAGCAAGTTCGAATTCGTTAGCGAGGAGAAATAGACGCATGGAAAATCAGGAAGAAACCGTCCAGATTCACATCAGGTCGCTGGACAAGACTGTAGACTTCCCTGTCAGGAGTTCCAGCCCGTGCAAGCGCTGCAAGGGCACCGGAATAAAGGACAAGAAGCCTTGCCCGATATGTTGCGGTTCCGGCAGCATCAAGATGCTCGACTGCATCCGCTGCAACGGCACGAAGCAGATTGAAAACGGCCTCAAGTGCAATATCTGCAAGGGCGAAGGGACTATCTCCGAAGCAAAGACAAACGAGTTCCTCCAGGCCCGCCAGTTCTGCGAAGAATTCCAGAAGAAACCGGCAAAGACAATCCTGATTTGCCTCGCATGCCTCATCGTGCTTGGCGCGTGCTCCTTTTTTATTTCAAGTTACCTGTTCGTAGACCTCCGGATGATACAGTCATTGAACATCTACGTTCCGCTATTACTCGGGCTCGGCGCCGGATTCTACGTACTGGTGACCCTCCACAAGATGCACGTGGGTTCGTACCTGCCCGCACCCAAGAAGTTCATGATTTCAGCCGCAGTCATCGCCCTCGGTATCGCGGCCATCGCCATTCCCGGCCCCGTTGCCGGGCGCTACCACTGGATGGAAAGCGAAGCGAAGGAAATCATCAGCGATGCCCTTGCAGAAGATGGCCTTTCTTGCCAGAGCGTCAAGGTATCCAGCCACGACGGCAACGACTATCACGGAATCGCGAAAATTTCTGATGGCGATGAAATCAAGATAATCATCCACTACAAGAAAGTCGAAGAAACGAGCCGCGAAATCGGCTACTCCATCGAAGTGGAACCCGTGGAATAAGATATGGACCAGCCGCTCGCCGAAAGACTACGTCCGCAGAACCTGGATGAATTTTTAGGCCAGAACAAGATTCTGGGCGAGCAGAGCCTTTTGCGGAAAAGTCTCGAGAACGACAATGTGCCGAGCATGATTTTCTGGGGCCCGCCCGGCTGCGGAAAGACGAGCCTCGCGCACGTGATACGCCAGCACACAAAAAAGGCCTTCGTGGCGCTCTCGGCCGTTGCAAGCGGCGTGAAGGAAGTGAAGGAAGTCCTCGCCGACGCCCGCAAGATGAAGGGGCTGTTCCAGGACACCATCCTGTTTATCGACGAAATCCACCGCTTTAACAAGGGCCAGCAGGACGCGCTGTTGGGTGCCGTCGAGGACGGCACGGTGACGCTTATCGGCGCCACCACCGAGAATCCGGGATTCGAGGTGAACAGCGCACTACTCAGCCGTTGCCAGCTGATACTGTTTGCACCCCTCAGCAAGGAAGACTTGCGCACGCTCATATTTAGCGCACTGCGCGACCACCCGCGAGGCCTGCAACTCAAGGATGTTGAAGTCGAAGATGCCGTTGTAGACAAACTAATCGCACAGTCCGACGGCGACGCACGCTTTTTGCTAAATCAGATTGAATGGATTGGCAAGAACCTCGGCGACCGCAAGGTTATCGATGAAAAGCTTCTTGAAGAGTTCCAGTACAAGAAACCGCTCCGTTACGACAAGAGCGGCGAGGAACACTACAACCTGATTTCGGCGCTGCACAAGTCGGTACGCGGGAGCGACCCGGATGCAGCCCTCTACTGGATGCACCGCATGCTGCAGGGTGGCGAAGACCCGCGGTTTATACTGCGCAGGCTGATGCGCATGAGCATGGAAGACATCGGGCTTGCAGACCCGAACGCGCTCCTGCTCGCGACCGCCGCCCGAGAGGCATACGACTTCATGGGCATACCCGAAGGACTCATCGCGCTTGACGAACTCGCGGTGTACCTGTCGCTTGCGCCCAAGAGCAATAGTTTGGAACTCGCCGGAATGAAGGCCGACCAGATCGTGAAACAGACGGGGACACTGCCTGTACCGCGCGCATTCCGCAATTCGGTGACGAAGGTCGGTGAAAAGCTCGGTTACGGAATCGACTACCAGTACGACCACGACAGCCCGGGCGCATACTCCGCGCAGGAGCACCTGCCCAAGCAACTCGAAGGCACCGAGATTTACCAGCCCAAGCCCTACGGCAAGGAAAAGCAACTCGGTGAGCGACTCGCCCAGTTGAAGCAGATTAAGAAAGAGAAGAAGGGGTAACCTTCCTCTCCAAAGAATCAAGCAAAAGTCGCTTGATCTTATCTCAATATGCAATAGAGAAAGACGAAAGAGAAGAGTATAAAGCCGAGGCAACTGCCGCACATACGCACCTCCGAATGGGGCTAGCGCCTGTTGCGCTTCTGGTAGTCGGCATCGACATTCTTTTTCCAATTGCGCTCGTTCTTGCGGTTCTGGCGGATATCACTCATAAGGCAGCATTGCGCCTCGTACATGACGCCGATTCCATCTCCGTCATTCACGAAGTTTGCGGCACGTTCTTCGTCGATGCCGAAATTCCTTGCAGTCTCGATGGCATCGATATTCGCGCCGAGGAAGATGAATTCCCAGCCGTACTTCTGCTTCTGGCGTTCCACCATCTGCTTCACGCGATCGCTGGTGTACCTGCGGCTCGCATTCTCGTAGCCATCGGTGGTGATGACAAAGATGGTCTTTTCGGGGCGATCTTCCTCGCGGGCGTACTTGTGCACGTTACCGATGTGGTGAATGGCCCCGCCGATAGCGTCGAGCAGGGCGGTGCATCCGCGGGCATAGTATTCCTTTTCGGTAAGCGGCGCAACCTTTTCCAGCGAGACACGGTCGTGCAATACTTCCATGTCGTTGTCAAAAAGCACGGTGGAGACAATAGCCTCGCCCTCCTCCTGCTTCTGCTTCTCGATGGTAGTGTTGAATCCGCCGATGGTATCCTTCTCGAGCCCGCTCATGGAGCCGCTGCGGTCCAGGATAAAGACGATTTCGGTGAGTCCCTTTTTCATATTGCCTCCGTGCCGCTATCAGTGCGGCTTAGGTGATGGTCGCTGGCTTAGCGCGTTCGCACTTTTGCGTTGGCGACCGGTTGACGAAAGCAATAATAGGTGCTATATAGGGGAATTTGGTCGCCTGGCAGGCGACATTTTAAAATCGCGAAATTTGCGAAAATTCGGCAATTACGCGCCGAGAGTCGGTTGCCCGAACTTGAAAAGCATGCTATTGATTTCCCAGATATCGTACTTCTGCCGCTCAATAAAATACTTGACAATCAAGTCTCCCCTGTTGGAGGGCGACAATGCCAGTTCGGCGCGAGCGAGCAAGTCGGTGGTCTCGTCCATATCCAAGTGCAGGGCGATTGCAAGCGCGAGCGCCGTCTTCTTGGTGGGCTTGTAGTTCACGTTGCTGCGTATCTTGGAAAAATGCTTACGGTCGAGATTCGCGCGCTTGTAGACTTCCACGTCATCCTGGTTCTTCTCGTGAATGAGTCTGAAAAGTTTGGCACAGAAGGTTTCGCCCGGATCCACAAGAATGTCCTCTAGGCTCCTGCCGCTTTCAACACTCTTTTTCGACATGGCACAGGCGAGCGGCTTGCGCACCTCGTTCATGCACAGTTTTTCGCACTCGTCTGCAGAGACCTCTTCGTCAACAAATTCACTGCTGTCGTCGAGTTCCTGAATGGCATAGACCCTTTCGTTTTCGTCACTCCACCGGCGATTGTCTACATACCTATGAACAGCGCTATATTTATCTTGTACGTAATTATCATCGATAAACGCCTGGATATCGCTGCTCAGTTCTTCCGAGACTTCGAATGCCTTGCGGTCAAAAACGACGAGCATCACGTCCATTTCGTTTTTCTGCAAGAATTCGCCGATAGCGTCCAATGCAATTTTTAATGCGCTATCCTTGGGGAACTTGAACACGCCACTGGAAATAAGCGGGAAGGCAATGGACTGGCAGCCCAGTTGCTGGGCCTTGTCGAGTGCACCACGGTAGCAGTTGGCAAGGGCAAGTGCCTCGCCCGAATCGCCACCCTTCCACTTGGGCCCGACGGTATGGATGATGTACTTGGCTTCGAGAGCAAATGCAGGCGTCACCGCGACCTGCGCCACCTTGAGCGGGCCTACCTGTTCACGCGCCTTCAGCAGGTCATCGTAGCCGGCAGCGTTGTAGATATGGTATTCCGCGCCACCACCGCAAATGGGGTTCTTGTTTGCGGAGTTTACAATGGCATCGGCCTTGACTTTCGAAATGTCGTTGCGTACAATTTTTAAGGGCATAGCGATAAAGATACTTTTTTTGTATTTTTTGGCTATGCAGGTCAAGGTTCTAGTAGACAATATCGCAGGCAGTCCTAACGCCGCGGCAAATTGTGCGGGCAGTAAATGCACGCCCCTCCGTGGTGAATGGGGCCTTTCCATCTACATAGAATTCGAGGGGCGCCGCTACCTGCTCGATACGGGAGCTTCCGCGCATTTCGCGAAGAACGCCGCCGCCATGGGGGTGGACCTCTCAAAGGTCGATGCCGCAATCCTCAGCCACGCGCACTACGACCATGCAAACGGGATGGCGGAATTCTTCGGCATCAACAAAAATGCACCCTTCTACCTGCGCAAGGGCGCCGGCGAAAACTGCTACCATACGCACAAGATTTTCGGGCCCATCGCCTACCACGAATACATCGGCATCCGCAAGGGATTCCTGAAGCGCTTCGCCGACCGCATACGGTTTGCGGAAGGCGATATGCAGATTGCGCCGAACGTGTACCTGATTCCGCACAAGAGTTCCATCACCAGCGCAGAGACCCGAGAGGCTATCGCACGCGCGGCACACCTCTCCGTGAAGGAGAACGGCAAGTACCGCTACGACAGTTTTGAACATGAACAAAGTTTGGTATTCGATACGCCCGAGGGCCTGTTCGTGATGAACAGCTGCAGTCACGGCGGGGCAGACAACATCGTGAAGGAAATCGCTGCAACCTTCCCCGGCAAGAAAATCTATGCAATGCTCGGCGGGTTTCACCTGTTCCGTTGCAGCGACGAGACCGTGCGTGCATTCGCGATGCGCCTGCGCGACCTGGACGTGCAGAAAATCTACACGGGGCACTGCACCGGGAATCGTGCCTTTGAGATATTAAAAGAAGTGCTCGGCGAGCGTGCCGAGCAAATGTTTACCGGAATGACGATTTAGGGTCGCGAGCGCGTTGGATTCTATCACTTCGCCTTCGGCTCCGTTCCAGAATGACAAACGCGGCAACCTACCGCTTCCCTTCCTTCTTGTAGCGTTCGATGCATTCCTGGTAGAAGTCGTACGTCTGCTTGGCAATCGTCTTCCAGCTGAACACATCGATAGCGCGCTTGCGGCTCACCTCACCCATCTTCTTCGCAAGTTCCGGGTTTTCCAGAATCTTGTTTAACTTGTTCGCAAAGTCGGTCTGGAAGGCCTTCGGGTCGGCCGGGTCGAAGTCCGTATCGGAAACGTGCTTGAGCGGCACCAGGAATCCGGTCTCGCCATCCACGATAATCTCGGGAATCCCGCCCACCGCAGAACCCACCACCGGAGTCCCGCAGCTCATCGCCTCGAGGTTGATAATCCCGAACGGCTCGTAGAGCGAGGGCGTGGCAAACACGGTCGCATGGCTGTAGAGCACGCGCAGTTCCTCGTGCGGAACGGCTTCCTGGATCCACACCACGCCATCGCGGGTGGCCTGGACCTTCTCGATAAGCGACTTACATTCATCGGCAAGCTCGATGGTGTCGGGAGCGCCCGCACAGAGCACCACCTGCGCATTCTTGTCGATCTGCGGAATCGCCTGGATCAGCTGGCTGATGCCCTTCTGGCGCGTAATGCGGCCCACGAACAGCACATAGGGGCGCTTCGGGTCCACACCCCACTTGGTGAGGATCGCCTCGTTAAACGTCGGTGCATAAAAGTCCGGGTCGATACCGTTGTAGATGACCTTCACGCGGTCCTCGGGCACGCCGTAGAGTTTCATCACGTCGCGCTTCATGCCCTGACTCACCGCAATCACGCCGTCGGCAGCCTCGTAGGCCGTGCGCTCAATCCAGCAGCTCATGGCATAGCCACCATCACCGAGCTGTTCCGCCTTCCACGGGCGGTGCGGTTCCAGCGAGTGCGTCGTGAGGATGAGCGGGCATTGCAAAAGGCGGCTCGCCAGCACGCCACCGAAGTGGCTGTACCAGGTGTGGCAATGAATCACATCGATACCATTGAGGGCGGCGGCCCACTGCAGGTTGATATCGAGCGGCTTGAAAATCTTCTGGAAGCGGTCGTCTTCGGGGTTCAGCGCCAGCTTGCGCGAAAAACCGATTGCACGGACGTTGTCCTCGTCAAAATTCTGGCTACCGAAGCAGCGTGCCTCGACATGGCAAAGTTTCGAAAGTTCCTGCGTCAGGAACTTGACGTGAATACCTGCACCGCCATAAATTTCTGGCGGAAACTCGTTAGTAAGTATAGCAGCGTTCATACGAAAACTCCTTTCTTTCACCAATAATTATAAAAAAAAGGCACCCCGCCGTGGGGCAGGGTGTCTGGAGTGAGTGTGGAGTTTCTTAGAAGTTCTTGCACTGGCCTTTCCACTTGCCCTGCTTTCCAATGATGTTGCCATCGATGTATTTGCCAGTGGAGCCTACGAAATCGGCCTTGCGGAAGTCTTCGCCGCCGAGGTGCCAACGCATCCAGGCGACCGTCGCAGCCATGCCGTCCCAGGACCCCGAACCATGACCATAGCCACATTCCCTGCGACCCGGAGAAACTTCATAGCATTCGTTGCCGCGACCACCAGTCATCTGGATAAGACATGCGGGAGCCTTGACACCTGCGTTGTTGTAATCATTTTCGGCATTGCCGCGTTCCATGCCGCCTTCACCGTAGAGGATTGCGATGGAGCGGTCCGTCGCGACCTTGTTGGCGCCAGCGCCATTCCAGTCGCCGCTGTTGTTGAGGAACGCCGTAAGAACGCGTTTGTCCTTAATCACCAGCTGTTCGGATTCAAGACCGCCCATGGAGTGGCCAGATGCGCCCACCGTATTCATGTCGAGCTTGTTGTACAACGGGTCATTCTGGTCCTTGTTCTTCTTGTCAAGCCAGTTGAGAGCCTCAATGCCTTCATTAGCATTGCCCGGAGATTCCCTCAAGGCAACCACGACAAAGCCATGGGAAGCCAGGCGGCTAATAATGGAGCGATATTCCTTGGGATCGGATCCGCCACCGGGGCCCCACACCACGACGGCATGTTTCTGGGTTTCGGACAACTGCTTGGGATAAGCGAGAATCTTGCATAAGTTCCTTTTTTTGTCATTATCCCAAATGCAGGGCTCGATATCCTCGGTATATACGATTTGCATCTGGTCCTTTTCTTCTTCCTTGCCCTCGGCGAGGAAGATTCCGGCGGGCTTCACTTCTTCGCTGGAGCTGGACTGCGGCGTAGCCGTTTCGCTCGAAGCGGGCGTGACCTGTGCAGAAGAGCCCGGGACCGTATTGGTAGAACTTGCCGGAACAACGGCGTTGGAACTTGCCGGCAGCGCATTGGCGCTAGAAGTCGGCGTCACGCCACCATCAACAGCGCTAGAGGCAATTACTTCACCGGAATTGTTGGAAAGCGGCTGCGTAGAGCCGCTGGAACCAGGCATAGCGCCTGTAGAGGATTCGGGATTTACGGAAGCAGAACTCGTAACGTCTCCCGCACCTTCACCGATAGAACCCGAACTGGTCACATCCCCAGGCACACCAGAGCCTTCGCCCCCCTGCGAATTATCTACCCCGGCCTGGATTGAATTAGCGGCATCCGTCAGACTATCTGTTGCGTCGCCGCAGTTGAATAAAGCCAGCGTACTGGCCAAAACCAAGCATTTTAGTGCTCTCGACTTCATTTTGTTCTCCTCGATTTTTTCCATACACCCTTTAGTAAGATACCTAGAATGATTGAGGAAAATCACAGTCAAAAGCAATGTTCTATGGATAAAAAATCCAAGCCTATCGGGCTTTTTCGCACAAAATCAGCGATTTAGCGCGGTGCGTAAATACGCGACATGAACTCGGCACGAGTCTTCTCGTCGGTCTTGAAACGGCCCAGGAGCTGTGTGGTCACCATGGTGGCGCCGGGCTTTTTCACGCCGCGCATCGTCATGCACATGTGGCTCGCCTCGAGCACCACGGCCACGCCCTTCGGGTTCAGTTCCTTCTGGATGAGCTCCGCAATCTGGCGCGTCATCCTCTCCTGAATCTGCGGAAAGCGTGCGTAGAATTCCACCACGCGCGGAATCTTGGAAAGGCCCACCACGCAGTCGCCGGGAATGTAGGCCACGTGGGCCTTGCCCGTGAACGGCAAAAAGTGGTGTTCGCACATGCTCGCGAACTCGATGTCCGGCACGATGATCATCTCGTCGTACTTCTCGTGAAAACGGGTCTTCAAGATATCTTCGGCGCGGGTCTCGCCCGAAAGGCCGGTCATGAGTTCAGCATACATCTTGGCAACGCGCTTCGGCGTATCGAGCAGACCTTCGCGATTCGGGTTCTCGCCCATACCTTCCAGAATCATCCGGAAGCCGTCTTCCATTTTCTTGAAATCCATCATGCGAGCAATTATAAAAAAGTATCCGGCACAATGGCGTATGTTGGACAAAAAAATTAGTTGCCGCGATAAGAACTATATGATACGCTATCTAATGATACATGAACGTATCATTACTAAAAAATCGCTTTAAAAATCAAAAAAAATTGCTGATTTTACCCCAAAAATTGAGATTTTGTAATATTTATTCATTTTTTTGGATGATCGCGGAATTAGATTTATAGATGTCGGGTCGCATCAATGTCAACCGAAAACGAAAGGGAAGCGAACATGAAGCCCATTCTTGAATATTTGAACTATCGCCGCTACATGCACGATTTCTACGAGGAGCGGAAGAAGTCATCTGCGTTTTCGTGGAGGGAATTCGCCAAGCTGGCCGGATTCGTTTCGCCCACGTACCTGAAACTGGTATGCGACGGAAAGACAAACTTAAGCAAGCCCGGTATTCAAAAAGTCGCGAAGGCTATGGGCCTCGAGGGATTTGAACGAACCTTCTTTGAACACCTGGTGCAGTTGGACCATGCGAAAAGCGATGCCGAGAAAAAGGCCGTGCTTGCGAAAATCTTGCAGTCGGCCAAGGAGAACAAGATGTTCGTCCTGAATGCGGACGGTTTCCGTTTCTGCGAACATCCGGTGTGCCCGATCGTGCGGGAACTTGCCCCGCTGATGCCCGGCGCACTTCCAAGCGAAATGGCCGCAAAAATCAATTACGAGGTCACGGCGCTCGATGTCCGCGATACGCTCCAGTTCTTAGTGAAGACGGGGCTTCTGAAGAAAACGGGCGAGAATTCCTACGAGCAGACTTCGAAGATGGTGAAGATTTCAAAAGACGCCCTGCCCCTGACAGTACGCTCCATGAACCGCGAAATGGGCCGTCTCGGCGTTCTGTCGCTGGACAGCACAAACGTTGACGAACGGAACATCTCGGGCCTCACCATGGGTGTCGACAAAATTACCTTCCGCCGTATAGAACGCGAAGTGAACGAGTGCCGCCGCAAGGTGGCTGCCATCGCCGGCGAATGCAAAAATATTAACCAGGTCTACCGCCTGAATCTGCAACTTTTCCCGCTGACGAAGAAAGTCGATGAAATCTAGGGGGATGTATGAAAACGCTTAAAACTTTGAATAGCCTGACGCTTGCTGCATCGTTCCTTGCCGCCGCATTTTTCTGCGCCTGCTCCGAAACTAAGAACCCGCAGGATGCCGGTGTCTGGGAAGACGAACCCGCCATCGCAGATAATGAAAGCTCGTCCAGTTCCCTTTTGGAAATCGAATCCTCGAGTTCTGTCGTGAAAGAGAGCAGTTCCTCGGTGAAAGTGGAGTCATCGAGTTCATCCATCGCAGGAATACACATTCCGGATAATCAAGGATGCGCACCAGATCCCCTTGATTACACAGACACGCCGAAACCGTTGCCCGCCGCGAAAAAACCTGCGAAAATGGCGGAGATAAAAGCGGATTCCACCAAGGAGCCCTCGTACGCAGCCATTATGATGAAAGAAGAGAAATATGGAGTCCTGAGCGCCTTTGTCGAAAAGCGTCTCGAGTTTCTTGAAAAACAGGGAGCCGCACACGATTCCGCTTGGATACAGGCGGCAACAGAGCTGTTGCGTGAACTCGGTCTAGATTCCCTGCTTGCCGATCGTCGTATGCCAACATATTACTTGGAATATACCTTGTTCTTCCTTTACGGGGATGGCCACAATCAATTGGATGCAGAATTAGTTAAAGATTTTGCCGACGGCAAGCTCGAACCGGAAAATTACTGCATCAATAATCAGCCTTACGATTCATTTGACCGAATTGCCTTTAATTTCATGCCCTTAGGGTGCGTATACAGTGACTACGAAATTTTGGACCCGGAAGCCATCATACAGAACATCTGGCGCAAGTGCTCCGGAATGCCGTACTGCAGCGATGCGATGGTCGGAATGTTCAACAAAGACAGTTCATTGATTTGCAAGAAGAGCAGTTATTACAATTTTTCTACCATAAGTGCCTACTACACTAATTGGGAAATCGCCTCTCCACTGGATGTCGAAACATCGGGAATCCCCTGCGATGTCGACGACAAGTTCATCGTGAGCCGTAAGAACCCCGAACGTTCCTATGTTTGCACAACCGATAATGGATGGGATTCAACAAAGACCGTCAATGTTGAAATGAAGCAGGTCCCGTGCGATACGGCAGGAGCATTGTTCAAGAGCAACCTGAATCCTGGAGCGGTTTATATTTGCAGGGATACTGTTTGGACAGGGAAATATTTCATAGATCGAGAATATACCCTGAACGCATGGGACATGGCGACTCCTTTTGAAGCCGAAGTCGTGGACGTTCCCTGCGAAAAAAATGGGGAAATGACGAAAAGCGTCGTGAAACCGGATTCATTCCATATTTGTAGGAACGGCGTTTGGGGGACGGCCACCCGCTTGGAAAAGGAGACATACGGAACTCCATGCGACGAAGAGGGCAAACGCGTCGAAAGCCGTGAACTGCAATCTATGTATTATGTGTGCCATGAGGGTGAATGGCGCCAATTTGACGAAGTCACCTGCGAAAATGGCGCAAGGTACTCTACAGCCAATGAAAAATACAAAAACTACAAGACGAATTATGCCTGCAAAGACGGGAAGTGGTATTCAAGCAATGACGAATCATGGGAAATTCCATACGAACTTTATTTCAATCCCGACATTGAATACGGCTCGTTTTTGGACCCGAGAGATGGCCGTACCTACCGTACCATTGACTACCGCGGCACGACATGGATGGCCGAAAATCTCAAGTATCAAGGGGCACCAGGAACCTTTGAAGTTGACAAGCAATTTTGCGAAAGTGACAACTGCAAAAATTCAGGTTACTTCTATACCATAAAAGCAGCGGAACAAGCTTGCCCGGAAGGATGGAGATTGCCGAACAATAATGAAGTTTCACTTCTACGTAATCCTGACGGTTCAGAAGAAACTGGTGAAATTGAAATTTATACCTCGACACGAGATTTGTTCAATACATTGTTCACGCAGATGAATAGCTTGGGCGTTGGCTATAATGGATTGGACAATTATGGACTGAGCTTCACCAAGACCGGGTTGTTTAATAGAGACGTCCATGTGAATAGCGACTATCAGTACTTCTGGTTCCTGGATGCCAGAGAAAGTGAAATAACGCTAGCGGAAATAACAACCTACGCGATAGACTTGTCTAACAGATTCTACAGTGTCCGGAATGACATCAAGGCTCCTGTCCGCTGCGTCAAGGAATAAAAATTTTTAGACCGCTGGATTGCCGTTATTAAATGAATACGACTTCGTTCCCGGTACGTTCGGTGATGTTCCTGTTCGGCAGGCCCGATTCGGTATCGGCGTAGCCGATGGCAACGGAGGCGTACACGCGCTCGTCCTCGCGCAAACCAAGTCCGCGCAGGTATTCGAGGAGCGTCGGGTCTTCGTTCAGCCACTTGAGCTGGTTGATGTAGCAGCTGCCCAAGTTCAGCTCGTTCGCCGCAAGCATCATGTTTTCCACGGCGCAGGCCACGTCGGCCATGTTGTTGCCGTAGTCTTTCTTGTTCGCGACTACAATCAGCACGGGCGCCGTGTAGCAGAACGAGTAGTTCCCCTTGCGGGCGAGCGTGATGGAATTCTTGAGACTCTTGTAGAGGTCTTCGCGGAGTTCCATCTTCGCAAACGCTGCCTGCACCAGTTCCTTGAGTTTCGCAATCACCGCAGCATTCGAAATCACGAAGAAGTGATTCGTCTGCGCGTTACCGCCGGTAGGGCCGAACTGGCCCGCCTCGGCAATCTGCATCAGCTTTTCAAGTTCAACGGGCTGGGCCTTGAACTTGCGCGTGCTACGACGAGTGTATATCGCTTCGAGCGTGTTCATGACATACCTTCTATATCTAGCACTTTTTCACGTCATTCCGGGCTAGACCCGGAATCTAGATGGCGGATCAAGTCCGCCATGACGTTAAAAGTCACTTGTCCAGCGGCAACACGAGGATACGGGATTTACGCTTCTGGTTGTAATGGTCGCGCTTGCTCTTCGGCAAATCCTCGACCGTACCATCCTCGAATCCGAAGTGGTAGAACCAGTCAAGGGCCTGCGTAGTAAGCAGGAACAACTTCTTGTAGCCCTTCATGCGGCCAACCGTAATGAGGTGACGCACGATGGCATCGCCAATGCCCGACTTGCGGTAGTTCGCGCCCACCGCGATGCCGGCGACTTCGGCCATGTTGTCTTCAAATTCATGCAACGCACCGCAACCGTGAATGCTGTTGTCGATGCTGTACACCACGTAGTCCTTGAGCTTTTCGGAAATGCTTTCCTGCGTACGCGGCACAAGGTAGCCCTTCGCAATGTAGTCCTGCATAATCCGGAGGATATCCGGAATATCTTCGATGTTCGCGGGTCTGATACTCGAGTACTGGTTCGCGTACACCATGGTACCGTCGCCCCGCGCGCTGAACACTTCCTGCAGCACGCTGCCCTGGAATTCACCGCTCAGCAGGTGAACGCGGTTCGCGCCCGCCTCGCATGCCCGGATGGCATTCATCAGGTAGTCCATCTGCGCAAAGTCGAGCTGGTCGGAATTGAGTTCCAGGAGTTCCTTCGCCTGGTCCACATCCAATGCCGAAATCACGCCCGAGTCCGTCGGCTCCAGGTACTTCGTGTTCTTGCCGGTCACGAGCCCGTCGAGCTTGATACCGTTCTCGTTACCGATAAAGAAGAGCTTCCCAACCTTCATGTACTTGCAGATTTCGGTCGCAAGTTCGGTAGAGCTGATGTTGTAGGCGTGCCCCAACTTGTTCCAGCCAATCGGCGGAATGATAGGCACGAACTTCTCGTTCAAAAGCTGTTCGAGGATATCCCTCTGGATACGCTCGATCTTGCCGGTGCGCATGTAGTCGACACCGCCAATCACGCCGAGGCTCCGCGCCAGCACCCAGTTACCCTGGATACCGCTCAAGCCACTCGCCGTAAGGTGACTCATGATGCGCTGGGCAACACCCAGGGAAGCCTGCTCGATATGCGGCAGGGCTTCTTCGCTCGTAAGGCGCACGCCGCCCTCGAACTTGGACTCGAGTTCCCAGGCTTTCAACTGCGCGTCGATGCTGTTTCGCGTACCCGGCACGATAATAATGCGGATACCCGCCTTGTGCAACAGGGCGATATCCCGCATGAGCACGGGGAACAGCGGATGGTCCATAAGGCCGTCGTCAATCTTCAAAACGAACAGCTGGCCCTTGAACCGATCCATATAGCCGAACACTTCCCGGATGAATCCGGCAACTTCGAAGTGCTGGGAATAGAAATCGGACACAGAGTTGTTCATGCCCATAAACATAAAAAAACACGGCCCCGTCAAGGGCCGCATTCGTTAAATTACACCTTTTTCAAGGCCAAAAAGCGCCTTACTTCTTGGCAGCGGGCTTCTTGTCTTCCTTCGCGGGCTTTTTCGCGTCGGCCTTGGCGGCGGGCTTTGCAGCCGCTTCGGGCTTGGCGTCGGCCTTGGCGGGGGCTTCGGCGGCAGCAGGGGCTGCCTCGGCCGGCTTCACCGCGGCACTGTCCGTGGGCACGGCCGGAACGGCGGTGCTGTCAATGGCCGGGACTTCGGCATACACCTTCAGGAGTTCCACCTCGAACACGAGCAGGGCGTTCGCAGGAATAAGGGGCGGCACGCCGGCCTCGCCGTAGGCAAGGGCGCTCGGAATCCAGGCCTTCACCTTCATGCCTTCCTTCATGGTAATCAGCAAGTCCTGCCAGCCTTCGATAACGGCGCTGACCGGGAATTCCAGCGGTTCGCCGCGCTTGACGCTGTTGTCGAACTCGGTACCGTCGAGCAGGGAACCCACGTAGTGGACCTTGACCCTGTCGCCCATCTTGGGCGAAATACCCTCGGCAGCCTTGAGCACCTTGTACTGCACGCCCTTCGGAGTCGTCTTGACCGTCGAATCCGTGATGTTCTTCGCGAGGAACTGCGCCTGTTCTTCAAGGGCCTTCTTGGCGGTGGCAGCCTCGTTGGCCTCCTTGGCCTTCTGCATCTGCAGCAGCAAGTCCTGCAAGGCGAGCTCGGAAGCGGAATCCGTCATGAGCAGCGGGCGGGTAGAATCCGTCTCGTCAAGGATGGCCGACATCAGAACGTCCATGTTCAGCGGGACGTTCACGTTGGCAACGGCCTTGCCCAGGTCCATGCCGAGCGCGTAGCTGTAGCGGTCGACCTGCGTGGAAAGCGTCACCTTCTCCTGCTGGGCAGGCGCCGGAGCGGGTGCGGGCTCGGTTTCCGGAGCGGCATTCTTGCTACCGCCGCAGGCGGACAGGGCGACAGCCCCTAAAAAAGCGGAAAAGTACTTGGCAAAATTCATCATATCCCCTATCATAACAGGTTTTAACGGGATTCAAATTAGCAAAAAAAGGTGCGGCCCATCACAATCGGGCCCGCGCAGGCCCCCGATAGGCCCAAATGAGAACAGAAGGCGAACACTTTTTAAATCCCGATTTATCCATCGTTGACATGGGTTTACACGTTCCGAAATTGCCGTTACCGCGCAAATTTCGCCACTTTTTGTGGATAAGTCCTTGATAGAAACGGGCTTCTGAAGCTATACGGTATGTTACGGAAATCATACAAACCCTTCCAAACCGGGAGAAATATTTATAAATTTATACACAGAACGACAAGGAACACCAAAAATGACTAACCGCTTTGAACATTATTACGAATCCGCGACTGCGAGCAAGAAGCAGTTCGACGCTTCTGTATGCAGTGTGAAGGAAGCGCTCCAAGTCTCCTTGAACACTAGCAGGGCTCGCATCTACGTCCGCGACAACAGCAAGCCGGTTTCTACGGGCTGGCTCCGCGGCTCCCTCTCCTACCCCTGGGCCATCGTCTGCATCGTCATCCCGGCGGTGCTCAACATGATGATGTAAACAAAAATCCACACTTATCAAGGCGGTCGTGCTTCGGGCACGGCCTATTTTTTTATATGGCACCCGTGGCATCCGGGGCGCCCTTTTCTATCTTTGGGGGCGTAAAACAGCGCACCCGCGCACCGGAGACATTATGGCAGCACTCATCCTCGACGGCAAGGCACTCGCCAAGACCACTGAAGAAGAACTCAGCGCCCGCGTGGCAAAACTCAAGGAAAAGACGGGCAAGACCCCCATCCTTGCAACCATCCTGGTGGGCGACGACCCGGCCAGCGCCACCTACGTGAAGATGAAGGGCAACGCCTGCGCCCGTGTGGG
>JAEEGG010012258.1_pt1 | contig 18537 bp, 14 predicted proteins | sample 9134161 | NCBI WGS metagenome assembly JAEEGG01 (sample SAMN16246543, study PRJNA631951) | gut metagenome | biome: gut microbiome; feature: rumen; material: CR-attached | host: Bos | place: Iran: Karaj | collected 2018-10 | reverse complement strand
GCACTTCACCCAGCAGTTCGGCAAACGTGGCAGCATGTTCTGCTTCCTCGTAAGCAGCTTTCTCCCAATACAAACCGATTTCGGGATAGCCTTCACGATGAGCCACGCGAGCCATAGCCAGGTACATACCTACTTCGCAGCACTCACCATTGAAGTTGGCACGCAGGTCATCCATAATATCTTGGCGAGCACCTTTGGCAACACCGACAACATGTTCGGCAGCCCAGCTCATCTGGTCTTCTTTTACTTCTTGCATTTGTTTTCCGCAAACGGGGCATTTTTCGGGCATTTCATCGCCTTCATAAACATAACCACAAACAGGGCAGATAAATTTTTTCATAGTTAATTGGGTTTAATTGGTTGATAATTATTATGTTCAATAATATGTTTTACAAATTACTTTCTGTTAATTACGCCGTTGAATTGGGCTGTGGGAGTAACCACAATCTCGTTCAAGCAAACATGGGCGGGACGAGTAATGGCAAACTCCACAATATCAGCAATATCCTGAGCTACCAGCGGCTCATAGCCTTCGTAAACCTTGTCGGCTTTGGCCTTGTCGCCATGGAAGCGCACCACGGAGAAGTTGGTCTCAGCAGCGCCAGGAGAAACTTGCGTCACACGGATATTGTACGGCAGAAAATCTGCACGCATACCTTTGGTCAGTGCATAAAGCGCATGTTTGGAAGCGCAATAGACATTACCACCGGGATAGATTTCGTGGCTGGCAATCGAGCCAATGTTGATGATGTGACCTTCCTTGCGTTCTACCATCTGCGGCGACACCAAGCGCGTAATATAAAGCACACCTTTGATATTGGTGTTGATCATTCTTTCCCAATCCTCCAAAGCACCCTTGTGGATGGGGTTCAGCTCAACAGCCAGACCTGCATTATTCACAAGAATGTCAATATAGGAGAATTCTGCGGGAATGGATTCTATGGCTTTCTTGCATGCATCGGGATCCTGCACATCGAATACCAGCGGCAGAATCTGACATTGGGGATGTTCCTTCTTTATATCATCACAAACTTTCTTCAGATTGGCTTCATTACGGCCCGTCAGAATCAAGTTATAATCGTACTTGCCCAAATTTTTGGCGATGGCCTCACCAAAACCGCCAGAGGCACCAGTTATCAGAATGCTTTTTTTCATAGTTGTTATTTTTTGATTCTTATATGAGTTCTTTCATTAGAAAAACGATTGTAACCGATGCGGAAAGGCAGTGGCTTCACATCTTCGCTCTTGTAGGCGTCGGCAAGGTCGCTCTCGGCATATTCGCTAAACAAGGCAATGGGGCGACTGTAACCGCCATACAACTGGGTTTTCCATTCGTTAGCTGGGAAGAAACGATACGGCACACCTGAGTCATCCTGCATGATAAAGTCGGACTTGGCAAGCACCACATCGCGAATCATTGAGAAATCCTCCTCGTGCATCAAATAAGACGCTGATTTAATGAATGTTGCACATCCATCAGCCATATTATCCATAAACTTGATGTATTCGGGATTCACTTTCAGCGAGCCATTGGCCACATTGGTACCGCCCGTATAGTAGAGGGTGCGCACTGTAGGCATATTGGGCTGATGGTAAGTGATCTTAATCAGCTTGTTACGATGGCGACTCAACTGTTCGTAAGGCACTTCAAAGAAATGGCCTTCTTTGTCCACCGAGCCGTACTGCATCGTCAAGATCTCCTGTCCGCTTTGGGTAAGGAAAATAAGCAATAAGGGAGCTACACCGTCCACTTGAACATTAGCCAACTCGGTCTTCATGTGTTTGGTAATAAAGAAGCTATGCTTCATAATATCGCCAATGCCGGCGTTGAGCGTTTCGAGGTACGAGCCCAGGTTCTTCTTCAACGAGTCGGTCGAGGGCAGCGAGCCCACACTTTCAAGACCGAAGAGGTACATGGTAGTGATATTCGGAAAGAAGATATCGGCGTAAAGAAAATCGGAGCCGCTAAAAGGCGAAAAGAGCTCGTTATAGTTCTTGCTTAACGGATAAATCTCGGTCTTGGCCCAAGCAGTATAGCTCTCTTTTTTAGTTTGGAAGGTGTGCCACAAGTCGTTAGCACGGGCGGCATAGTTTTTCCAAGCTGCCTGCTGGGTGAATTTATAGAGATGACTATCTTCGGCCACGGGGCGTCCGCTCAAGAAATTGGCCATCTGTTGCAACTGAACATCTCCCTGCGGAATAGTGTCTTCCGTCACCACTTCGAGTGTATCGACGGGCGCAGTCTCTTCCTGCGGAGCAACGGCTTCCTGCTTATGATGACATGCGAAGAGGGTCACCGCCAGAACAGAAGCCAATAACAATCTGATTTTCATATTATAAGGAAAAAGCATTTACACAAATATTACAATTGGCTATAAGCTGGCGAGAAGGTGTCACCTTGTTTCACATCGCCTGTGGTAATACCTTTCTTGAGCCACTTAGAGCGCTGAGCCGATGTACCGTGGTTGAACGATTCAGGAACGGTGTAGCCTTGCGCACGTTTTTGCAGGTAGTCGTCGCCGATACGGGCAGCGATAGCCAGACCTTCGTCGATGTCGCCTTCTTCTAACGAGTTGAACATGGCATTGTCGCGATTAGCCCAAACGCCAGCGTAGAAGTCGGCTTGCAGTTCCAGGCGCACACTGATCTGGTTGCTTTCGGTCTTGCTCACCTGCTGCATTTTCTGATGCGCAGCGCTCAATGTTCCAAGCAGATACTGCACATGATGGCCTACCTCATGCGCAATGACGTATGCATACGCAAAGTCGCCAGCCGTGCCGAACTGCTGCTTCATACTGCTGAAGAACGAAAGGTCGATATAGACGGTCTGGTCTGCTGAGCAATAGAACGGGCCCGACGAGGAAGTGGCATTGCCGCAGCCCGACTGTACAGCGTCGGTGAAAAGCACCAATTTCGGCGGGTCGTATGTTCTGCCCATCTTCTTGAATTCAGCGGTCCACACATCCTCGGTACCAGCCAGAATCTTTTTGGCGAAAGAAGCGAGTTCCTCTTCTTCTGCCGTCGGCGTATAGGCCGTTTCGGTGCTGCTGCTCACATTCATATTCTGAATCAAGTTCGTAGGAATCTTTCCCGTCAGCAAAAAAATGACACCTGCAATAATAAGGCCGCCGATACCGATACCGGCACCCACTTTCTTACCGCGGCGGTCGTCCACGTTGGTACTTTCTCTTCTTCCGTCTAATCTCATAATGACACAATTTTTTTAGGATTAATCTGCAAATTTAAATAAAAAATCATTCCAAACAGGTATCTATTTCATTCCTGCAAAAAGAGTTTAATTCTTATTTTTTGTGCAGACTTTTCACATACAAACCCTCCGACTCTTTTGCAGCCTGACATTGTATAATAATGTATGACAGACCGATATGGAAATCATGTTTCAGAGTGCAAGATTCAACATAATGACCATCAATAAACATATCGGCTTTTCGAGCTGCCAAATCAAAGGCGAATTTCACTTTGTGAAACTGGCCTAACGACATTTTGTTTTTATCAATATGGAAAGAAAAGAGAGAAAATTCGGGTGCGTACTCGTCGCACGGATTATACCAGCAATCGCTCAAGGAAATATTCGCAGCATCCTCGGCCAAATAGATTTCCGTTTCGACCTCTCCTTGCATGGCAGCAGGAAAATTCCACACCAACCCTTGAATGGGACTGACCAGGCGCGGGTCGTTGATGCGCGAAAGCTGCACCACTTCCCAAGTGGAGCCTGTCGGATCGGGCACCTTCACGGCGCCGTCGGTCCGGTTATAGGCACAATGCCCATTGCGATCGGTGTGGCCGACCACACTTTTCAAATAGACTTGCGTTGAGACGTTGGCCAAGCCCTCGTAGAAATCCTCAAAACGCTCCGTTTCATACAACCAATCCACATCGAAAATGAGCAGACGTCGCGACGCTTCATTCTGACCAACAGCCACCAGCACTTTATGATAGGGCAACTCGATGGCCTGAAACTGGTGCACACTCTTGTCATTTGACGAAAGTGGCGTTCCTAAATATCTGAAATCCGCATTGTTACGAATACTATTCAAATAGAGCTCGCGAACACCTTTCCAAGTGCGACCACCATCATCGCTGATAGCCACATGACTCACATCGCGGTTGGTGAAGTAATCCTCGCAAGTGCCTTTCAGCACGCTCTCCTTGGCATTGGGCTGCTGTTTGTGGTCCACTTCGGGCAATGGCCGCGAGTTGTTCCAGAAGGCCACAATGCGACCATCGGACAGACGGAGCAGGAACGGCGTTGTATTGGTGCCCTGAAATGGCGACGGCTGAGGCACAGTCCAACTGCTGCCACGGTCGTACGAGAAGCTTTGGTAGAAGCAGTCGGTGGAATTGCGTAGAAGCATCAGCATTTTACCCTTCTCCACTTCACATACAACAGGCTCTGTACCGTTGCCAACCGACCAGCGGACATCCTTATGCGGATAAACCACGCGCTGCTGCTCCGGCTGATGAACCACCACCTGTTGGAAGGATTTTCCCTTATTGTCGGAATAGAAATAGACAGCCGGTTTCTCTTGATTTTCATCTAATTGCTGAGCCGTGAAAAACACGCGCTTCCCATCGGCAGTCCGCTGCGGCAGAAAAGCACCCTCATGCTTCCTTCGACTCACCTTGACAGCATCAGTAGTAGTGGCATCGGGGCCCTCTTTTGAAATCAAAACAAAAGTACCCATCTCATTACCAGCATTTTCCGCACATTTTATCCACAATCCCCATTCTGGGAAATAGGTAGCTGAGCCCATCACACCTTTATGGAAGTATTGTTTCCACGAAAGACCACCATCGGTCGAGGCGATATAGACGGGAATACCTTTCGGCTGTTCAGGCGTGCGGTAGCGTGCGCCATAGACACGAATCTCGCCGTCGGGCATCACACACATATCTGCACGCGCATCTGACGGTGGTACACCCACCACCGTCGGCGCATAGATAGCTCGCAACATCTGCGTTTCATCCTCACTCAAACGATTCTGGAGGGCCTTCAGATAAAACGGCTCTGCCTTGATAGTCTCCTGGGCATAGCCCGCAACATTAGCGAACAAAACCAGCAGAACAATGCCTAAAAGGCCATAGTATAAATGTCTTTTTGTTTTCACAAACATATATAAATCAATGATTTAATCCAAAATATTTCTCATCTCCGATAGCATATACAGCTGAGCCACTGCCCGAGAGTGACACATAGTCGGCGCCTTGCGCATACAAGTGTTCCTTCAACCGTTGCAGCACAGGATAACGGACAAACAGCGTGTCTTCAAAATCATTCTTAATCAATCCCTTCCATTCACTGACAGGCAATTTCACCGCCTCTTCAAGCGAATAATCGGCCTTGTGCGGGGTCACACCGGCGTATGCCTCAGCCGTAGAGATGTGCAAGCCCGGATGGATGACGGTAATCACTTTCTGCGACAGGTCGATGGAAATGGGGCGCATCACCTCTCCCCTGCCCGTAGCATAGACTGGCATCGAGCGAATGAAGAAAGCGACATCGCTGCCCAGCTGCGCAGCGTAGCGTTGCAGCGCTTCGTCGGTAAGATTCAGATGAAACAGTTCGTTCAAGGCATTAAGCACAGCAGCGGCATCACTTGAGCCGCCGCCGAGGCCAGCGCCAACAGGGATATTCTTCTGCAGCCGCATCGTCACTTGGCCGACAGGCAAGTCGCGCTGCAGCAAGCGCAACGCCTTCATGCAGAGATTATCCTCCATCGTGGTAGTCAGCCCTTGCGGCTCAACGACCAGCGATGAGTCGCCCTCACAAGTTGTTATCTCAAGAGTATCAGTCCATTGCGATATGGGATAGAAGACTGTTTCGATACTATGGAAACCATCTTTCCTTTTTTCCACAATATTCAGACCGATATTAATCTTGCATAGCGGGCGGATGACCATTTTTTTCTTACTTTTGCTTGCAAATTTAAGAAAAATCATGCAACTACTCAACACTCTTGTTCGCAGTTTCTTTCTGTCTCAGCACAAACGACTTACAACGCTCCTTGAGAAGCAATGCGAGACACAGGAGAAGCTTTTCAAACAACTCATACGGCACTGCGACAAGACTTTGATTGGAAAAAGTTACGGCACCACTTCCAACATGTCGGTTGAGCAGTTCAGACAGGCCATGCCCATCCACGATTACCCTTCGTTAATGCCTTATGTAGAACGCATTATACGCGGAGAGAGCAATATTCTTTGGGACAAGCCCATCAAGTGGATGGCCAAATCATCGGGCACCACCAGCGCCAAGAGCAAATACATTCCTGTCAGCAGCGATGCACTCTACAAGAACAACTACGCAGCAGCCAGCGACGAGCTGATAGTCTATAGTCACCTATTTCCTGACACACAAATGTTTGGTGGCAAATCAGTGGCATTAGGCGGCAGTTTCCATACCATGGAACAAAACAGCAATGTGCGCTGCGGTGATGTATCCGCCATCCTGCTGGCCAACATGCCTTCCCTGGGCGACATTCTCAAAGCACCGCGCAGAGAGATACTGCTAATGCAAGACTGGAATCAGAAACTTGAGCTGATGGCCTCGGAGACTTACCGCGAAAATGTCACCACCATTTCGGGAGTTCCTTCGTGGATGTTGCTGGTATTGAAGCGAGTGATGGAAATAGCTGGCAAAAGCAACATTCTTGAGGTGTGGCCCAATCTGGAAGTCTATTTCCACGGCGGTGTGGCCTTTGCCCCTTACAGAGAAGAGTTTAAGCAGATTATCCCCAAGGATAACTTCACCTACATTAACACCTACAATGCCTCGGAAGGTTTCTTCGGATTTCAAGACACGACCGAAAGCGATGATATGCTATTGCTCTGCGACCACGGTGTCTTTTACGAGTTCATTCCGATGGATGATATCGGCAACGCCGCCGATTCGCAAAGCGTTCTTCTACAAGATGTTAAATTAGGACAGACCTACGCTCTCGTCATCACCACCATGGCCGGCCTTTGGCGTTACAAGATTGGCGACACCATCGAATTCACCTCACTAAATCCGTACAGATTTAAGATTACAGGACGTACCAGTCATTATATCAATGTTTTCGGCGAAGAGTTGATTGTGGATAATGCCGACAAAGCCCTTGAGGAAGCTTGTCGCGCCACCCATGCCATCCTCACCGACTACACGGCAGCGCCCGTCTACATGGATGCCCACGACCATGCTTGTCACGAGTGGGCAATTGAGTTCTCACAACAACCTGACAATCTGGAACTTTTTACCGACATTCTCGACCAGAGCTTGAAGCAACTCAACTCCGACTACGAAGCCAAGCGCACCGACGACCTATTACTCAAAAGGCCTTTGATACATGTACTTCCGCAAGGTACCTTTCTCAAATGGCTCGCCTCGCGCAACAAACTGGGCGGACAGCACAAAGTGCCGCGCCTACAGAACGACAGAAGCATCATCACCGAAATTTTAGCCATAATATGACACCTTACCGACAAGTTTTCTACAAAATTCTTGCCTCTATTCTGTTATTTGTGACCTCTTATTCCACGCTGATAGCACAGCCCACAGCGAGTGATTCAGTGACGGTCAAAAGCGACAGCGCGAAGAAATTCAAAATCCATGGCAAGCCCATCATCCTCCTGTTTGTCAACTTTCACAGCGGCTTTGGCGAGAAACGCAAAGACATCGGGTTTGAACTCGACCGTTCCTACCTCGGCTATCGCCTTGATTTCACCAAGACATTGTCCACCACCATTTTATTTGACGTGGGTCTTCCAAAAATTGTAGGTTCTGAAATAGAACGAATTGCATACGTCAAATACGCCATGCTGTGTTGGGAGCCACGCAACCTTACCCTTAAAGTGGGGTTGGTACCGCTTGAGCAGTTCACCTTACAGATGGACTACTGGAAATATAGTTATATGCTTCGCTCGTTCCAGGATATCAAGGACTTTGGTAAGGCTGCCGACTTAGGTGTGACGGTTCGATACAGATTCACCCGCTGGCTCGAAGCCGACGCCATGTTTGTCAACGGCGAAGGATACCGCAAACTGCATGTTGACAACAAATTCAAGTACGGCGCAGGTATCACTTTTAGGCCTATCAAAGGGTTGGCAATCCGTGTTTTCGCCGACCGTGGCGACGAAGCCGATACCGACACTCTGGGCAAAGCGCAGGAAAATCTGTCGTTCTTTGCGGGCTACCAGCATCGCCTGTTCACCATTGCCGCTGAATTCAACAACCTGTTCAATTCGCACTTTAAGGCGGGCTACCACCAGCACGGCATTTCAGCTTATGCGTCGTTTGTCCTACCTAAGAATTTTGAAATTTTCAGCCGTTGGGACTACCTCTTTTCCAACCTTGACGACGACCCGCTCAGCGGACACACCATCACTACAGGCTTTCAGTATTCGCCCATCAAGTATGTACAAATCACGCCCAACTACCGTATGCTCATCTCTCCCAACGGGCATCTTAACCATTACGTCTATCTGAGTTTGCAGGTGCAATACTAACGTCGATGCCTTCGACAAGCGCAGTCACCTTCTATATGTACTCGAACTTCACCACATCGAACAGTCCCTTGTCGGTGATTTTAAGTTCTGGGATGACCACCAGTTCAAGGAAGGCCAAGGCGATGAGCGGGGAAAAACGCACACAGTCGAGCTTGCGAAGGTGCTGAATCAGTGCAATTTGCTTGGCCGCCACAGTTTCAGCAGGTTCATTGCTCATCAGGCCGCCAATGGGCAAGGGTAAAGTGGTTTCCGAGTGCTCGTCAACCACAACAATACCGCCCTGCAACTCAATCAGTCGGTTGACGGCTTTCACTATCAGCTCGTCGCTGCTGCCCGTAGCAATGATGTGGTGACTGTCGTGCGCAATGCTTTGGGCTACAGCGCCATTGGTAATATTAAAGTTGGAAAGAAAACCAACGCCAATCGAAGGATTTTCCTGATAGCGGTTCACCACGACAATCTTCTGTATGTCATCCCACTCGCCTCTTTTGAGCACCAGATGAGGCGTAATCAACTCACCATCTTTCACTTTTATGACATGCAACTCTTCACATTGCGACAGGTCATAAGCAATCTGAGAAGTCGTGATCGGCTGCACCTTGAAGTTGTTAATTATGCGTTCCACAGGCTGATAGCCGATGCCTGAAGTGGGTTCTCCGTCAATATAAGTCTCCGCTACATCAAAGGTAGTCAGCGACTTACAGAGGATAAAGTCGGCAGGATCACCAGGTTGCAGCAATCCCACGGGCAAGTGGTAATGTCGCACGGGGTTCACCGAGGCGATACGGAGCAAATCAAACAGGTCATAGCCCAACTGCACTTCCGACGCCACCATCTTATTGATGTGGCCATTTTGCAAGTCGAAAGCTTTCTGGTCATCAGTGCAGAACATCAGTTTGTCGGCATGTTGCGCAATGAGCGGATGGAGCACTTTGAGGTTGCGGGCCGCACTACCGCGACGGAGCAGAATTTTCATCCCCAACGAGAGTTTCTCCTCCGCCTCAGCCAAGCTGTTCACTTCATGATCGGTAGAGATACCCTCTTCGACATAATGGCGCAAGTCGTCGCCCGTAATGCAAGGGATATGGCCATCTACGGGCTTGCCCGCCTGACGGGCAGCGGCCAGCTTGGCGGCACACTCGGCATCATGGTTAATGACGCCCACATAGTCCATCATTTCTGCTAAGGCATACACGTGCGGATCCTTGAGCAATTCGGCGACCTGTGATGAATCGACCACGGCTCCCGACGGGCACAAGGAGGTTGCGGGCACACACGACGGCACGGCGAAACACATTTTCAACGGCGTACGGTCACTTTCAGCCATCATATAGCGCACGCCCTCTACACCGCAAACGTTGGCAATCTCGTGCGGGTCGGTCACAATGGCGACGGTGCCGTGCTTCATAGCCATACGGGCATACTCACAAGGAGCCAACATCGAACTCTCGACATGGATATGGGCATCCACAAAGCCAGGCATAATATAGAACTTCTCGTTCGTGGCATGGCGGTTAACGGCTACAATCTTGCCGTCTTCAATGTCAATAGAACCTGAAAAGATGTCCCTGTTAAGCACATCCACAATTTGTCCTTCTATGTGTTTCATAGCGAAATGTATTTCGGTTTGTGTCAGCAAATATACAAAAAAAACGGGCCTTTGAAAGGCCCGTTTTTTTTATTTACGGAAGATATTGATTAGTAAGCAACACCTTGAGCGATCATAGCGTCAGCCACTTTGATGAAGCCGGCGATGTTAGCGCCCTTAACGTAGTTGATATAACCATTCTTTTCTTTACCGTATTTAACGCAGTTAGCGTGGATGCTGTTCATGATGCCATGAAGTTTTGCATCAACTTCTTCACGAGTCCATGACAGGTGCATTGCATTCTGGCTCATTTCGAGACCTGAAGTAGCAACGCCACCAGCGTTAGCTGCCTTACCAGGAGCGAAGGAAACTTTAGCTTTCTGCAGAGCTGTTACTGCATCAGCGGTGCAACCCATGTTAGAAACTTCAACAACATATTTAACCTTGTTGGCGATCAGCTTCTTAGCATCGTCACCATTCAACTCATTCTGGATAGCGCAAGTCATAGCGATTTCGCAAGGAACTTCCCATACTTTCTTGCCCTTCACGAACTTAGCTGATTTGAACTTCTTAGCGAAAGGTTCAACAACATTGTTACGTGTAGCGTTCAGTTCATCCATGTAAGCGATCTTTTCGGGAGTGCTGATGCCTTCTTCGTCGATGATGTAACCATCAGGACCTGAAATAGCAACCAGTTTAGCACCCAGTTCGGCGAGTTTGAGGGCGGTACCCCAAGCTACGTTACCGAAGCCAGAGATGATGCAGCGTTTGCCTTTCAGTTTGTCTTTCTTAGCGGCCAACATGCCTTCCAAGAAATAAACAGCACCGAAACCGGTAGCTTCAGGACGAATCAGAGAGCCGCCCCATTCAAGACCTTTACCAGTGAGAACGCCAGTGTGTTCGCCACGCAGTCTCTTGTATTGGCCATACATGAAACCGATTTCACGGCCACCAACGCCTATGTCACCAGCGGGAACATCGGTATCGGCACCGATATATTTCTGCAGTTCGGTCATGAAAGCTTGGCAGAAACGCATAACTTCGCCTTCTGATTTGCCTTTAGGATCGAAGTCAGAACCACCTTTGCCACCGCCCATAGGCAGAGTGGTCAAAGAGTTTTTGAAAGTCTGCTCGAAAGCTAAGAATTTCATCGTATCTTCAGTTACGGTCGGATGGAAACGAATACCACCTTTGTAGGGACCGATTGCCATGTTGTGTTGTACACGGTAACCGCGGTTTACTTGAATTTCGCCTTTGTCATCTACCCAAGTAACTTTGAACTTGATGATTCTTTCAGGTTCAAGAATTCTTTCAACGATCTTGTATTGATCGTATTTGGGATGTTCATTAACGAAATCACAAATGGTTTCGAGAACTTCGGTTGCAGCTTGAATGTACAACGGTTGTTCGGGGTTCTTTGCCTTTACGTCGGCGATTAATTTTTTAAGATCCATGATTTATTGTTTTAAATTAGGTTAGTTTTAATTACCTGTGTTGTTTAAAATGTGTTGCAAAGTTATAACTATTTTTTGATATAAAAATCAAATTTCAGCAATAAAATAGTCACATTTTTCACTCTTCGTAAAAGATGATGTAACCATCGTTGCAACGAGTTGTTTTATCGCGCTAATTCGTCGTTTATTCTATTGTTAATCAAGGCAATAAAATCATCCACACTCATCGCACCCTGGTCACCTACGCCATGTTCGCGCACGGAAACCGTATGGTTTTGTTCCTCTTTTTCACCCACAATAATCATAAAAGGAACTTTCGACACCTCAGCGTCTCGGATTTTACGACCGGCTTTTTCATTTCGGTCGTCAATCGTCACGCGGATATCGCGTTCACTAAGCTGTTGCATAACCTCTTCAGCATATTGTTGATACTTCTCGCTGATGGGCAGAATAATAGCCTGATTGGGCGTGAGCCACAACGGGAAGTTACCACCGGTATGCTCGAGCAACACAGCCACAAAACGCTCCATCGAGCCGAACGGTGCACGGTGAATCATGACGGGACGATGTTTCTTATTGTCCTCGCCAACATATTCAAGGTCAAAACGTTCGGGCAAGTTGTAATCCACTTGGATGGTACCCAACTGCCAACGACGTCCAATGGCGTCCTTTACCATGAAGTCCAACTTGGGACCATAGAAAGCGGCTTCGCCATATTCCACCTTGGCGGGCAGGTTCTTTTCTTTGCAGGCATCGATGATAGCCTGTTCAGCCAGAGCCCACACTTCGTCAGAGCCGACATACTTGGTGGTATTGTTGGGGTCACGCAAAGAGATTTGGGCCTCAAAGTTCTCAAATTTAAGCGCTTTGAAGATAATCTCAATGATTTCCATCACGCGGATAAACTCTTGCTTCACTTGGTCCTGACGGCAGAAAATGTGCGCATCATCCTGTGTAAACGAGCGAACACGTGTCAAGCCGTGCAACTCACCCGACTGCTCATAACGATACACTGTACCGAATTCAGCAATACGCAACGGCAGATCCTTGTAGCTGCGCGGCGAATTTTTGAAAATCATACAGTGGTGAGGGCAGTTCATGGGCTTCAGCAGATACATCTCCCCTTCTTCGGGTGTGGTGATAGGCTGGAACGAATCCTTGCCGTAGTGATCCCAGTGACCGGAAGTGACATACAGAGCCTTGTTGCCTATATGAGGAGTCATAACCTGTTGATAACCATAATGCTTTTGGATTTTCTTTAAGAAATCCTCTAAGCGCAAACGCAGGGCGGTGCCGTTGGGCAGCCAGATGGGAAGTCCTTTGCCCACCATATCAGAGAACATAAAGAGTTCCAATTCCTTACCCAGCTTGCGGTGGTCGCGTTTCTTGGCCTCTTCCAGCAAAGTAAGGTACTCGTCGAGTTCCTTCTTTTTCGGGAAGGTGACACCGTAGATACGGGTCAGCTGTTTGCGTTTCTCATCGCCACGCCAGTATGCGCCAGCGGTATTGAGAAGCTTGAGCGCCTTGATGGGTGCCGTGTCAACCAAGTGCGGTCCGCGGCACAGGTCGGTATAGTTGCCGCTCTGGTAGAAGGTGATGGTACCGTCTTCCAAGTCGCGGATCAATTCCACCTTGTACTCGTCGTTCTTTTTGGTGAAGAAGTCGAGCGCTTCCTGTTTGGAAACCTCTTTTCTGACAAACTTCTCCTTGCGGGCTACGATTTCTGCCATTTTAGCTTCGATTTTTGGGAAGTCATCAGAAGAAATCTGATAATCCATAAAGTCGATGTCGTAGTAGAAACCCGTCTCGATGCTGGGACCGATGCCGAACTTCACGCCCGGGTAGAGTTCCTCGATGGCGGCGGCCATCAAGTGGGCGGAGCTATGCCAGAACACGGCCTTACCTTCTGGGTCGTTCCATGTGAGCAGTCTCACATGAGCGTCGTGGGTAAGTTCTTGGTTCAGGGCCACGGTCTTGTCATCAACAACGGCGGCCAGCACATTACGTGCCAGCCCCTCGCTGATGCTCAACGCTATATCATACGGAGTAGTTTTTTCTGGAAAGTCTTTGATAGTGCCGTCGGGCAAAGTAATATGAATCATAATGTTATGAATGATTACGTGTGAAAAAATGGTCCATTAGTACATTCCGGGCATTCCGCCAGGCATTCCGCCGCCCATCGGGGCTGCAGGAGTTTCTTCCTTGATTTCTGCCAGAACGCATTCGGTTGTCAGCAACATACCGGCGATAGAAGCGGCATTCTCGATAGCCACACGCGAAACCTTGGTGGGGTCGATAACGCCAGCCTGAATCAGGTCTTCGTATTTGTCGGCGTGAGCATTGTAACCAAAGTGGCCCTTACCTTCTTTAACAGCATTAACCACTACAGAGCCTTCCTTACCAGCGTTGGCAACAATCTGACGGAGAGGTTCTTCCAGAGCTCTACGAACGATGTCGATACCGATCTTCTGGTCTTCATTCTCACCCTTCACACTGTCGAGTGCTGCAATGGCACGGATGTAACCTACACCACCGCCAGGGATGATACCCTCTTCAATAGCGGCACGGGTTGCGTGCAAAGCGTCATCGTAACGGTCTTTCTTCTCTTTCATCTCCACTTCAGAAGCAGCACCAACATAGATAACAGCTACGCCACCAGCCAGTTTGGCCAGACGTTCTTGCAGTTTCTCGCGGTCATAGTCGGAAGTGGTCTTGGCAATCTGAGCCTTGATTTGAGCGATACGGGCATCAATAGCCTCTTTGTCGCCCTTACCGCTAACAATGGTGGTATTTTCCTTGTCAACGGTAATCTTTTCGCAAGTACCCAGCATATCCAGGTAAGCGTCTTCGAGTTTGAAGCCTTTTTCTTCAGAGATAACGGTACCGCCGGTCAGGATGGCGATATCTTCCAGCATCTCTTTTCTTCTGTCGCCGAAGCCAGGAGCCTTCACAGCAACAATCTTCAAGCCAGCACGCAGACGGTTAACAACCAGTGTGGCCAGTGCTTCGCTCTCAACATCTTCAGAGATGACGAGCAGAGGACGACCGCTTTGAACAACCTTCTCAAGGATGGGCAAGAATTCCTTCATATTGCTGATTTTCTTGTCGTAAATCAATACGAAAGGATTCTCGTAAACGGCTTCCATCTTCTCTGCGTCGGTGATAAAATAAGGAGAAATGTAACCACGGTCGAACTGCATACCTTCAACCACTTTCACTTGGGTTTCAGTACCTTTAGCCTCTTCGATGGTGATAACGCCTTCTTTCTTCACTTTTTGCATAGCCTCGGCAATCACTTCGCCAACGGCCTTATCGTTATTGGCAGAGATGGTGGCCACCTGTTGGATTTTCTCGTGGTTGTCACCAATTTCGCTCGATTGCTCTTTCAGGCTCTTCACAACGGCAGCCACAGCAATGTCGATACCGCGTTTCAGATCCATAGGATTGGCGCCGGCGGTTACGTTCTTCAAACCTGTGTTGAAGATAGCCTGTGCCAAAACGGTAGCGGTGGTGGTACCGTCACCAGCCTGATCGTTGGTCTTGGAAGCCACTTCCTTAACCATCTGAGCGCCCATATTCTCAACAGCTTCGCTCAATTCTATTTCTTTAGCTACGGTAACACCGTCCTTCGTAATTTGAGGTGCTCCGAACTTCTTGTCGATAATAACATTTCTACCTTTGGGACCCAAAGTAACTTTAACAGCATTTGCCAAAGCATCCACGCCTTTTTTCAATCCTTCGCGTGCGTCCCAATCATACATGATTTGTTTTGCCATATCTTGAAAAATTTAATGTTTAACGATTTAATTTACAAGTCTTTCGACCTGATTCTTATTACATGATAGCGTAAATGTCGCTCTCTTTCATGATCATATAAGTGTTGCCATCGAGTTTAAGCTCGGTGCCAGCATATTTGCCATAAAGCACAACATCACCTACCTTAACGGTCATAGGTTCGTCCTTCTTGCCAGGACCAACAGCTACAACAACGCCTTTTTGAGGTTTTTCCTTTGCAGTGTCAGGTATGATAATACCGCCTGCCGTTTTTTGTTCAGCTTCCGCAGGTTCTACCAAAACTCTGTCAGCCAACGGTTTAATTGAAATGTTCATAGTTTGATGTTTTAAGTTATACAATTTTATTAAGGTTGCAAATTTAAAAAAATTTTCTCTTTAAAAATCATGTCAAAATGTCAGTGTCTCTGTGTCATTCTCTTTCTGCCTTAATGTCCGAAAAAGCGCATTCTCGCTTATATCAGCGCGGCCATATATACTATATCAAAAACCGTGCCAAACATTTTGTTGTAGGTGCGTAGCGCGCTACGCACCTACGAGATATTCACAAAAAACGCCGCAAGGAGATATTTCCTCACGGCGTCATTTTGTATCAGAAAACGATTATCGCACGCAACGCACTGAGTAACCGTATGTTTTCTGGATATTATCACGCTCAACCGTTGCCTTGTTGTTGGCAATGCCACGATAGTAGGCAAACTGGCCGTTATCGCTGGCGCTCCATAGATAAGCAGCCGTACCTTGTTTGTCGGCAGCGGTGCCATTGAAGCAACCTGCAGGCATGATATTAAAGCCAGAAGCATTATTGTAGGATGCGTTCACACCCGGGAAGCAGGGCGAATCGGGCTGTACATCACCCGTGTAAGGAGTCCAACCCTCTTCGGAAGCCAACGCCTTGGCAATGTTGGACGTGTTGTCGTTGCAGGCGTAAGTGCCCTGGCTGTTGATATAGGTCAAAAAGTTGGACCATTCAGCATCGCTGGGCACATGCCAGCCGGCGGGACAAACGCCCTGTACGCCGCTCGGCGTACCGTTCGAGCCGGCAGCACCATTCATCACGGCCTTCCAGTTATAGAGATAACCGTACTTATCCACTTGTGTATTGTCGCCAGACGGATAGTAGCAGTATGCCACCGTGTCAGAAGCGGTAGTGCCCACTTTAATTTCTTTGCCATCTGCATAATGATTGGTGCGCATATTCTCTTTCAGCCAGCACTTCTCTCCCACTCTAATGGTATGATACTCATTACCCTCCACGTCAAGAACGGTCGTATTGCCACAATCGAAAGTAGTGTCACTCATGGCGTTATCGAATATACAGCGGACAGAAACAGCCAATCTGTTGTTGACGGCATACATTGACACTCTCGCACTACCCGAACTCAAGAATAGATAGTAAGGAATAGCGCCCTCATCAACGGTGGTACTCCAGAAATAAACATTGTTACCAAAATTACGTGTACCCCACTCGTCATATACCATACCGGCAGGTATAGCCGAAAAGCCACTGGCATTATTGCTTGACAACGAAGCATCAATAGAACAAGGTTCAAATAAGCCACCACCACCACTTGGCCATCCCGACGTGGAAGCCAATGCTCTGGCTATGTTGTTGCTATCGCCACCACACCAATATTGCTCATCTGAACGGAGATAGCTAAACATCTGCTCCCATTCGGCCTTTGAAGGCAAGTGCCAGCCGTTGGGACAAACGCCCTGGATGCCACTGGGATTGGAATTGTTGGCCGAAGCACTATGCATTGCAGCACGCCAGTTATACAAATACCCATAACCCGTCACATTGAAGATATGGTCGCCAGGAACATAACGATACGGGTCTGTTGGACTGAGAATGAGCGTATTATTAGCCGTATTAACCCCCAGTGGGATTTCCGTACCGTCAGAATAATGCTCCGAACGCAAACTCTCCTTCATCCAGCATTGGTTGCCGATGACAACTGTCTGATATTCATTCTTGTCAAAATCCTTGACAAAATCCCTACCACACTCAAAAGCAGCGGCAGAGGTGGTAAAACTCAACTCGTCACCATAAGCGGTTCCGGCATCATTCACAGCGTATGCCCGCACATAGTAGGTAAGGCCCGTTGCAAGGTCTGTGAGGTGGCTAACGAACGAGCCGACGCCGCTACCATCGGTGGTGTGGAAATCGGAAGTGACGGGATTGTGGGATGTGGACCAACAAACGCCACGAGTACGAACTGCCGTGCCTCCGTCCGAAAGCACACTGGCCAATACGTCGGCAGCATTGTCGGTTACATTGCGCACCTCATCAGTGGAAACAAGGGGTGTTTCCATATCAAATATAAGGGTAATCTCCTCATCAGCTCTCTGTGATTGAGCTAATTGGCGACTGTCGTATGCTTTGTCTTTGTAGGTTGCATAACCGGTATATTGCATTCTATCACCCGAAGTGAACGGCTTGTCGGTGAGCTTCTTTACCATCATCGACATTGGCGTGCCACGATAGGCGATGGCATTATGTCCACCCTGTCCCTGATTGACCAACTTGGTGGTGCTTACACCTTGCGAGGTGATGGCGGTCAACAGATAGACCTGTGATTGCTGCAGCGACACATCAAAATAGTGCGTACCCGCAGGCAGCGATTGGGCAACTTCGGTTACCTTCTGCCCTGCCATGTTGAACACCTGCAATGTCACATTCTCTTTCGCAGGCAATTGCATCGCCACTGTGGAAGTTCCATTGAACGGATTCGGGAATACATCCATCTGTACTTGAGATGCATTCACATCTTTAATACCCGTTGAACCGAGCATTAGCATCGTGTCGGGGAATATCAGTTTTTCCGTCCACGAGCGTGTCAGATTGACTACCAGCACCGAATCCAGACGCATATAAGAGCCGTCGGACAGCTGACCGGTAAACCGCAATGTTATCTGCTGCGCCGAAATGCCCGACACGAACAGAAGAAGGGCAAATAAGGAGAAAAGTTTTTTCATAATGACTATTTTTAAAGTGAATATTGCTTGGTTATGAAGTGAGGAGTGAGAAGTGAGAAGTGAGAAGTGAGAAGTGAGAAGTTAAGAATTGTTGATTGTTTAATTGTTGGTGTCATTCCGAGACGGTGGTTGAGCCTGTCGAAAACACCGTCGAAGGAATCTCTTTGAATTCTGAATTTGTTCTCTGTTCTTAATTATGAATTGTAATTATAAATTGAA
>JAEEGG010012255.1_pt1 | contig 18540 bp, 16 predicted proteins | sample 9134161 | NCBI WGS metagenome assembly JAEEGG01 (sample SAMN16246543, study PRJNA631951) | gut metagenome | biome: gut microbiome; feature: rumen; material: CR-attached | host: Bos | place: Iran: Karaj | collected 2018-10 | reverse complement strand
CTTCCCGGATCTCCCTCCTAAGGGCATCCTGGAGGGCCTCACCTGGCTCCACTTTGCCACCGGGAAACTCCCAGCCGTCCTTGAACTCGCCATAGCCCCGCTGGGTGGCAAAGAGCTTGTGGTCCTTGATAATTATGGCTGCTACAACATGGATGGTCTTCATGCTAAAAGTATACTGGGAAAGTCATGATATGGAAAGGGGAGATTTTTGCCAAAGTCTATATCAAAAACTTGCCAAACTCTATATCTAAAATGAGCCAAAGTCTATACTAAAAACTTGACAAAATCTATACTTGATACTAAAATATAGCCATGAAATATCGGAAAAGATTTGCAGATACAATCCTCAAAGAAAAACTGGAAGCAAAGGGGGCTGTCCTTGTAGAAGGGGCCAAATGGTGCGGTAAAACTACCACCTCTGAGCAACTGGCGAAGAGCATTCTCTATATGCAGGATCCAAAGAAAAAGCAGCAGAACATTGAACTGGCAGATATCAACCCGGCAATCCTGCTCAAGGGAGATACCCCAAGGCTTATTGATGAGTGGCAGCTTGCACCTAAACTATGGGATGCAATACGGTTTGAAGTTGATCAAAGAGATGCTTTCAACCAGTTTATCCTTACTGGTTCAGCTGTCCCCGCCGACCTTTCGGAGGTGTCACACTCTGGTACTGGCAGAATAACAAGGATGCTCATGCGTCCAATGTCACTTGCAGAGTCTGGTGATTCAAATGGAGAGATATCCCTGAAAGGACTTTTTGATTCCAAATATAAAGGAGAATCTGCTTCCGAGGCGGGTCTGGAGGATATAGCATATCTTATCTGCCGTGGCGGATGGCCTAAGGCGGTGGGCTATTCAAAAAAAATTGCACTGCAGCAGGCGTTTGACTATTATGATGGAGTTGTCAATTCCGATGTCTCACGGGTGGATAATAAAGAGCGCAATCCTGAGCGTGTGAAACTGCTTATGCGGTCTTATGCCAGGAACATAGGTTCACAGATAAAATACGAAGAAATACGTAAGGATATTGTGGGCAATGATATAGATTCATTCAGCATTATTTCTTTGTATGATTATATAAATGCTCTCAAGAAGATTTTTGTTATTGAGGATGTTCCGGCTTGGAACCCCAATCTTCGGTCAAAAACAGCCATAAGAACCACAGAGACCCGCTACTTTGTAGATCCTTCTGTAGCCACTGCAAGCATGGGCTTAGGGCCAGAAGATCTGCTGAACGATCTTAACACAATGGGGCTTGCCTTTGAGAATCTCTGTATCAGAGACTTACGGGTATATGCACAGGCAATTGATGGTGAGATTTACCATTATCGGGATAAAAGCGGCCTTGAATGTGATGCCGTGGTTCATCTTAGAAACGGCAAATACGGACTTGTAGAGGTTAAACTTGGGGGAGAGACTTTAATAGAAGAGGCTGCAAAGACACTTTCTGCCCTGGAGAAAGCCATAGATACAGAGAAGATGAAGAGTCCAAGTTTCAAGATGGTGCTTACTGCAGTAGGTTCGTATGCCTATAAGCGGAAAGACGGCATCTGGGTGGTACCTATAACATGTTTGGGAAAGTAATTTGTTATAATACAAAGTATTAGCATGATGATTTTTATCCATTTTTTTTGTGGCTTTTATTAGTATGATGGTATATAATATATTCTAGGAACAAAAAATGGGTATAAAGACGAAAAAAATACGTGCTATAGATTTCTTCTGTGGGGGTGGAGGAATGACTCATGGACTCATACAGGCTGGAATCAATGTCATAGCCGGAGTAGATTTGGATCCAGATGCAAGAGATACCTATGAATTTAATAATCCTGGGGCAAAGTTTATAAATGCTGATATTACTCAGCTTCCTATTACCTTTTTTGAAGAAAAATATAATGTTCATCCAAATGATGATAATATGGTGTTTGTTGGATGTAGCCCTTGTCAGTTTTATAGTATTATCAGATCTTCTAAAGAAAAATCAAGAAAAACAAAAGACTTACTTATTTATTTCCAAAATTTTGTTGAATATTATAGACCAGGGTATGTTCTTGTGGAAAATGTTCCAGGTATCATGAGTAATAAGGAAACAGTCCTCAATACTTTTCTTAAAAAACTTGATAAATTGGGGTATGGAAATAAAGATAATGATCGTTGTGTTTATGATATAGTAAATATGAAGAATTATGGAATACCTCAAAATAGACGTAGGTTTTCACTAATTGCAACACGTTTAAACAGAAAAGTGAATTTGCCCGAGCAAGAAAAATATGTTGTGACAGTACGAGAAACGATTGGGGATAGGCGTAAATATAAACGCATTGGAGCTGGATTTAAAGATCCTGATACTGCGCGATTTCATTCGTCAATACAGCTGTCTGATATAAATTTGGAGAGAATTAAGAATACATCACATGATGGAGGGAGTCGGCTTGAATGGAGTAGGAATAAACGACTACAATTAAAATGTTATATAGATAGGGATGATTCTTTCTGTGATGTCTATGGGCGTATGTGTTGGGATAAACCAGCTCCAACGATTACAACTAAATTCCTCAGTTACTCCAATGGACGATTTGGGCATCCTGAAGATGATAGGGGACTTTCTGTACGTGAAGGTGCTGCACTGCAATCATTTCCAAATGATTATCAGTTTTTAACAACTCGTTTAGAAGTCGCAGCAAAAATTATTGGTAATGCTGTTCCTCCAGAGTACGCATTAAGATTGGGAAAAGTCATATTAGATGGTGAGCATTGATGGATAAAAAAATAATACAAATTCCAGTTTCTATTCATCCAAGAGCATTTGCCGCTTTTGGTGATGAACTGGTAACAAATGACAATATTGTATTAACTGAGCTTGTAAAGAATTGTTATGATGCTTATGCTTTTAATGTCGATATTTCTTTAATTACAGATGGAAATGAGCAGTATCTCGAAATTGCAGATGATGGAATTGGGATGTCTGTTGAAACTGTTAAAAATGTTTATGCAACAATAGCAACCCCATTTAAGGAAGATGCTCCAGTAGTTACTAGGATTATTGATGGTATAAAAAAAGAAAGGAGAGTTTCTGGAAATAAAGGTGTCGGTCGTTTTTCCATTGCAAAACTTGGGAAAACTATTTTTTTATATACCAAAACTTCTGAAATGCATTCTTGCATTTTAGTGAAAATGGATTGGAATAAGTTAAGATATGCTGATTCTATCGAGAATTGCTTAATAACGCTCGATGAAAATCCAGATGATGATCCATTAATGAATAATGAATCTGGTACCGTTATTCGTATTAAAGATTTGCAAGAGACATGGACATCGGAAAAGTTTTTATCACTACGAGATGAATTATCACGCCTATTAAACCCTTTTAAAAGGGATAATGATTTTTCAATACGTCTCATTCAGAAAAAAAACGGAGAACTTTTTACGGATGATTATAAAATCGAGTTGAATTCATTTATTGATAATCCTATATATTCAATAGATGGGGAAGTGACCAAAGATGGAACTATTCTTTGGCATTATAAAAACAATTCTTCTGGTAAAAAACGTTCTTTAGAAGGAAGGCTTTTATGGGAAAGGCATAATTATGAAAATATTTTAAAACAAGGTGAGGAATTATCCAATTATATATGTGGTGCTTTTTCTTTTGAAATTCGTGTTTGGGACTTGGATTCTGATAGTGTTAAAGATATTTCCACTTCGTATAATATAAAACGTTCTGACATTAGAAAAACTATTTCAAGATTCAAGGGTTTATCAGTTTATCGTGATAATATTCTTGTACTTCCTAAGTCTGATACAACAAAAGATTGGTTGGGTTTGGATGCCAAAAGAATCAGTGAAATAGGAAAACGAATAAGCACATCTCAGATTGTAGGGATGGTTAATATTTCCTCTTTGGAGAATCCAGGACTAAGAGATACTACAAATAGAGAAAATATGGCAGATACCCTTGAGTATAAGCAGTTCACCCTTGCTCTGCTTGCTGTCATAGGGATTATTCAAAATGAACGATTGTTGGATAGATTGACTCAACAGAAAGCTGTTCCTTTAAATCGATTATTGGATCCTGCTGCATCCCAAAATCTTGTCAATGATGTCGAATCTGCAATAAATAATTATTCTGACACATCCGTAATATTGAAAATAGTTAAAAATTTTCATTCTGAAAATACAAAAAGAATTGAAGATTTAACTTCAAGGTTGATTTATTATGCCCAGACAGCATCGTTAGGTTCTGTTGCGCTTGTAATCATGCATGAGTTTTTAACAGGAATGACTTCGGTAAAAAGATTTTTAAATAAAGTAAAACAATACTTTCATCTTTTTGATAAAAAAACAACAGAATATTACAATGATGCTGATAATGGTCATAAACGACTAACAGAATTGGTCAATAGTTTTGCACCACTTTGTATGAAAGATCTACATAATAAAAATTTAAATTGTGACTTATATACATGTGTAAAAAAAGCAGAGGGGCTTATAAAAGCAAAAAAAATTAGTAAAGATATTGAATTTGATATAAATGTTCCTGAACAAATATCAGTGCTGATGTCAGAAGGAGAATTGCAAACTATTTTAATCAATTTGTTTGATAATGCTTGTTATTGGATTAAAAACTCATCCAATATTGAAAAGCAAATTTATGTGACCATAGAGAAAAAAGGAAATAATAAGGTTTCTGTTGTTGTCAGTGATACTGGCGAAGGGGTTTTGCCTGAAAATGCTGAAAAAATATTTCTTCCAGGTGTTACATCGAAGATTAATGGATTGGGAATGGGTCTTGTAATTGTTACAGAATTATTAAGTTATTATAATTGCAAAATTGGTTTGCGGTATCCAAGTGATTCTTCTGGTGCAACTTTTGTTTTTGATTTGCCAATAAAATATGAGGTTATAAGAAAATGAAACTTTTTCTTATTGAAGATGAGTTAGATGCTGTGAAAGGGATAAAAGATTATTATGAAGCAAAAGGATGGGAAATAATAACTTCTGACTTTCCAGATGCATTAGAAAAGATAAAAACAGAAAATCCTGAAATAATCGTTATGGATTGGATGGCTGACATCGGCGATGATGAAGATAGGGGTAGACCTATTTTTAAAGAAATAATTAATAGACCTATTATTGTTTTTTCTGCAGCTGCAGCATCATTGGATTTAGAAGAAATTTTTAATAATCCATTTATTCAGAAAATTCCTAAGGGCAATGAAGCCGATGTTATTTCAAAAATTAATGAATGGGAGAAATATCTTAGTGTTGTTTCTGATGTACGGAATCAATTTAATGATGCTATTTCTTTTATGATGGCTTCATTGAAACCTATTATTAAATTAGATTCTTATCCCGGTGATGATGTTATAAAGTTCATGCTTAATAAACAGGCTTCAGAATATTTTAATTCCCAATTGGTTGATGATGAAAAGAATCCAACTTGGACACAATATTTATATCCACCATCATCAAAAAATTTATTAGTTGCAGATATTTTAAAGAAGACTCAAGAAGAAAAATATTATATTGTTTTAACCCCTAGTTGTGATATGGCCCGAAAAAAAGAAAGCGATATAGATATTCTTGTAGCAGAATGTGAAGACCCTGGAACATTTCATAACTATGTAAAACCGAAAGATAGTGACACTCAAGAAAAAAAAGATAAGCATAAAGAACATATCAAAGATGTTTCTAGAATGCTTTCTTATGGTTATAATAAAGGGAAAGTATCATTACCCGAATTACCTAATGTTTTTCCATATTTAACAATTAATCTAAAAAAACTATCTTTTATTAAATTATCTGAAATATCTCTTGTCGTTGAACCAGATAAAGTACCTTCCACTAAATACAGGAGGATAGTTTCTGTAAATAGCCCTTACCGAGAGCAAATTGTATGGGCTCATATGGTTAATTCTTGCAGGCCTGGTGTACCTGATAGAGATTATAAATCATGGGCTGAGGCTATTATTTAATGAATATATTATCTTTTTTCGCTGGTTCTGGTTTTCTCGATCTGGGCTTTGAAAAAACTGGTTTTATAATTAAACTAGTCAATGAATATTTTACGTCTTTTATTAATGCTTATAAATACTCACGTAAGCAAATGAATATAGATAAACCTGAATATGGATATCAGAATAACGATATCAATGTTTTTCTTTTTGAACGAAAAAATGAATTAATAGACTACGTTAATTTGAGTAAAAAAGAGTCATTGACAGGCTTCATTGGAGGACCACCTTGTCCTGATTTTTCTGTTGCAGGAAAGAACAAAGGACGAGATGGCGAAAATGGGAAATTATCACTTTCATATATTAATACTATTTTAGAGTGCATGCCAGATTTTTTCTTGTTTGAAAATGTAAAGGGGTTATGGCGTACAGCAAGACATCGACAATTTTTTGAGGAGTTAAAATCTTTACTTCATGAAGCTGGCTATTGTACAACAGAGAAGCTAGTAAATGCATTGGAATTTGGAGTGCCTCAAGATAGAGAAAGAATACTTCTTTTTGGTGTCAAATCAGATATATTAGGGGGGAAACATCGAAAGCAAGATCTTATAATAGATTTCCCATGGGAAAAAAATATAATATATAAACTTAAGAATATAAAGAATTGTTCCTGGCCTTCCGAAACCCCTTTCAAAGAAGGCAGTATTATTTCAAGACCAACTAATATTATTGAAGAACTTACTGTTCAGCACTGGTTTGAACTTAATGATGTTAATAATCATCTTAATTCAAGTGAGTATTTTACCCCAAAAGCTGGATTACATAAAATGTTGACTATAAACGAAGGCGATGTGAGCAAAAAATGTTTTAAAAGGTTACATCGATGGAGATATTCACCAACAGCAGCTTATGGAAATAATGAAGTTCACTTGCACCCATATCATGCACGTCGCCTTTCTGTTGCGGAAACATTGGCTATTCAATCCTTGCCTAAAAATTTTTGTTTACCACCAGAAATGACATTAAGTGCAAAATTTAAAACAATTGGAAATGGAGTTCCATACTTACTTGCAAAAGGGATTGCAGAAACTATAAAAGACTATTTGGAGGCCTTATGACTTATAATGATTTTATTGATGAGTTACAAAAATTAACACTACCAAAAGAATATGCATATCTTCCATCTTCGACATCAGGACAGAATTTATATACATTATTAACTGTTTCTTTAGATGAAATAAAGGTTGAAAGGGATAGAAAAGAGATTTCGATTTCAACTACTCAAATCAAAAAAATTTTAGACACTATAGAAAACAATAAGCCGCTTGATGTTGAGGCAACATTGGGAGGAAGTGGAAATGCTAGATCTATTGTCGAATCATTGATGTGCTTAAATTCCCACATTTTTTATACAAGGATACAAAATCGTAAACATATAGTATATTTGCCCCATCAAAAACATGATTTAGGAAATCTTACTTTTATTGAGGAAAAAGAAATAAAGAGAATTGCAAGGGAAGAAATAAAAAAAGAATTTCAGTCGTATCTTGAAAATGTTATTAGTAAAAAAAGTGGGAAGCATCTTACATCAACAGCTATTTCAAGTTATATGATTTTTACCGATGTAAGTAAATTGTTTGATTATAATCCTGAAAAATGGAAACATATTGAAAGCCTTTTTGATATAACAAGTTTAGATGAATTAAGCTTGATTCTTCATGAATTAAAAGATGACAAAGAATTTACTGATAGAAATAGAGCTAATAATAATGGATGGCGATTGGGGACATTAAACAGATATTTTGACTTTTTAAGCAATAAGGCTAATCCTAAATCTTGTGATGATAATATAGATGAGTTGGATGAAACTCAAGTTAATAAACCCAACATGAATTTATCTCCTCTTATCCTCTACGGACCTCCAGGAACTGGCAAAACTTATAAGATGCAAACAGAATATATTGATAAATTTGCCGAAGGAGATAAGTTTATCTCCACTTTCCATCAGTCATTCAGCTACGAGGAATTTGTTGAAGGCCTTAAGCCTGTTGTTGCAGAGGACAAACCTGATGTTATCAATTATAAAGTTGTGCCAGGTGTATTCTATAATGCCTGTGAAAGGGCAGCCGTTCTTGCAGGATATGAAGCAACTGAAAACGAAACTGCACTGCAAAAATGTATTACTGATTCTGAACGTTATGTAAAAATGTCCGAAGCCGTCAAAGCCAACAAAATCGTTCTGCTCTGTATCGATGAGATTAACCGTGCCAATGTCTCTGCTGTTTTCGGCGACCTTATTTCTCTGATAGAGCCAAGCAAGAGAATAGGGGCAAAGAACGAGATGAAGGTGAAACTGCCATATTCTAAAAAGGATTTTGCTGTTCCTGCAAACCTTTTGATTATCGGCACCATGAATACCGCAGACCGATCTATCCAGCTGCTTGATTCTGCCCTGCGCAGACGGTTTAAGTTCAAGGAGCTTCTGCCAGATTACGATACAATCGAAAACCAGAAAGCCAAGGATATACTTGTTGCGATTAATGCCCGTATCCGCAGCCTGCTGGATAAAGACCATCAGATAGGACATTCATATTTTATTGATGCAGAAGATGATCTGGATATTTTCAATGCGCTTAAAGATTGTGTCATTCCTCTGCTTGAGGAATATTTCTACAACGACGCGCAGAAGATCCGTGAGATTCTGAAAGAGAAAGGTGTGGACAATCATTACTTCTATATAAAGGATGACAAGGCTCAGGATGCGCTTAAGAGTATGCAACTTGAATACGACAGTGAGAAAGAGCTGTTCATGCTTAATACTGAGCTTGCAAAAGTTAAAGATGCCGCTGGTGCAGAAGAATTTATTAAGCATATAGTCTGAATGTCGGATTAGGTTTATGCCGAAGAATAAAGTTGTTGTAATCCATGAGTTCGGAATTCTCACTGATATAAACGAGGGAAGCGTCAACCTTGGCGAGGAAGCAAAACTCCCGCACGAGTCATTTGAGAACCTTTGGAAATTTATTCTTGAGAACAAGGACGGTCCCGATGCAGATGACGTTCTTTCTGTCCATTCCAGAAGAGGACGCCACTATATAAAAGCAGGGCGGTATGTGGGCACTGTCCAGACCAAAGATGGGCAGGTCATAGAGATTCTTCCCAAGATTTACAACAGCAGCAACAAGGCAGAAAGCGATGTTGTCACCTGCCGCCGTGTCTTCCTGCGTATGCTCTATTCCTTCCAGCATTCAGAGGCTAAATCTTTTCAAGATGCGAATTTAAGTACTCGTGAGAATTTCCCTATCCTTGAGGTTTATATCGACCGTTATCTGGCCGAAGTTGAACATCTTCTGATAAGTGGAATCAAAAAGAATTATGCAACGATTGAGGAGAATCAGAAATTCCTTAAAGGGAAGCTTCTGATTCATAAGCAGATTCAGAAAAATATTACTGACAAGACAAAGTTTGCTGTCTGTTATTCAAAATATATCGAAGATATTCCGCAAAACAGGATAATAGTTTCTACATTGAACAAACTGTCAAAAATGACACAGAGCACTTTAAACCTTAACCGGTGTCATTCACTGCTTTCTGTTTTTGCTGACATTCCAGAGAGCTCCAATATCAAGGCAGACCTTACCAAGAGTATGAACACTAACCGCCTGTTTGCGGCATATGAAGAGCTCCTGCAGTGGAGCAGCCAGTTCCTCTTGAACAGAGGTTTTACAACCTTCAGCGGAAACCATGTGAATCAGTCGCTTCTCTTCAGTGCAGAGAAGCTATTCGAAAGCTTTATCGCACATCTTTTTAGGAAATATGCCAAGGATTATGCTGTTTCAAGCCAGCATTCCAAGTATTTCCTTGTGGACAAATATGGTGACGCCGAGCGTGGAAAGTTCCGTCTGCGTCCAGATATAGTAGTCGAGTCGGAAAGCACAAATGATTTCTCTGATTATGACACAATAATCATTGACACCAAGTGGAAAAATCTTGATTCAAGCATGCCCGATAAAAACTACCTCATTGATATAAAGGATATGTATCAGCTATATGCCTACGGACAGAAATATCATTTAGGAGACAGCTATCTTCTTGATGTGGTACCTAAGCTTGTCTTGATCTATCCTTACACAGATAAATTCTATGAGCGTCTCGACCCATTTATTTATGAAGAGATCAAGGAGAAATATGGTCTTAAGCTTGTAGTCTTCCCGTTCCGGCTTGAAGAGACTGAGGAAGACAAGAAAAACGGATACGGGTATAAAGGTCAGATTGATGAGATAATGAGAATTTCGGCAAGCCCAGAGAGCATACCTAAAATAAAGAAGGATATTAGGGTATTCGATAGCGAAGACGAAATACTCACCCCTTACTACCAAATCAATTCTGATGATAGGTATATGCTTGTAGGTTATTACAGGAGCCAGGCACATCTGGAATGGATTAAAAAGAATCATATTTACAATGTTCGTATGGGAAAAAGACATGGTGCGCTTCAGGGGGCAGAACTTCGGATTACGCCATCTAGGATTATTTTGTATACCAGTGAAGCTGGTGTGCTTACAGGTATACATGCGTTCACGGTAAACCAGTCTGAGGTTATGATTGTTGATGCGGATAAGATGAAAAAGCTAGGATATCCGACAGAGCCCAAAGATTCCTATAAACTATTCTCTTTAGGTGTAGAAATAAAGAGTTTTAAGAAAATTGATATAAATAAGTTGCGACACGATATTGGGAAAAATCCGGATGATTACTCTCCGATCTTTGTGAAATATTGATCTATGTTTTGAATATGTTTCAAATGATTATACAATTAAACAACTAGCTGAAATAATATAATATCTTGCTTTTTTTTATTTTCATTTTTTTCCTTGCTTGATGTCAATTGCTATATTATACTTGATAAAGTATGAAACTATATGCCCCAAGTTATTTGTACCAGTACAATTACTATAAAGAAAAAAGAGATTGGAATAATGCAATAAGATGTCTTAAAAAGGGCATTGGTCAAAATAATAGTATTAAATATCTGCAGAAAGATTTTATCATATGTTACAAAAAAAAATATGGTAAACGTTCTAACTTTGCAGATGCTCTTGAGAACTTTAAGCGTTCTTGCAGATGTAAATCTATTGAAGAAGCAATTAACGCTTTCGAACAGAATATCAACTTTGAAAAAGATAATTTTGTGTTTCAAAAGGATTGGGGCCTTGGCCGGATAAAAGAAGTTGCTGGTAATTATATAACAATATATTTCTTTGATATGGAAACTGGAAAGATCACATATAGCAAAGATTTTGATCTTGCGTCTGCTGGTAGAACTTTCTCAATCTTGAAAGAGAATCATATTTGGATAATCATGCTTGCCAATAGTATTGCAGACCTAAAGAATATGGTGATGGATAAAGATGAAGAAAAAAACAAAGAAAAGGTTAAAAATATACTTAGAATCATAATAAATAGTTTTAACAACTGCTCAGATCTCAATCAGATCAAAAAGGAGATTGCTCGTATAATTAAAGATACAACGGAATGGGAATCGTGGATCCGAGTAGCAAAAGATATTTTGGATAACGACCCTGCGTTTAAAGAAATCCCAGGTAAGGAAGGTTTTTACAAAGTTCGTCTGAAGTCTATAACCAAAGAGGAAGAGGAAAAACTGTTCAGCAAGTTTAGGAATTCTTATAATTTTTTTGACAAATATTCTATTTTTAAAAAATATTCAAGAAGAGATTTTAAGAATAATGAATTTTATGATGAAATGCTTGGATATTTCTTGGACATTTACAATAATAGCAACAATGTTGAAGAAAAAGTAGGCAGCTGGTTTTTGCTGAAAAATACTGATAAAAAAACAGTTGAATCCTTTGCTGATCTTTATAGTCAGATTCCGGATATAGTTGCAACTTTCAATGCAATCCCAGTATGGCAATCAAGGCTTAGGATAGAGTTCTTGAAACAGATTAAAAATAATAATTCTTTATGGCCAGATATTTTCTGTAAATTGTTTCCTTATTGTCTTGAGCCTGCAATTCTGAATAGTCTGTATGCAGATAGATTAAAAAATGAAAGTAATTTATTAGAAATGTTTAAATTTTTATTGGATAAGTATGAAACTTATAAATGGCCATTTGTTTGGTTATGTGAGAATAAAGATAAGTTTTCTTCTGTATTTGGTTTCTGTTTTATTATGCCTAACGATGAAAAAATTCTGAATAATATGAGTGAACTGCTAGATTTCACAAACCGGCAGATTGAATTGGATGGAGGAAAGGATGTATTGAATGTTCTTTTCAGCAAGTATATAGAGCAGTATCTGTCTGATCCATATTATCCATTTAAAAAAGGAAAAATAAGCAGGCTTGAACATTATATCAATACAGTTGATGAAAATAAAGCAAAACAGATGCTTAATAAATTTAATCACACGGAAGGCTTGAGTGCAAAGGTCAAGTCTAGAATAAATGAAGCATTTGTTAATAGATTCCATAATGGACCTAAAAAAGCCGGAAAAGATTTGCCGGCGGGCCCTGACACTGGTGAGTTTTGGGCCACCAAAACTGGTTTATGTAAAAAGCAAAAAGATCTCGACAATATGCAAGATTTGATTGCCAAGAAAGAACAGGAGCTTAAAGAGATAACTGGTCAGAGTGAAAAAAAGATTAAAAAGCAAGATCTTGAGTATTTGAAACACAATTTTAATATTTTATGCCAACAGGCAGGGAATTTGTTAGAAAATATCAGTAAAGCACAAGTGTTTAAAAGGGCTAATTTGGACCTTGGCCGTATTTCCTTCGGGACCAAAGTCACTCTGCTCAATCTGGATACAAACGAGAACATTGGTTATACTATTCTTGGACCTTTTGAATCAGAACTAGAACTAGAAAAGAATATCATATCTTATCTGTCTCCATTAGCCAATAAACTGCGTGGTGCAGAGAAATATGATGAACTGCATTTTGAAGTAAACAGTACCCAATATAATTTAAAGGTGCTTTCCATCGAGGCATCAGAGCTGGTTTGAATCTTTAAAGAATAGAAAAAGCTACCGCCATCCTTCTCTGCTATAACTTTATTTCGTTTCTCGTAAGGCTCTAAATCCGAATACTATCAAGAATATGACTGAAAGGCCGACGACACAGGCTACCATGCTGTTATCGGTCAGGGTAAGGGTGAAATTTATCTCCATATACTGTCCTCCTGTGTTCATTTTACAGCCTGGGTGTGTCAAATAATGCTACAGGGTATAAAAAAGCCAGCCACCGGTGTGACTGGCCTTTATGCGGGCTTAGTCTGTATCAATAATGATTTTTGACAACTAAGATTTCTATAGCGTCATCAGTAATTCTATAAACGATTCTGTTTGCATCATCTATCCGTCTGCTCCATAAGCCAGATAAGTTTTCCTTAAGTTGTTCTGGCTTTCCGATTCCATCAATAGGGCACCGCTGGATATCTTTGATCAGATCGTTTATTCTCTTGATGGTCTTCTTATCCTGTTTCTGCCATCGGCAGTAGTCCTCCCAAGCATCTTCTGTCCATAGTAGCTTCATAGAACCTCACTTCTTTTCAATAAGGTCATGCTCAACAAGCTTTGTTTTTCCAGAATCAATATCTGATACCAGTTTCTTCAGGTAAGAGACATTGCTTTCTGAATAGAATGGATCGATAGAGATTTCAAAGGGGATACGTTTCTCGCGGCTGACTTTCTTTGCGAAGATAGTGAATGCTGTAGTCATTGACATTCCCAGTTCCCTGCAAACAGTCTCCATGTTGTGTTTATCCTCAGAATCCATCCTGAAGTTGACCATAGTCTGTGCCATTTCCATTTCTCCTTACCTCCTAACTGTAAAGTATATGTAAAGCAAATGTCAATATATAGCTTTACATATATGACATAATCTTTTTCATTTTTTCCTCCTGAAATTGAACTACTTGTATATACTCAAAAATAATTCATTTTGATTGGACTTTTAGAAAACTTTTTCAAATTTTTTAGCAGGGGTAGGACTAGGCCTTGCAAATAATAAAAAAAGCCCCGATTAAGGGGCTTTATAATATATAACCGGTTATAAATAGTAAAAGAGACTTTAATTGCTTATCTGTCAAGCATCAATTTTCAAAGCAATAATCTTTTGGACAATCTGGATAACAGCCACCGCCAGCTACCTTATCCAGGGCCTTTTCATCCAGTTCCACATTCTGGAGTTCATCAAGATAAGCCACAGCTTCATTTTTTGTGAGCTCAAAGCCTTCAGTCTTGGCCAGAGCAATCAGTTCATCAGCGGTCTTGCACTTTGCTGCTTTCACCAGCATTTCTTTTGTTAATTTTGATTTATCAATTGGCATATTTGTCTCCATATATAATAAATATAACTGTCATAGGTGGAGATGTCAATGTTCTGTTTCTGTGTTATACTTTGGGCATGGATACAATGTCGCCCGAGGCCCGGCACAACAACATGTCCCACATAAAGAGCGTCTCAAAGCCAGAGGTGCTCTTACGGAGCCGTCTGTTCGCCCTTGGCCTGCGGTTCCGGAAGAACGACAAGAAGCTGCCAGGGAGCCCCGATATCGTGTTCCCCAAGTTCCGCGCTGTGGTTTTTGTGAACGGCTGCTTCTGGCATGGTCACAGGCACTGCACCAAGTTCAAGGTGCCATCCACTCATGCAGCCTTCTGGCGCCACAAGTTTGCCCGGAACAGAGAGCGCGACCGGGAGAATATTTCTGCCCTGATGGACCTGGGCTGGAGGGTAGGGGTGGTATGGGAATGCTCAATCACCGGCAGCAGTCAGAAGCAGAAGCTGGAGAACATAGCGGGCGAGATAGCGCTGTGGCTGGAGGAGCAGCTGGGCGTGCCCTATATCGAGTGGTGATTATAAAGCATTGAGCACTGTTCTAATCCACTGTGCATCTTCAAGTCGCATAAATGCAAAGCATTTCTTCCCTAAATCTTTTACAGATGCTCCGATGAAATAAATCTCGGCGTTGTCAATTATCAGGAAGCGGTCATGCATTTTTTTTGTATGTTTTATGGTTAGAGTGGGATACTGGGTATTGAACTTGTTTATATCCAGATTTGTCACGGGGGTATCAGGACGGGTGTAGATAGTCACCAGCACCTTTGGATTCTTCTTGGAGAGCCTTTCCAGCACTGTCAGGTCGATATAATTGTCAATCAGTATAATTTCTTTCTGGGCTTTCTGTATCAAACTTTGAAAAGCGATGTATGCATCAAAGATCTGTCCCTGAAAGAATATGCCTTGTTTATCTTTGATTTTGTACCTGTCCACAAGGGTGAAAAGAGTGTTAATTTTTTGATCGTGCTCAATCAATTTTGTTTCTGTGGAAGACAATCTGCTGATTACTCCAGCATTTTCGGCAAAGTAGTGGCGCATCTGCTTGAATAGTCGGACTAAAGCAATGCTTTGCCTAGTTGCCAATTCTCCCTTTAGAACCGTCATAAGCATATAGATGCCCTGTTCCGTAAAAGCATGTGGGAGATATACGCGGCCACCTCTCATGCCTTCTGTCTGCATTATCGAGGTCAAAATTTTTGACCTCGATAGTATTTCTGTTTCATCTTTGGTCAATTGAAACATCATATCATCTGGGAATTTATCTATGTTGTTTTTTACCTGCTGGTTAAATGCTTTTGTTGTATACCCATAAATCTCTGCCAGATCTCTGTCCAGCATCACCTGCTGACCCCTGATTACCAGTATCTTGTTCTCTATGTTTATTAAATCACTCATATGAGCCTCCTGCCTGTATATACTGCGAAAAAGTTCATTTTGATTTGACTTTGGAGAAAAAAGTTGGAAATTTGACAAAAGCCATAAAATGCCTTATATTATTCTTGTATGCAAGTTGATATCATTTTGCATACAAGGAGCAGTCATGGCATTATTGCAGGTCAGGGATTTTCCCCAGGAGACATATCAGATTCTGGCCCGGGTGGCCAAGGAGCAGAACCGCACAGTTCCCCAGCAGGTTATTTTCTTGCTTTCTTCCATACTAAACGCAGATGATGACAAGAACGGTGCGAGGCGCCGCAGGGTGCTGGATGATCTTGATGCTCTGGAGCTTCATCTGCCTTCCCGTTTTCCTTCTCCGGCTGATCTGGTGCGGCAGGACAGGGAGGGGCGCAGTAAGGGAGGCAGGCTCAGATGATTTATGTCTTAGATACCTGCGCTGCCTTTGAGATTGCTTTTCATGGGCCGAAATATAGTCTATTCATGAATGCGGTTGCCGGCGCAGAGAAAGTTATTGCACCCACTCTGTTTGACTCTGAGGTGACCAATGTGCTTTGGAAATATGCAAGGAACGGTGCGGTGGATGAGGAGAATGCAAGGAAGACTCTCGCTTATCTCCTGCAGATGGTGGATGAATACACTGACACCAGCGAGCTGGCAATAGAAGCCCTGAACGAGGGAATAAGGCTGGGACACAGCATCTACGATATGTTCTATCTGGTGCTTGCCCGGCACAACGGGGCCACTCTTCTGACCACGGACAAAAAGCTCAAGGCTCTGGCAAAAACTATGGGAGTTTCTGTCCTTTAATACTTTTTCAATATCTCGCTGAAGAACCGGTAGGTGGAGTTCACCTTCTTTATGCTCTTGGGGCTTGCCTTGTCGGGCACCTGGTCCATAAGCATCTCAAGGCTTCCCAGGGTGGTGAGCACAGAGTTGTCGAAGCTCCGGTCTGCCTTTACCCAGTAGTTGCCACGCTCGTCGGTGTGGAGTGTCAGAAAGCCCAGTATCTTGCCGTTCTTCTTCTTTGGACACAGCCACAGCAGGATATCCATGCAGTCGGCCAGCTGGTCGAAGTGCTTGTTTGCACTTATGCTCCCCATGAAGGGCAGCTCCTCCTTGAACTTCCGCTCCGGATTTATATATGGAAGCATGCGCTTCACATCCCGCAGCTTCTCATTGCTCAGGAACTCCATGTCCCGCCATATGACAATGCACTTGAGGTCCTTGGACTGAGGGTCCACCACAAAGCTGCCGGACTTTATCACCTTGGCCAGGTTCTCCCACTGGAGTATTGCAGTCTTGTTCTTGTTTCCCTTGCCTTTCTTGAGCTCGAAGAACTGGTTGCCTATCTTGATCTGCCATGCGTTGTCTGCCTTCTCCTTGCCCTTGGCCTCCTTCTGTATTGTGGTGGTGAGCTTTTTGGCAAGCTCCGGGGATATCCTCTTGAGTATCTCGGTGTTCAGCGGCGATACGGAGTGGGCATACATTCGGCTGGTGCGCACTATCTCGCCGGCTACGATGAAATCGGGGTTCTCGTGGAACATGACAGAGCCCGGGTGGATGAAGATCCGCTCTGCTGTAAGGCTTGAGTAGGCTCCCTTGCCGGTGCGGACACACACGAACTGGATAAGGCCCTTGGCCACAGCGCTCAGGTAGTTCTCCACGCTGCCGCCTCCGGATACAGGAATTCCCTGCTCCCCCACAATGTCCTCAAGCTGCTCCTTTATGCTCACGATCTCGTTCATCACCTTCAGGTCCAGGAAGTTGGAGTCGCAGAACTCCTCCTTGTTCTCGGCGTTCACAAAGGAATCGTAAATGTCGATGTAGGATACGAAGTCCCCATATTTGCTGCGGAAGGAGTGATGTGCCTTCCTTGCCTCCATCTCCATCCCCTGGGGCAGGAGGAATGGGCTGTTGGTGGAGAGGAATGTGACAGCTATGATAGTCTCCTCGATCACGTCGGGATACTTGAGGATAGCTTCCACCAGCATTCTGGACAGCCGTGGCAGAAGAGGGTAGGCCGCCATCATCTCGCCTATCTTTGTAAGGGTGTTGTTGTCGTTGAGGGCATCCAGCATCACCAGGGTCTCGATGGCGCTCCTTATGCCGTTCTTCTCCGGGGATGATATGAAGTCGAAGGACTCGAAGTCTGTGATCCCCAGCTCTGCCATCCGCAGGATAACCTCCGACAGGTCGGTGCGGTAGATCTCCTCCTTGGTGAACATGACACGGCTTTCGAAGCTCTGCTTGGTGTAGAGCCGGTAGCAGGTCCCTGCCTGGGTCCGTCCCGCCCTTCCTTTCCTCTGGTTGCAGGAAGCCTTGGATATAGGGGCCTCCAGAAGGGAGGATGTGAATGTCCGTGTATTGTATGTGTTTATCTTGGCAAGTCCTGAGTCTATTACTGTGGTGATTCCGTCGATGGTGACGCTGGTCTCGGCAATGTTGGTGGCAACTATCACCTTGGTCTTGTCAGGGGGTGTCTCTATGAAGATCCGCTCCTGTTCTTCCTTGGAGAGCCTTCCGTACAGGGGCAAGAGCATAAGCTTATCCCGCACCGGGCTTGCATCCAGCATGGTTATGCAGTCCTTTATCATCTTCTCACCCGAGAGGAATATAAGGATGTCTCCCTCCCGCTCCTCTTCTATGCACCGCTCCACAATGTCGCCCACCTTGAGGAGAAGCTCCTCGGGCTTTGCATCCTCCGGAACAGGGTCGTAGATAATACCCACCGGATACATCTTGGAGTCGATGTGTACCACAGGACATCCTCCGAAATATTCGGAGAACACCGATGTGTTGATGGTGGCCGAAGATATGATGATCTT
>JAEEGG010012254.1_pt1 | contig 18541 bp, 15 predicted proteins | sample 9134161 | NCBI WGS metagenome assembly JAEEGG01 (sample SAMN16246543, study PRJNA631951) | gut metagenome | biome: gut microbiome; feature: rumen; material: CR-attached | host: Bos | place: Iran: Karaj | collected 2018-10 | reverse complement strand
ATGCCTTTCATTAAGAAAGGATCATTTATCTGGTCTAGCCCAGGTCGGAAGAAGCGACGCGCTTCTTCAAAGGTTGTAACACCCCGTTCTACAAGCAGAGTGGCGATGATTCGGTCAACGCCCAGCGATGCAGCAAGATTTTCAACAGTCTCTAAATCATGGTCTTGTCTAATAATCCAACGTTTTTCTTTCATATTTTTCTGGGTGTAAAAGTACGAAATTTTTATAATATGGCAAAATTATTTTTTTCAACAGGGAGGTTGAGAACTTTTTTTGTACGGTCGGCGGAAAGGGTGTATCTTTGCATCGTCAAAACAGCCGTGGTCCGCCTGCGGTGGACAATAGGGAACCGTGTGAAAATCACGGGCTGACGCGCAACTGTAACATCCGCTGAAGCATGCGCAATATGTCATTGGGGCGCCCGCTCCGAGAAGGCGTGCATGAAGAGGACGGAGCCAGGAGACCTGCCAGGGCTGGAGAGAGAAGCTTTCGCGAAATAAAGCACATAAGATAATGGAAACAAGCACATTTACAATCACCAAACGTGACGGTCAGGCCGAGCGCTTTTCGCTCGACAAGATTATGAACGCCATCCTCAAGGCTTTCGACTCGGTGCAGGAACCCATCGACCTGGGGCGCCTGTCGAAGATTCTGTCGAACCTCGACATCCACAACGGCATCACCATCGAGGAGATCCAGAACCAGGTGGAGGTGGCTCTGATGAAGGAGGGCTACTACAAGGTGGCCAAGAGCTTCATGCTCTACCGCCAACGTCACACCGAAGACCGCGAGACGATGGAGAAGCTGCGGTTCCTCTCCGACTACGTGGACGCCGCCAACGCCGCCACGGGCAGCAAGTATGACGCCAACGCCAACGTGGAGAACAAGAACATCGCCACCCTCATCGGCGAACTGCCCAAGTCGAACTTCATACGCCTCAACCGCCGTCTGCTGACCGACCGCATCAAGAAGATGTATGGCAAGGAGATGTCGGCCCGCTACCTCGACCTGCTGACGCACCACTTCATCTACAAGAACGACGAGACCTCGCTGGCCAACTACTGCGCCTCCATCACCATGTATCCTTGGCTGCTGGGCGGCACCATGAGCATCGGCGGCAACAGCACGGCTCCCACCAACCTCAAGTCGTTCTGCGGCGGCTTCATCAACATGGTCTTCATGGTCTCCTCCATGCTCAGCGGCGCCTGTGCCACGCCCGAGTTCCTCATGTATCTCAACTACTTTATCCAGAAAGACTACGGCCCCGACTACTACAAAGACCCCGACCGCGTGGTCGACCTCAGCCTGCGGCAGAAGACCATGGACAAAGTAGTCACCGACTGCTTCGAGCAGATTGTCTACAGCCTCAACCAGCCTACCGGCGCACGCAACTACCAGTCGGTCTTCTGGAATATAGCCTATTACGACAAACCCTACTTCGAGAGTCTCTTCGGTGAGTTCCGCTTCCCCGACGGCTCCGCCCCCGACTGGGACGGCCTCTGCTGGCTGCAGAAACGCTTCATGAAGTGGTTCAATCAGGAGCGCACCAAGACCGTGCTCACCTTCCCGGTCGAGACCATGGCCCTGCTCTACGACAAGAACGGCCAGTTTGTCGACAAGGACATGGCCGAGTTCACCGCCGAGATGTATGCCGAAGGTCACTCCTTCTTCACCTACATCAGCGACAACGCCGACTCCCTCTCCAGCTGCTGCCGTCTGCGTAACGAGATTACCGACAACGGCTTCAGCTACACCCTCGGCGCCGGTGGCGTGAGCACCGGTTCCAAGAGCGTGCTCACCATCAACCTCAACCGCTGCATCCAGTATGCCGTCAACCACGACATGGACTACAAGGAGTTCCTCACCGACATCATCGACCTCTGCCACAAGGTGCAGCTGGCCTACAACGAGAACCTCAAGGACCTCCAGGCCCACGGCATGCTGCCCCTCTTCGACGCCGGCTACATCAACATCGCACGCCAGTACCTCACCATCGGCGTCAACGGCTTGGTCGAGGCCGCCGAATTCATGGGCATCCCCATCAACGACAACCCGCAGTATCGCGAGTTCGTGCAGACCGTCCTCGGCCTGGTGGAGAAGAAAAACAAGGAGTACCGCACCAAGGAGGTGATGTTCAACTGCGAGATGATACCCGCCGAGAACGTGGGTGTGAAGCACGCCAAGTGGGACCGCGAGGACGGCTACTTCGTTCCGCGCGACTGCTACAACTCCTACTTCTACATTGTCGAGGACCCGTCGCTCACCGTGCTCGACAAGTTCCGCCTCCACGGCGCCCCCTACATCGAGCACCTCACCGGCGGCAGCGCCCTCCACTGCAACCTCGAGGAACACCTCACCCAGCAGCAGTACATGCAACTGCTCGAGGTGGCCGCCAAAGAGGGTTGCAACTACTTTACCTTCAATATTCCCAACACCATCTGCAACGATTGTGGCCACATCGACAAACGTTACCTGAAGGAGTGCCCCCACTGCCACTCGAAGAATGTCGACTACCTGACCCGTGTTATCGGCTACCTGCGCCGCGTCTCCAACTTCAGCAAGCCGCGCCAGGAAGAAGCCGGCCGCCGATTCTATGCTACACTACATTGATACCGACATAGTGTTCCAGGAGCTGCCCGACGAGGTGACGCTGGCCGTCAACCTCTCGGGTTGTCCCTGCCGTTGCCCGGGATGCCACTCGACGCACCTTTGGCGCGAGGGTGGGGAAGTGCTCGACGGCGAGACCGTCGACTGCATGCTCGCGCGACAGAAGCAGGAGGTCACCTGCCTCAGCCTCATGGGCGGCGACGCGCAGCCGCAGGAGGTCAATAGCCTGGCACAGTGGGTGCGCCAGCGCCATCCGAAGCTGCACATTGCATGGTGGAGCGGCCGCACGCTGCTCTCACCCCAGGTGAGCCTCAGCAACTTCGACTACATCAAGCTGGGCCCTTACCTCAAGCATCTGGGTCCCCTGAAGAGCCGCACCACCAACCAACGACTCTACCGTGTCGTCGACGGCACACTGCACGACATCACCTCCCGCTTCTGGCGTTGATTGCGCCCGTTGATTCTCAATTAATTATCTTACGTTCTTCTTACGTTCTTCTCGAATTCGAGAAGAACGTAAGAAGAACATGAGAGGAACTGCACTCGAAACCAGCGCACTGACTCTGCTTTGAGAAGGACGTTTTCGTGGGTGTTTATTTTTTTCATTATATATTAATAAAGATTTCGTATCTTTGCAGTTTACATCCAGAGTGTTTGGATGTGGTAAATGATTGAATGAAAATGGACTACAACTTCACAGAAATCGAGCCTCGGTGGCAAAACTACTGGAGGGAGCATGGTGTGTACCATGTCAGCAATGACAGCAGCAAGCCTCATTACTATGTTCTGGACATGTTTCCCTACCCTTCGGGGGCGGGTCTGCATGTGGGTCATCCGCTGGGCTATATCGCCAGTGACATCTATGCACGCTACAAACGTCTGCGCGGCTTCAATGTGCTGCACCCCATGGGCTACGACGCCTACGGTCTGCCTGCCGAGCAGTACGCCATACAGACGGGTCAGCATCCCGCCATCACCACGGAGCAGAACATCGCCCGCTACCGTGAGCAGCTCGACAAGATTGGCTTCAGTTTCGACTGGGATCGCGAGGTGCGTACCTGCGACCCCAAATACTACAAGTGGACACAGTGGACTTTCCTCCAACTGTTCAAGCACTATTACGACAATAACGAGGGCAAGGCTTTGCCCATAGCCTCGCTGGAAGCCCGCTTTGCCAAGCAAGGCACCGAAGGTCTCGATGCCGCCTGCACCGAGGTGATGGATTTCTCGGCCGAGGAATGGAATTCGTGGGACGAGGAGCGCCGTCAGCAGGTGCTGATGAACTACCGTCTGGCCTATCTGGCCGATATCCCCGTCAACTGGTGCGCCGAACTGGGCACCGTGTTGGCCAACGACGAGGTGGTCAACGGTCTCTCTGTCCGCGGCGGCTATCCTGTGGAGCGCAAACTGATGCGCCAGTGGAGCCTCCGCATCACAGCCTATGCCCAGCGGCTGGTCGACGGTCTGGAGAAGGTCGACTGGACCGACTCGCTGAAAGAGATACAGCGCAACTGGATTGGCCGCAGCGAAGGCGCTGCGGTGTGGTTCCCGCTGGATGTGAAAAGCAACGCCAATGTGCTTCCCGGCGCCCAGGCCTATATGACGCAGTTCGACCCCGAGCCGGTGCCGAGCTTCGAGATTTTCACCACCCGTCCCGACACTATCTTCGGTGTCACCTTCATGGTGCTCTGTCCCGAGCATGAGTTGATTGACCAGATTACCACTCCCGAGCAGCGTCAGCAGGTGCAGGACTATGTCACCTGGGCCAAGAACCGTTCGGAGCGCGAGCGTCAGGCCGAGGTGAAGAAGGTCTCCGGTGTCTTCACCGGCGCCTATGCCGTCAACCCCCTCACCGAGGAGCGTATCCCCATCTGGATTTCCGACTATGTGCTGGCTGGTTACGGCACGGGAGCCATCATGGCCGTGCCTGCCCACGACAGCCGCGACTTCGCCTTCGCCCGCCACTTCGGCCTGCCCATACGACAGGTGGTCTCGTTGGAGAAAGATGTCACCAGCGACCCCGACACCTGGAGCGAAAGCATGGATGCCAAGACGGGCTATTCGGTCAACAGCGGTTTCGTCACCGGCATGAAGGTGAAAGAGGCAATGGCCGCCGTCATCGACCGTATCGAGGAGATGGGCATCGGTCACCGCACCGTCAACTACCGTCTGCGCGACGCCATCTTCAGCCGCCAGCGCTATTGGGGCGAGCCGTTCCCCATCTATTATAAGGGTAACATACCGTGCCCCATTCCCGAGGAGTGCCTTCCGCTGGAGTTGCCCGACGTGAAGGAGTTCAAACCTACCGCCACCGGCGAGCCTCCGCTGGGTCACGCCGAGTGCTGGGCCTGGGATACCAAGACCAACAAGGTGGTCAATGTCTCGGATATTGACAACGTCACCGTCTTCCCGCTGGAGCTCAGCACTATGCCGGGCTTCGCCGGCAGCAGCGGATACTACCTCCGCTATATGGACCCGCACAACGACAACGCCTACTTCTCAAAAGAGGCTGTCGGCTATTGGCAGAACGTAGACCTCTATGTCGGCGGCGCCGAACATGGCACGGGTCACCTCATCTATGCCCGTTTCTGGAACAAATTCCTCTTCGACCTCGGCATGTCCGTCAAGGAAGAACCTTTCCAGAAGCTCATCAACCAGGGTATGATTCAGGGCCGTAGCAACTTCGTCTACCGCAGCAAGGCCGACAATAACCTGTTCATCTCGAAAGGATTGGTGAAGGATATGAATGATGTCACACCCATCCATGTCGACATCAATATTGTTGACAACGACGTGCTCGACATAGAGCGTTTCCGCCAGTGGCGTCCCGAGTTTGCCGAAGCCCGCTTTGAGATGGAGGACGGCAAGTACATCTGTGGCTGGGAGGTCGAGAAGATGAGTAAGAGCATGTACAACGTACAGAACCCCGACGACCTTGTGGCCCGCTACGGTGCCGACACGCTGCGCCTGTATGAGATGTTCCTCGGCCCCGTCGAGCAGGCCAAGCCGTGGGATACCAATGGCATCGAGGGTGTCTTCCGTTTCCTCAAGAAGTTCTGGAAGTTGTATGACACAGGTCTTTCCGGCCAGACCAGTCCTGCCGGCATGAAGATTCTCCACCAGACCATCAAGAAGATTACAGACGATATTGAGCGCTTCTCGTTCAATACCTCTGTCTCCACCTTCATGATTTGCACCAACCAGCTGACCGACCTCAAGTGTGCCGGACGCGAGGTGCTTGAGCCTCTGACTGTGCTCATCGCTCCCTTCGCGCCGCATATCGCCGAAGAGCTGTGGCACCAGCTGGGTCACGACACTACGGTCTTCGACGCTGCGTGGCCGCAGTATGACCCGCAGTATCTTGTCGAGGACACGGTGAAGTATCCTGTGCAGTTCAACGGCAAGATGCGCTTCACCATCGACCTGCCTGCCGGCTTTGGCCAACAGGAGGCTTGGGAGGCTGTGAAAGCGGCCCCCGAAGCTGCCAAGTGGCTTACCGGAGAGCCTAAGAAAGTCATTTTTGTTCCTAAGAAAATTATCAACATCGTACTATAAATGCTAAGCAGACATTTCCTACGCTGTAAAGTGCTCCAGGCCCTCTATGCACGCCAGATGGAAGACAAGTCCGTCGGCGATGCCTTGGCCGACTTTGAATATCATGTTGCTCGTCTCAACGAGCTGGGCATCATACAGATTGCTCTGATGACCCGTATGGTCGAGGTTGGGGCCAAGGTGATTGAGGAGGGCCGGAAGAAGTTCCGTCCCACCGACGCAGAGAGGCAACCCAACCGCAAGTTCCTTGAGAACGAGTTCCTGCGTCGTATGGCCGACAATTATGAGCTCAAGAAGTACTCCGACCAATGGGCCGGTGTTTGGGACGTACATGAGGACCTCATCCGTGAGGCTTTTATCGACTTCCGTCAGAACAAGGTCTATAGCGATTACCTCTCGTTTCCTGAGCATGATTACAAGACAGACAAAGAGTTGGCCATCAATCTGTTCAGGTATCTGATGAATCGCGAGGCCCTCGTGGCCGCCATCGCCGAGCGCAGCCTCCTCTGGGAGGATGATTTCGAGCAGATTGCGCAGTACAACTTCATGATGCTCAAGACACTTGACGAGCAGCACTTCGACGAGGCTATGCCGTGGCCTATCATGTACGACCGGCGGCAGGAGAAAGACGAGGCAGACATGCAGTTTGCCCGCGACCTGCTGCGCGAAAGCATCTCGGTCAGGGAAGAGAGCGACCAACTGGTGCGTCAACGCCTTCAGGGATGGGAGTTTGAGCGTGTTGCGCTGATGGATATTTTGCTCATAAACATGGCGGTGGCCGAGTTTGTCAACTGCCCCACCATCCCCGAGCGTGTCACCATCGACGAGTATATCGAGCTCTCTAAGGAGTTCAGCTCCGACCGTAGCCGTCTCTTCATCAACGGTATCCTCGACCGATTGGTGCTTGAACTCCGTTCGCAGGGACGCATCAAGAAGACTGGCCGAGGTCTGTTGACCGAATCGGGCGAGGATGCTGAATGAAATCCGTAAGTGTTACAAGTAAAAGTATGAGTATGAAACGAATCAGCTATATGGCACTCCTTGTGATGACAGTCCTCTCGTTGGCTGCCTGCCGCCAGAAGACGGACGACGCAGGAGTCGACATTATCCACAACCCGCAGAGTGCTGGTGGTTATGACAACAAGGAGGCGATGCCTGCTATCTCTTTCGACAGCGACGTGCACGACTTCGGCCGTCTTTCGGCTGGCGAAAGTGTCAGCTACAGTTTCCATTTCCGCAACACGGGCAATGCTGACCTTATCCTCTCGGGTGCCTCGGCCACCTGCGGATGCACCGTGGCTGACTACCCCAAGGGACGCATCGCCCCGGGCGGTGAAGGTTATGTCACCGTCACCTTCAAGAGCGCTGGCAAGAGCGGACAGCAGTTCCAGGAAGTGACTCTCGTGTGCAACGCCCAGCCTTCGCGCATCAAACTGAAGATATTGGCCCAAGTGGCACATTAAATCAAATAAGGTATAATAAGAATAAATAACGGTATATATGATTAACATGATTCTATTACAGGCCCAAGGTAAAGGCGGCTCGATGTGGATTTGGATGATTGCCATCCTTGTCATCATGTGGTTGCTGATGATGCGTCCGCAGCGCAAGAGAGAAAAGGAGGAGCAGAAATTCCGTGCCGGCCTCAAGAAGGGAGACCGGGTGGTTTTCTCTGGCGGTATTTACGGCAAGGTGCATGCTGTCGACGACCACACTGTCGACGTGGAGGTCTCCAACGGTGTCGTTATGACCGTCGAGAAGGGTATGATTCAGCCTGCCCCTGAGCCCAAGACCGAAGAGAAGAAGTGAAGCGCTTTCTGGTCATACTGGGCGTTACGGCGCTGGTGTGGCTGGGTGTGTCGATGGCCGAGGAAGGCGAGTACCCCATGCGGGTGCATGTCGAGATGGTCGGCTATGATACAGTGCGCTATGCTGTCGTCAGCACCGACACGGTGTTGCCGGTGAAGGCAACCATGTCGGGCTTCAATGCTTTTGTGAATAGTCACAGACGCCATGAGCTCGAGGTGACGGTGCCCGAGGATGGCAGCGCCGTGGCGGTGTCGTCGCTGCGTAAGCAGTTGATGCACTCCATCTTGGGAGTCAAGGAAGTCAGCTCTCCAGTGGATTCGCTGCGCGTAGTCCTCGCTCCCCGGGGACAGCGAGCCTTCAAACCAAGGCTCGACAATGTCGAGTTCTCCTTTACCGAGCAGCATGGACTCTATGGTGAGCCCACCGTCACGCCGGCCGAGGTGATCCTCTACGGTCCCGACGAGGTGCTGGCCCAGATAGATGAACTCAAAGTGGCAGCCACTAACATACGAGGTATCAGCGAGAGCGGTACCTATCATCTCCCGCTGGAACCCGTATGGCTCCAATATGTCGACGTACATCCTTCGTGTACCGAAGTTACGCTCACCCTCCCTGTCGAGGCTTATGTCGAGAAGACCTATACTGTGCCTGTCACTGTGCTGGATGCCGATACCACCGTCGCCCTGCGCCTCTATCCCGAGAACGCCCGCGTGCGTGCCTGGGTGGCTCAGCGCGACCTGCTGCGCGAGCCTGAGTTTGTGGTGGCTGTCAACTATGGCGACATCTTCCTCCATGAGGGGCGTCTGGAGCCTCGTCTGGTGGAATTCCCTGCCTATCTGCGTCCCCGCAGCGTCGAGCCGTCGGTGATTCAATGTGTGGTCATCAAATGAAGCGGGTGGGCATCACCGGAGGTATGGGTTGCGGCAAGAGCACCGTGGTCGCCGAATTCCGGCGGCTGGGAGTGCCTTGTTTCGTGAGCGATATGGTGGCAGCGGGGTATTATTATGACATCGACTTCCTTGACGCTTTGCGCCAGTTGCTAGGCGACAATGTCTTCCAGCCTGACGGCAGTGTCGACAAACGGGCTGTGGCACAGCGTGTCTTCGCCGACCGTCGGCTGCTTGAAGGCCTCAATGCGCTGGTGCATCCGCGGGTAATTGACGACTTTTCCCACTTTTGCGCTCTCCATGCTGACGCTCCCTACGTGCTCTTCGAGAGTGCCATCCTCTACGACTACGGCTTCGACCGGTTGATGGATTGTGTGGTGTGTGTCTACCTCGACTTTGACGAACGCCTGCGCCGGCTGCTTTTGCGCGACGGGGTGGGAGAGGAGGCCATCCGAGCCCGCATCGCCAACCAGATGCCCGCCGACGAGATGATGCGTCGGGCCGACTATGTGATATTAAACTACGAAGGCAACCCCCGCCAGCGGCAGGTTGCCTATATTGATAAACTGTTAAGACAATGAAAAAGACGCTATATCTGACCCTTTTCTTCGTCGCATCCGTGACGGCGTCAGCCCAGCAGGTGTTCGATGCCCGCGGGTGGAAATATCTCTCGCCTGAAACGAAATGGGTGGAAAAGACGATGAAAGAGATGTCTCTGGAAGAGCGCATTGCCCAGCTGATGGTGGTGCGTGTACCCCTCAATATGGATGACAAGCAGGCCAAGGAGTTCTCCGACCGCATGAACGGCTATGGTGTGGGTGGTGTATGCTTCTTTGTCGGCACCGCCGAACGGCAGGCTCCTATGACGCGACTTTTTCAGGAGGATGCGAAAGTGCCTCTGCTTGTGTGTATTGACGGTGAATGGGGTTTGGGAATGCGGCTGAAAGACATGTATTCTTTTCCCCGCAATGCCCGTTTTGGCCTTCTGCCACCCGAAGCCGACAGCCTTGTCTACCGTATGGGTGAAGAGATTGGACGCCAATGTCGTGAGATGGGTATCCATATTAACTTTGCACCGGTGGTGGATATCAACTCCAATCCCAAGAATCCTGTCATTGGTACACGCTCGTTCGGTACCGACCGTGAGCGAGTGGCCCAGCTGGGCATCATGTATGCCCTCGGCCAACAGAGTCAGGGGGTGGTGGCAACCGCCAAGCATTTTCCGGGGCATGGCGACACCGATAAAGACAGCCACCTCGAGCTGCCGGTCATCAACCACACGCGTGAGTATATTGACAGCATCGACACCTATCCCTTTCGCCGCCTCATTGAGGCCGGTGTGCAGGGCGTGATGGTGGCTCATCTGCAGGTGAACGCCCTCGACCCCCTCCATCCCTCGTCGCTCAGCCCCGCTGTGGTTGACGGACTGCTGCGCCGTGAGATGGGATTTTACGGGCTGATTATTACTGACGGGCTTGATATGAAGGGCGTTACAAATACCTATGGCATGGGTGGAGGTGAGTTGGCAGCCCTCAAGGCAGGCAACGACATACTCTTGCTGCCGCCTGATGTGCCGCAAGCCATCGAGACCATCAAGAATATTGCCAAAGAGGATGACGATGTGCGTGCCATGGTGGATTACCACTGCCGCCGCGTGCTGCAGGCAAAATACCGTCATGTGCTGCCCTATATAGACGACAGCATTCGTGTGCCGGGTGAAAAACACCGCACTGTATGCCAGCAGATTGTGGATGAGATGGACGATGTCTTGGTACGACAGGCTTTTGCCACAGACCGTCGTATCGACTCCATTGTCAACGCTGCCATCGCCGCCCATGCCACGCCGGGATGTCAGGTGGTGGTGCTGCATAAAGGACGTCTTGTTTTCGACAAGTCCTATGGCCACCATACGTACGACCCGCAGGTGGCCGACACCGTTCTCCCCACTACCGTCTATGATGTGGCTTCTCTCACCAAAGTCTGTGCCACCACCTTGGCTGTCATGCGTTTGGTAGATGATGGAAAGCTTGGCATCGATGACCGTCTGAGCAAGTATCTGCCCTATCTGGACACTACCGACAAGAAGGATATAACCATCCGGCAGGTGATGAGCCAGCAGGCCCGCCTGAAGGCTTTTGCCAGCTATTGGCAGCAGACTGCCGACCGTGACAGTATACTGCTGCTTGTGGCCAACTCTCCGCTTAACGACAAAGATGGCTACTTGTACAGCGATCTGGGCTTCATGTTGCTCTCCGATGTGGTGAACCGTGTAAGCGGACAGACGCTTGACCAGTTCTGTGCCGAGCATTTCTACCGTCCGATGGGACTTCGCCACACCACATTCCTCCCCATACAGAACGGCATCGGTACTGCCTTCATGGCTCCCACAGAGCTCGATACCCTCCGTGAAGGTGGTGTCATCTGTGGCGAGGTGCACGACCCCAACGCCTATGCGATGGGCGGGGTGAGCGGCCATGCCGGCCTCTTCTCCACGGCGGAAGAGGTGGCACAGTTGATGCAGATGCTTCTGGACGGCGGTGTGTATCAGGGGAAACGCTATTTGACGGAGGAGACCGTCAATCTCTTCACCAGCCGTCACTTTGCCAAACAGGGCAACCGTCGTGCTCTCGGTTTCGACAAGCAGCTCTTCACCCCCTCGAAGAGCGGACAGACTTGCCCCGAGGCCTCGCAGGCTTCCTACGGGCACACCGGCTTTACCGGCACCATGCTCTGGGTCGACCCTGATCACGACCTCGTCTACGTCTTCCTGTCGAACCGTACGTATCCTTCGTCGGCTGAAAACAAGCTGGCCAAGATGAATATCCGCACAGACATACAATCAGTTATCTACAATTTAATTGGAAACAAGTAATGGGTAGTTTCACCAAATGGCTCTTCGCGGGCCTCGGATGGGCCGTCGGCGGCCCCATAGGAGCCCTGCTGGGCTATTGGATTGGCAAAGCAATATCGCCTGATAAACAGATAGGTGGCAGTGACTATAGCGACTATACGTACCACCGTGGTCCTTACCGCAATACCGGTACCCAACAGGATGTCAACGCAGCCCTGATGGTTCTCATTGCAGCCGTGATGAAGGTCGACGGCGCTGTGAAACGCAGCGAGCTCGACTACGTCAAGCGCTTCCTTTTGGCCAACTACGGCGAGGATCGTGGCCGCGAGATGCTTAAGGTGCTGCAGCAGATGGTGCAACGCGACATCCCTATCGATCAGGTCTGCGCTCAAATCAAGGTCAATACCGACTACAATACGCGCTACCACATGGTCGACTTCCTCTTCGGCATCGGTGCTGCCGACGGTGAGTTCAACCAGAGCGAAATCAATATGTTGCGCCTCATCGCGCAATACCTTGGCATCTCCCACAGCGACTATACCTCTATCTTCGAACGTCATGTGGGACATGAGGACGCAGGTTATTCCAATTACTCGAACGATTCCGGCAGGTCGTCAACCTCAAGTAGTTACAATAAAGACCCCTACCGGGTGCTGGGTATCGACAGCTCGGCCACCGACGATGAGGTGCGCAAGGCCTACCGCAAGATGGCCATGAAGTACCACCCCGACCGCGTGGCTGGCATGAGTGAAGAGATGCAGCGCAACGCTGCAGAGCAGATGAAGGAAATCAACCAGGCCTACGAGGTCATCAAGGAGCGTCGCTCCAGCATGAAATAAACCTGCTAGCGGGGCAGCAGACCGCTGAGGGTGCCCCCGATTGAATTGCATCGTGCGCCCGTCACCGAGGCCAATGTGTTGGTCTGTCCGGTGAGTCTCAGGTAACCTAACAGTGCAAAGATTAATGCTTCTTTATAATTGATTATTAAGTTGTTAGGTATGATTACTTCTACTGATGGTTCATATCTGTGGATGCACTCAATCAGGTAGCGGTTGAAGGTCCCTCCGCCGGTGACAAGCATTGTTTTTATGCCTTGGTTGTGCGCAACGCCGGCTATCTGTCCGGCAATATGGTGTGTGGTGGTGGCCAGCAGGTCTTCTACAGGCAGAGGGGAGGCATCCAACAGGGGCCAAAAGGCTTCGACAAACCATTCTTTTCCGAGTGATTTTGGTTGTGTAATATTATAGTATTCAAGTTGATTTAGTCTTTTGTTCAACTCTTGGTTTAGAGTGCCTTTCCGTGCATTTTCTCCGTCGGGGTCGTAGTCTGATCCCAAGCGTGCTGCCAACCGGTTGAGGGCCATGTTGCACGGACAGATGTCAAAGGCCACACGTTTGCCCCCTTTTCGGTAGGAAATGTTGGCTATTCCACCAAGATTGAGACACGCATCGTATTGACTGAAAAGTAGTTCGTCGCCGATGGGCACCAAAGGTGCCCCTTGGCCTCCAAGGGCCACATCCAGGGTGCGAAAGTCGCTGACCACCGGCAACCCTGTCTCGGCGGCGATGGCGTTGCCGTCGCCGATTTGAGTGGTGAGACCGATGCCGGGCTGGTGGAAAATGGTGTGCCCGTGTGATGCAATGGCATCTATTGGAATGTTTCTCTGTTTTGTAAACTCATTGATTATCTTTCCAAAATAGTGTCCTAGTTCAACATTTGCTTTAGTATACTCCAACGCTGTGGAGTGCTCCAGTGTCGAGAGCCGTTGGCGCCACTCGGCAGGGTATGGTACAGTCTCGGCGGCGAGGATTGTGTGGCGTTTTTCGTCCATGTTGCATAAGGCGAGGTCGACACCGTCAAGCGAAGTACCTGACATCAGTCCAATGATATTCATAGTATGAATCGTAAGGTTTGCGGTTGCAAAATTACACAAAAAAAACGGAACGCCGACCATCCCTGCCTTTTTTTCTATAAAATATCATCCGCGCAAATCGAATTCCGCCCAACATCCCCCCCCCTGTTGACCCCCTACATCCTCTACCATTTCTACGGTATTTCTACGGTACTTCTACGGTAGTATTACGGTTTTAACCGTAGAAATACCGTTATACTAGCATTGAAATGGCGTGGAAATGACGGAGATAACACTGGGTCTGTTGGGGGAGTGTATGAAATATTTTTTGCCCGTTTGGAAAGTTTTCGTATCTTTGCAGTACGAAATAAATAGAAACAATAACACAATACAGCTATGAAACGCATTGCAATCATTGTAGTTATGGCCTTGATGAGCCTCACGGCATCGGCCACATCAATCCGCTACTTTACCTATGCCCAGGCTTCTCGTACGGTGCAATACCTCAATGCACAGCAGGAGATGATGATTTACTGCGGATATGATTACGAGATTGAAACCTACGTGCTAATCAACGAAGTATGGATGGAGCGCATCAACTCGGCTTACTACGAGCTGTGGGTCTATGGCTATGACGCCTATACGGGCGACGAAATCTACATGCCTCTCGACCTGCAGTGCGTATGGCTCTACAGTGCCGGCCGAATGTACAACGCGGCACAGTACCTGCGCTTCCACGCCACGGTGCGCATGCCCTCATTCGCCTGGTATGTACCGCCTTACAATCCCTACAGTCGTAGGATGCATGCTGTAGGCTATATGCGCAGCTACCACTACGATATACACCGTCACGGCTGGATGCCGCCGGCACCGCCCTATCACGGCTGGGGTCCCCACACGCATCCTCCGCTGCCGCCCTACTACATGCGTACGCCGCAGACTCCGCCGCCCGCCCCGATTCACACTTGGACGCCCGGTGTGGAGCACCCGCAGGTGCACAACAGCAACAATGGCAATGGACCTCGCAGCACTGGTGCAGTTCCCACCACACGGCCTACGGCCAGTGGTACCGCCACTCCCGGCACCTCGACCCGCAGCGGCAGCACCCGTGCCACAGAGACCGCCACGCCTTCGCGTGGCACCGAGACCCGTGGCGGCGCCACTGAGACCCGCAGCAACGCTACCGAGTCGCGCACCGGTACGACCACCCGCAGCACCGGAACTACCCCTACCCGTAGCAATACCGGTACCAGCCGTGTAAGTGAAGAATCTGGCAGACAGGAAGGAGGCACCGAGACCCGCACAGGCAGCAGTCGTACAGGCAGCAGCGCCACCTCCACGACGACCACCCGCACAGGCAATAGTCGCACTACCGGTACTACGACAACAACCACTACCCGCACGGGCAGCACCCGTTCCAATGACGCCGGTACCACGACGACCTCCACTACCCGTTCGGGCAGCAGCCGTGCCAGCGGTACCAGTACCACGACCACAGGCCGCAGTACCGCTACCCGTTCCTCCAACACTCCTTCCAGAAAATAGTACAGCCCTATGAGAGCCAGTGAATTGGTACTTGCTCCCGACGGCAGCCTCTACCACATACACCTGATGAGCAGCACCTTGGCCGACAAGGTGCTGCTTGTTGGTGACCCTGGACGGGTAGATATGTTCAAGGAGGTGTTCGAGAGTGTTGAATATGAGTCGTATAACCGAGAGTTGCATGCCCTTACGGGTCGTTATCACGGTGTTCGCATGACCGCCCTCAGCACAGGCATGGGGTGTGACAACATTGATATTGTGATGACCGAGCTCGACGCGGCGTTGCGAGTGGAGAAAGGAAAGTGGAATGAGACATGCGACCGGCATCTGCAATTGGTGCGTATCGGTACCAGCGGGTCTCTGCAGGCCGATATCGACTGCGGCAGCGCAGTTGCTTCGCGCTATGCCATCGGCCTCGACGGCCTGATGAACTACTACGGCGAGTGGCCGTCGGACGGTGGACATTGGGCGGGAATGGAGCGTGCTTTCGCGGAACATATGAATTTTGACACTCGTCTAGCGGCCCCGTACTGTGTGGGGTGCAGCCCGCGGCTCCTTGACGCTGTCGCTCACGACATGCACCACGGTATTACCGTCACCGCCCCGGGCTTCTACGGCCCTCAGGGACGCACTATCCGTCTGCATCCCGCGGTAGACAAGCTGAACGAGCGTCTGGCTGCCTTCAACTACGACGGCATACCGGTGACCAACCTCGAGATGGAGACGTCGGCTATCTTTGGATTCAGCCATCTTCTTGGTCATGAAGCACTCACTGTGTGTCTCATCATCGCCAACCGTCCGTGCGGCACCTTCCTCAACGACTACCATTCCCAGATGCGCCAGCTCGTCGGCACCGTCGTCGAGCGCCTTGCCGCGGTGAAGTAGGAGGGAGACAAGTCCGAGTGCAATCGCGACCTACGGCTTGAGGTGTCAGTCCGTTGACAGGAGGAATGGCGGAAAAAATAATTTTGCCAATACGGAATTATTTAGTATCTTTGTACTTTCCAATTCCGCAAGGAAGTAGTTAAATCAATTAATAATCAAAAAAATAACACTTATTATTATGCAGAAAAAAGGCAACAAGTACGGTACCCACCGTGTCATCGAGCCGAAGGGTGTTCTCCCTCAGCCCGCCAACAAGCTTGACAACAACATGGATGAGATTTGGGACAATGAGATCCTGATCGACGTCCAGACCCTGAACATTGACTCCGCTTCGTTCACCGACATCCACAACTATGCCAAGCAGCAGGCCGGCGAAGGTGCCAGCCAGGAGAAGATTATGGAAGAGGTGAAGAAGGAGATGTTCCTCAACGTCGAGCTCCAGGGCAAGCACCGCAACCGTCGCACCGGTTCGGGCGGCATGCTCCTCGGCAAGGTGGAGAAGATCGGCGACGCCCTGAAGGGCAAAATCGACCTCAAGGAGGGCGACCGCATTGCTACCCTCGTCAGCCTCTCGCTGACTCCTCTCCGCATCGATGAGATTCTTGAGATCCGTCCCGAGGTCGACCAGGTCGACATCAAGGGTAAGGCCATCCTCTTCGAGAGCGGCATCTATGCCAAGATTCCTACCGATATGCCCGAGAAACTCGCCCTGAGCGCCCTCGACGTGGCCGGTGCCCCTGCCCAGACTGCCAAACTGTGCCAGTATGGCCAGACCGTCGTCATCCTCGGCGCCGGTGGTAAGAGCGGTATGCTCTGCTGCTACGAGGCCAAGAAGCGCGTCGGTGTCACCGGTAAGGTCATCGGCATTGCCAACAGCCCCAAGAGCACTCAGCGTATCAAAGACCTTGGTTTCTGCGACATCGTGGAGAGTGCCGCCGGCATGACCCCCGTGCAGGTCTATGAGCTCGTCGAGCGCCTCACCAACGGCAAGATGGCCGACGTCACCATCAACTGCGTCAATGTCCCCGACCAAGAGATGACTGCTGTGCTCTGCACCAAGGACGACGGTATCGTCTATTTCTTCAGCATGGCCACCAGCTTCACCAAGGCCAGCCTTGGTGCCGAGGGTATTGGCAGCGACGTGAACATGATCATGGGCAACGGCTACACCAAAGGCCACGCCGAGTTCACGCTGCAGGAGCTCCGCGAGAGCCCGAAGCTGCGTAAAATCTTTGAAGAGCTCTACGCATAATAGAACTTCGTCTGTCTAAACAAGCAGGGGCCCCGCCATCCGGCGGGGCCCCTGTTGTATCTGTCAGTTTGGGCTAGAAGCGATAAGTGAGCCGGAGCGTCAGCCCGTCGCTGTTGTCGTGGCGGTAGTCGCTGTGGTTGCTGGTGGCGGAGAGGAGCGTGCCGGTGCCGTCAACACTCTCTTGGCGAGTGTCGGTGACGTAGTGTTTCGGTTGGCAGGTGTATTCCAGCTCCAGGTCGAAGTGTCCGACGCGGGCGCCGACGCCCAGCGCCCAGAAGAAGCCTTGCCGGTCGAAGCGGGTGGTCTGCCACATACGGTCGGTGCCGGGAGTCAGTCCATAGGGGTTGGCTACGGGATTGACAGTCAGCTCGTCATAGTAATCGCCGTCGATTCCTGTCAGGCCAACCACGTAGCCTAGCCGTGCCGACACAAGGGGGACGATGTCCCACAACTGGCGGTCGGCCCAGTCGCTGAAGAGGTACTTCACGCTGGCCACCACGGGCAGGTTGAGTGTCGTCTGCTTGTCGTAGGTTTGGCGTTCGGTGTGAGTGTAGAGCCCGTCGGCGGTGGTGTTGGTGGGTTCGTCCCAAGAGTGGAAGATGCCTGTCAGGGCGTAGTCGTGCAGCATCAGTCCGGCGGCGATGCCGAATTCCCATCGGTCGCCGATGCCCAGGTAGTAACTTGCCGAGAGTTCGGTTCCGAAGGTGTGGCGGTAGGCGGTGCCGTAGGGATTGTGGGTGTCGCTTTCGACCGACATGGTGCTGAAGTCGACCAAGTCTTCGCGCAGTGAGAGGTTGAATCCCTGTTTCGTCTGTCCGAAAGTAACGGCGGCGCTGGCCAAGAGGGTGATTGTCAGTAGGGTCTTTTTCATGTATTATTGTTTTAATTGTTTTTTCACGCTGCAAAGATACGACTATTTCTTGGTAAAATTCTTCGCAGGCTGCATTTTTTTCCTATATACGTTTGGTTGCAGGCAAAGTAAATTTTGTCAGGTGGAGCTTTTTTTGTATCTTTGCACCGTGAAGTGTGTGGACACAGAAGTCTGTCACGCGTGTTATAGTATTGATATAAAAAGGAATAAATATAATAATCTATGAAAGTCAACCGCAGAAAAGAATTGTTCCCTAACGTCAGCGACGCTGAGTGGAACGACTGGAAATGGCAGGTGAAAAACCGCATCGAGACCTACGAGGAGCTGAGCAAGTACTTCACCTTCGAGCCCGAAGAGGCCGAGGGTATCAAGAAGGCCCTGGCCAAGTTCCGTATGGCCATTACTCCTTACTACCTGAGCCTCATCGACCCCA
>JAEEGG010012251.1_pt1 | contig 18544 bp, 15 predicted proteins | sample 9134161 | NCBI WGS metagenome assembly JAEEGG01 (sample SAMN16246543, study PRJNA631951) | gut metagenome | biome: gut microbiome; feature: rumen; material: CR-attached | host: Bos | place: Iran: Karaj | collected 2018-10 | reverse complement strand
GCATCGTCTGCAAGGGATTCGACTTCTCGCTCGGCAACCAGGACAAGGTCGCTCTCGTCGGTGAATACGACACACTCAAGACGGCATTCTTCCAGCTCATTGCCGAAGAAATCAAGGCTCCGGATGGAGTGCTCAAGTGGGGCAACACCATCAGCTACAACTACTTCCCGAAGAACAACGACGCTTACTTCAAGACAGACCTCTCCCTCGTGGATTGGCTGCGCCAGTACAGCAAGGAACAGGACGAAACGTTCATCCGCGGATTCCTCGGCCGTATGCTCTTTACCGGTGAAGAAGCCCTCAAGAGCGCAAACGTGCTCTCCGGTGGTGAAAAGGTGCGCTGCATGCTTTCGAAGATGATGCTCTCGAATGCAAACTGCTTGCTCCTCGATGAACCGACCGCTCACCTCGACTTGGAAGCCATCACCGCTTTGAACAACGGTCTCAAGGCATTCCAGGGCCCGGTCATCTTCTGCTCTCAGGACCATGAATTTGTCCAAACTGTCGCTAACCGCGTTTTGGAACTCACGCCGAATGGTGTTGTTGACCGCAGCATCACCTTCGACGAATGGCTTGAAACCAAGAAGACGAAGAAGAAATAAAAATCACTTTGGATTTGAGAAATCCCTGTCACAACGAGTGGCAGGGATTTTTTTGTTTTACATTTCGCACGCACAATACGATATTATTATTGGAATAAGGAGATTTTTTATGATCGGAGCAATTATCGGCGATACCGTCGGTTCCATTTACGAATTCGAGAACTACAAAGCTAAGGATTTTGAGCTGTTCCCTGATGGGGTCTCGCCCACAGACGATAGCATTCTCTCGTTTGCTACGGCGGACTGGATTATGCGCGGGGGCGAAGCGTGGAAGTATTACGTCGCTTACGCAAGCAAGTACGAATGCCCTGTCGGCGGTTACGGCGGAGGGTTCACCAGATATGTCGTCAAGGCACGCCGCGATGGTTTTGGCACGCCATACGACAGTTGCGGGAACGGCTCTGCCATGCGCATTTCGCCGGTAGGCTGGGCGTTCAACACCAAGGAAGAGGTGCTCGTCAAGGCCAAGGAATCTGCCGAATGCACGCACAACCATCCCGAAGGAATCAAGGGAGCGCAGGCGACAGCACTTGCAATTTTCATGGCTCGCATGGGAGCGAGCAAGGATGAAATCAAGACGACCATCGAGAGCGAATTCGGCTACGATCTGAATTTCACAATTGACGAACTGCGTCCGGAATATAGTTGGTCTTATCCGGGAGCGGCACTTTGCCAGGGGACGGTTCCGCAAGCCATCCGCTGCGTCTTGGAAGCGACGGACTACGAAGATGCCATCAGAAACGCAGTATCCCTCGGCGGGGATAGCGATACGCTCGCCTGCATTGCGGGTGGCATAGCCGAAGCGGTTTTTGGCGTTCCGCAAAAAATCTATAAAGTAGGCATGAACATTCTCAAGTACTACTTCCCGGAACCGCACAAGCTCGTGACGGAATTCGAAAAGAAATACGGGAATCGGATTTTGCAATAAACATTGCCGGGATTCCCGGCTTTTGCTAATTTTCCGGCATGTTCCATCCGATTCGTCATTTCATTACGATTACCAAGCACAGGAACGAAGTGATTCGGCTTTGCATCAAGGCCGGTATCGGGTTGCAGGGGCTGTTCCACGATTTGTCGAAGTACAGCCCGACCGAATTTATTCCTGGAGCCAAGTATTACACGGGCAAGGAATCGCCAAACAACGGCGAACGCCGCGACACGGGCTACAGTCTTGCATGGATGCACCACAAGGGGCGCAACAAGCACCACTTTGAATTTTGGTACGATTACGACATGAAGACAAAGAAGATCGTGCCGATGGACATGCCGGACCGCTACATCAAGGAAATGTTCTGCGACCGCGTGGCCGCCTCCAAGACGTACAACAAGAAAACCTACACGCAAGAAGCTCCGCTCCAATATTTGACGAAAAGCACCGCGCACGAGAAAATGACGGAAACGACTTACAAGAAGTTGCTGTTCTTGCTCAAGAAGCTTGCGACGGATGGCGAAAAAGAAACACTTAGGTTTATGCGGCATTGCAAGGAACTGCCGACGGAATAACTATATTTAACCATATCGCGGATGTCCGCGACTTTAACCCCGCCCTGCGGGATACCAGAACGGAAAGGCAAATTATGGAACTTGGAAGAATTAACCGCGCACGCGTCGAATCTATCACGCCACAGGGTTATTACCTAGAACTCGAAACAGGCGGAAGCGTGCTCCTCCCAGGCAACCGCAACAAATTCACGCTTGTCGAAGGCGAAATCATTGACGTATTCGTTTACACGGACTCCGAAGACCGCCCGATTGCAACACTCGAAAAACCGCTCGCCCAGGTAGGCGAATTTGCGGTACTCACCGTCAAGGAAGTCAACCGCGTTGGCGCATTCTTGGATTGGGGTCTCAACAAGGACTTGTTCCTCCCCTTCAAGCAGCAACTTGGCGAATTGCAGAAAGGCGACCGCTGCGTTGTCTTTGTACTCGAAGACGAAAAGAGCGGACGCATCATCGCCACTGAAAAAATCAAGAGTTTCATCGATCCGGACACGAACGACTTGCATATCGGCCAGCGCGTAGAACTCGCCGCTTACGAAGTCACACCCGACTATGTCGATTGCCTCGTAGATTACCGCTACACGGGCCGCCTCATGATGACGCCCGGTATGGAACGCATCTACATCGGTGATACGATGCCCGGATTCATCCAGCGTTTCACGAGCGACGGAAAGATTACGCTCAACTTGACTCCGATTGGTTACAAGGGCGTGATGAAGAGTGAAAGCCCCAATGCAGTTATGCAAAAGCTCGAAGCTGCGGGTGGCTACCTCCCCTACGGCGACCACACCGACCCGGAAACGATCCGTCATGAATTCGGGATGTCCAAGAAGACGTTCAAGAAGATTATCGGGACGCTTTTCCGCGAAGAAAAAATCGTGATTACCGAAGACGGAATTCGCGCAGTTTAAAAATAATGGATCCCGTCGCTTCGCTTCAGGATGACTCTATAAAAAAAGCCGCGATTGCGGCTTTTTGCATTTTCAAGATTCGCGCGGCTCAACGGCCGCGCATTTCTTTTTTTTAGATCTCGTTTTTAGAAATTCACTTCGTCGGCGTTGAGCACTTTGAGCTCAATGCGACGATTGGCGCGGCGACCCGCTTCCGTCGAGTTGTCACCCTTCGGGCGACTCGGGCCATACCCCACAGCAGTCACACGGTCAGCATCAATGCCCTGTTCAATCATATAATTGCGGACACTGTTCGCGCGGTCTTCGGAAAGCTGCTGGTTGAGTTCTGCGGAGCCATCGCTACTCGTATGGCCTTCCACCTCAATCTTGGCCTTCGGATTGCGCTTGAGCCCTGCAATCGCGGCATTGAGAGTCTTCAAGGAGCTCGGCACAAGTTCAGCGCTGCCCGCCTTGAACGTCACACCCGTAAGTTCGGAACGAGTATCGTCAAAAACGACCGAAATTCCACCCGTGCTTGCCGTGCGAGAAACATACGGAGTTTCGCCGCATTCAAACGGTCCTGTCAAGCTTTCGCAGAGAATCGTGTAGGAATCTTCACGCGGGATATGGAAGCTAGCTTCACCATACACGTCCGTCGTGATGACCACCTTTTTTCCCTTGTTCTGCCCCACAAACGTGAGCTTTTTCTTGGCATGCGGAACGTTTTCTTCGTTCGTGTAAGTCACGTTCAGCACGGCGTGCGTCTTGTTCGGTGCAAGTTTGCCGGCAGATGCAAAAGAAACTGCCACTATTGCCGAAAAAGCAATGCGGGAAATCATTCTCATTCTTGTACTCCAATGGATATTTTGTGAGGCAAAAATAAAAATTGAATCGCTTACTTTCAAATTATCTTTAAATATTTTCCGTTTTTTCTAAATTTGCGCACGAAAAACTTACATGGAGAAACTATGAACTTCAAAAAAATGACAAGCGCACTTTTGGTCGCAGGTATGTGCACTGCCGCCTTCGCAGCCGATGGCGAATTCAGCCTCAAGGGCAACGTCCAGACTCAGGCCACCAAGACTCTCGCCGATGACGACAACAACCTGAGCTCCTTCTGGATCCGCGCTAACATTGGCGGTCTCTACAAGAGCGATAACTTCGACGCACAGGTCATGTTGCGCATTTTCGCCCCGCAGTTCGGCAACAAGATTAAGGACGGCGACGGCAAGACCACTAGCTACGACAAGATTCTCGCAGACCTCTACTGGGCTAACTACAAGTGGGCATACAATGACCACGCCTTCAATATCAAGGTCGGTCACTGGAAGACGGACTGGTCTCAGTCCACGCACTTCGGTACTTACATCGATAAGGACCTCACGGCTCGCGGCCTCTGGATGCGCGACTACAGCCACAACGCCATTGAACTTGGTTGGAAGACGGGTTACTCCAACTTCAACGCCATGATTGCCACAAGAGACAACAAGGCCAACACCGGCTACGTTCGCATTGAAGAAGACCTCAAGTTCGACTTTCCGCTCGAAGCAAAGTTTGCCTACCGCGTGAACGCTCTTGACCTGATCCAAAACACCGCATACGTCACCCACCGCCTTGCTACCTACTTGAGCTTCAACCCGGTGGAATTCTTCCGCCTCTACGGTGAATACGGTTTCATTTTCACGCAAGAAGATGGCGTCAACGAAAAAGTGTCGAACTATGTCGCTCCGGAATATAAGTACCTGAAGTCTGCTTCTTACCATCCGTTCTACATCGGTGCTGAATTTGCTCCGAAGTCCGGTTTCTTGAACACACTCATGAGCAGCCTCTACGTGGAATGGGAACACATCAATGACCGTGCAGACCTCACCGGTGGCAAGAACATCGATGATTGGGCATGGACAGTTGCATGGGCCAAGAAGGTCGGCAAGTCCAAGCTCCAGTTCAGCGTCTACAGCGGTAACGAAATCAGCGACGTTGGTTTTGCCTTCCGCTTGACCAGCACCATCAAGTAATTGAAAGCTAAAATGCGCGGGTATTAACTAAACTGCGCGAAGCTCGCTAAAGCATTTGAAAAGCCAGGGTACAAACCCTGGCTTTTTTAGTTTCCCTATGCTTCGCTTCGAGGATGACGAGATGCGCGATATGTGGAAACAAAAAAAGCCTAACCTTTTCGGTTAGACTTTTTTATACCCCTGGGGCGGAAAGTAAAAACGACCAGCCTTTCGGTTGGTCGTTTTTATACCCCCAAGCGGACTCGAACCGCTGTTGCGGGAATGAGAATCCCGAGTCCTGGGCCACTAGACGATGGGGGCGAGTGCGGCACATTATAGCAAATTAAGCCTTATCCGTCAACCAATAATTGAGTTTATTTGCTGACGGATTTTTGTGCACGCTCACGAGAGTCAAGCTCTCGCAAAAGCCCTTAGTCTCTGTAGAAGAGGTCGAGGTTGCTCTTGACCGGCGTAGAAGCTTCGAGAGAAGTGACGTAGTCGTTGAAAGCTGTCATCACGCCAAAGCGGTAGGAGTTGTCCACATCCTGCTTGATGGCTTCTTCAACTTCTTCGAGCTTCGGAGTCTTCTTGGAAACGACCTTGAGCATCACGGCGCCATTTTCGGCAACAACCGGAGCGGTCCATTCACCAACGGTAGCCTTGCCCACAACGCGTGCAATCTGAGCATTGCCGTAGCCGAAGCCCGGAACAAAGCCGTCGACAGAAGCGTTCTTGGTTTCGAGTTCAACCTTTTCAATCTTGGTAGCGGTATCAGCCGGATTCCAAGCCTTGACCTGGGCGGCAACAGAGTTCAAGTAGCTTTCAGCAGCCTTGGCAGACTTCTGCTTGATAAGCGTTGCCTTGATATCGTTGTAGTAAAGCGGGAGGCTACGTTCGCCAGCCTTGTAAGAACCAATCTTCTTGGCGATAACAACCCACTTGTTGTTTCTGAGCACGCCAGAAATTTCGCTTTCTTCCTTCGGGAGGTTTTCGTTCGGCCAAGCGAAAGAAGCGAGACCCTTGAGGTAACCGAAAGCAGCAATGTTGCCATCGTTAGAAACCCATTCAGAAGTCTTGACTTCGAGACCACGAGCCTGAGCTTCGGTCAGCAAGTCAGAACCTGCATCAACATCCTTCTTGATGTTGGTGAGAATCTTTTCGAGGCTATCAATAGTATTGGAAGAAGCCGTCACGGTGAGGAGGATGTGACCGACCTTGACCTTTTCAACTTCGCCCTTATCATTCTTCACGTTGCCGTAGGACTTGATGATGTGGTAACCGAACTGAGAGCGGACCGGTTCAGAAATCTTGCCAGAATCAAGAGCGAAAGCGGCATCTTCGAACGGCTTGACGTAAGTGCCACGACCGACGAAATCTTCACTCAGGACGCCACCCTTTTCGGCGCTGCCCGGATCTTCAGAAGAAACGCGAGCCATGTCTTCGAACGTCGTCGTAGAAGAGGAATCCGTGAGCTGGTAGTAAAGGGTCATTGCGTATTCGCGGATGCTAGCATCATCACCGGCAGTAGCTTCAACCGGGAGAGAGACGTACTGGAACTGAGCCACGTCCTTCTGCACAAAGAAGCTATCCATGTGAGCGTTGAAATAGCCAGCGACCATGACGCTATCAACGGCGTTGCTATCCACAACAAAGGATGCGCTCGGGGCGACCGCCACCTGCAGTTCGTAGTCCGTCATGCGGCGTTCAACAGCCCACTTGGCTTCGAGAGAAGTCGGATGGACAGAAGCGCCGACCAAGGTCTGAAGCTGACGAGCCGGAATGGTATTGTTCTTCATTTCGTCTTCGAGCATGAGCATGGCGCTCCAGCGGTAAGCGGCCGGAGTTTCAATCCAAGCGTCATAGTCAGCCTTGTTGAAAGTCGTGTCGGTGAGGAACTTCGGGAGAGAAGAGATGTAGGCCTGAGTGCGCTGCATCAAGTCTTCCTGAGAAGAAGCCTGCTGCTGGATGGCATAGAGGCGAGCCTGAGCTTCCTGGACCAAGCGTGCGCGAACGGCGTCGGAATTGCGCTTGAATTCGTTCTTGAGTTCAGCAACCGAGGCGCTAAGTTCGGCCGTTTCGTACTGTTCGGCAAAGAGGGCCTGACGAACGAAGCTCGAGAACACCTGGGCACGGAGCTGAGAGTACTGTTCGTCGTCCAAGTGCTGGTTCTGATACTGGTTCTGCACGATCATCTTCACGCGAGAATCGAAGTCCGCATAGGAAATCTTGGTATCGTTGACAACACCAATAGGATAGCTGCGGCCCTGGTCCGGAACACGGTCCATGGCGAGAAGACCGATAGCGATACCGGCGGCAAAGATCACAATTACCCACTTGGCTTTTTCATTAATCCACGTTAACATAGAGACAACTCCATTAAAATTTTGTCGCATCGAAAAATAGCAAAAAAAAATGTTTGCATTTTATTTTATCGAAATTGCAAGCCAAATATAATGCCGAAAAGCCCTATTTTTTCTATTTATGGGATATAAAAATACAACAATTCCTTTGGAGTATCTCATGTACGATATTTTGGTTCTGGGTGCCGGCATTTCTGGATTGAGCGCAGCTCTCCACGCGGCAGAAAAAGGTTTCCACGTAGTTATCCTAACCAAAGGAGCAAAGCCGGACGGTTCATCCAACTATGCCCAGGGCGGTATCGCTACTGTTACCGAAAAGACAGACAAGTTTGAATTCCACATTGCAGACACGCTCGAAGCTGGTGCAGGCCTCTGTAAAAAGGAACCGGTCAACATCTTGACCAAGAGCGGCCCATCGACCATCAAGCAGCTCGTCAAGTGGGGCGTCCAGTTCACACCGTCGCCCGAAGACAAGACTCAATTTGACCTCCACCTCGAAGGCGGACACAGCCACCACCGCATTTTGCACGCCGCAGACCTCACCGGTAAAGAAATCATGCGCGCCCTCCTTTGCGAACTTCACAAGCAAAAGAACATCGACTACCTCGAGAACTGCTACATCAAGGATTTGATTTGCGAAGGCGAAGGCAAGAACAAGCGTTGCATCGGTGCAAAGATTATTCACCAGAAGTCTGGCGAAGTCGAACGCATCTACGCAAAGGCCACCATTCTTTCGACTGGTGGTGCAGGCCGCATTTGGCAGTACACCGTCTGCCCGCCCGATAGCTGTGGCGATGGCATGGCAATTGCAGCACGCGCTGGCGCCGCCCTCCAGGATATCGAGTTCATGCAGTTCCACCCGACAAGTTTGTACGCACCGAAGTTCAAGAAGCCGTTCCTCATTTCCGAAGCGGTGCGCGGTTTTGGCGGCATCCTCAAGAACGACAAAGGCGAAGAATTCATGAACCAGGTGCACCCGCTGCACTCCCTCGCCCCGCGCGACATTGTCGCTCGCGCCATCCACAGCGAAATGCAGCGTCTCGGCAAGGACCACATGTTTATCGACCTCTCTGGCCGCACCCCGAAGGACATCAAAAGCCACTTCCCGCACATTTATTCTAAGTGCATGGATGCAGGCATCGATATCACCAAGGAATGGATTCCGGTCGTCCCGGCTGCCCACTACATGTGCGGTGGCGTTCTCGTCGACACATGGTCCCGCACCGAAATCAAGGGACTCTATGCTTGCGGCGAAGTTGCTGCAACGGGCGTCCATGGCGCAAACCGTCTTGCATCTAACTCGCTTTTGGAAAGCGTCGTATTTGCCATCCGCGCTGTCGATGATATCGAAAAGAGCGGCATCGTTAAAGACAAGATAATTCCGAGCAAGTCCTCCGCCAAGGAATCAGTCAGCTTCGCAAAGGCCGCCTACTGGCGCAAGCGCAAGAAGATGCTCCAAGACATGATGTGGACGCACTGCGGCATTGTCCGTACCGTCGCTGGCCTCAACCAAGGTCTCAAGGTCATCGAAGAACTCCAGAAGGATGTCGATACCGCCATCAAGAACAAAGAAACTGAAAACTTGCACTACCTTGAATTCCTGAACGCCCTTCAGGTTTCCAAGATGATTCTCATTGCCGCCCTCCGTCGCAAGGAATCTCGCGGTCTCCACTACATCCTCGATTACCCCAATCAGGACCCGAAGACAAAGCACCAGAGCATTTACCTTAGCGACAAGAAATAAATCTTTTTCTATATAGGGCAGCATGGAAGAGGTCAAGGCAACACAGTCCAGAAAGAAAGTCAAAGATCAGCTCCCGTCTAAAATCGGCGGATACAAACCAATACAAGCTCTGAACAGCGGAGCCATGGGTAGCCTGTGGCTTTGTCGGGACCCGTCTCTCGACAGACTTGTCGTTGCCAAGAGACTCAATACAAACTTGAACCAGCAGGACATCTACATCAAGAGATTCCTGCAAGAAGGGAGTATCCTCGCCCACCTGAACCACCCAAGCATCATTCAGCCGTACGCCCTCTGGAAAGATAGCGATGGCAACTACACGATGTCGATGGAATATGTGCAGGGCTCGAGCCTCAAGGATTTGCTCCTGAGAAACAAGCGACCGCCTGTCTGGGTTGTCGAGACCATTTTGTACGAACTTTTGAGTGCATTGAGCCACGCCCACAGAAACGGCGTGACCCACCGCGACTTAAAGCCCGCAAACATGATGATTGACAAGGACGGCCGTGTTCGCCTCCTGGACTTTGGCATCGCCCACACGGATACTCCGCTTGAAATCGGCAAGGAACTCACGCAGACCGGTTGCATCATCGGCACCGCCGCCTACATGAGCCCCGAGCAAATCATGGGCGAAAAGGTCAACTACGCAAGCGACCTCTTTAGCATAGGCATCATCGCGAGCGAAATGCTCATTGGCGAGAACCTTTTCCGCGGCAAGGACTTCGAAGAAACGCGCGAAAACATCCTCAAGATGAAATTCAAGCTCGAAGTTTTCCCGGACGATGTCCCCAAGCCTCTCCGCAAGTTCGTATTGAAACTCCTCAACAAGCGCGCGAGCAAGCGCCCGTCTTCGGCATGCGATGCCGCAAACGAGCTTGCCGACCTCATGAGAGAATACCCGCGCGACATGACCCCCTACATCGCCGAATGGGCTGACACGGTAAACGAAGACCAACCGGTCGACACGGTCATCTCTCCCAAGCCACAAAAAACTACATTTAAGTATGGTATAGGCTTTTTACTAGGAGTGATAGTCACTGCAATAGCGTCCGTCGCTATTCACCTAGCTATCTAGAGGATTTGTCCAATGAATTGGATAGATATTGCGTGCGCAGCTTGCCTGCTCGTTTTTAGCGTCCTTGGGTTGTGGCGCGGACTTCTGAGCAGCGTGTTTAGGCTCTGTGCGTGGATTTCAGCGATTCTTGGTGCGTATTTCGCCCAAGACCTTTTGTGTGGTTTCTTTATACGCAATTTTGCTTTTGGAGACTTTGCCGCACACCTCATTTGCACGTGCATCGGCTTTTTGGTGCCGTTCCTTCTGTTCTCGTTCATCGGGCACCTGGTCGGCGATTCCATCAAGAACACCATCGTCGGAAAGACAAACCGCATTCTGGGATTGCTTTTCGGCGTTATCAAAGCTTCGCTTATCTGCTTCTTATTTCTCACGATTCTGCATTTGCTCCCCGTCGAAGGGAACCTCAAGAACACGAGGAACGATGCGGTATTCTATAGCATATACAAGTCTTCACTTGAAGCCATGGGATATTCTTCTGACGAAGTAAATCTCCGCAAGATGGCAAAAGAAAAGGCAAGCGAACTTACAAAGACAATTACAGACAAAGCTAAAGGTTCGACTGAAGAAGCAGCCGATAGCGCAAAGGCAGCCGTCAAGAACGCCGCTGATAGCCTTTCAAACAAAGTCAGCGAAACAGCCGAGAAGGCAAAAGACGCCGCTATTGCCGCTAAGGACGCCGCATTAAAAACGTTCGAAAACGGAACCTCGAGCGATTCCGCTTCGTCTTCAAGCTCTGCTAAAAAGTAACTGAAAAAGAGAAAGCCCGCGAAAGCGGGCTTGACAAAACAGAGGCAAGAAAACGAGAGGCGTCTGAAAGTCGTCTCTTTATTTTGAAGCGAGACGCGCAGCGCATTCGCGAGCATCGCGGAGGATTTCTTCTTCCCCATCGACATGGCGACCGAGCATCACGAACTTGCCATTGCACATGACAGAGTCAATTGCGCTAGAATTTGCAGAATAGACCCAGTTGCTATAAATGTTGTAGCACGGCACCATGCGTTCATTGTTCAAGTCAATCAGCAAGCAATCTGCGAGATAGCCTTCTGCAATGCGGCCGGCATTGATTCCAAAGAACTGCGCAACATTGCATGTAGCCATCTTAAGAGCTTCTTCGGCAGGGAGCGTTTCTGCGGTTCCGAGATACTTCGCCAAAAGCGCAATCGTCTTCATTTCTTCTTGCATGTCGAGATTATTATTCGACGAATCGCCATCCGTGCCAAGACCAAGCTTCATGCCGTCCTTGAGCATTTCGGCAACCTGCGGAATGCCGCTGTTCAGCTTCATGTTGGAGCACGGGTTCAGAATTGCGGTTGCACCCGATTCCGCAAAAATTTTGCGGTCAGACGCCGTGAAATGCGTGCAGTGCGCCGCCGAGAAATTCGAATTCAAACCGCCAAGACGCTTCCAAAATTCCACAGGCGTACAGCCGAACTGTTCCATGCAATTCTTAATTTCAGTCATCGTTTCGGACAAATGCGTGTGAATCTTGTAATTCTCAGCATGAGCAAGTTCAATGAGTTCCGCAGTTTTCTCCTCGCCCACCGTATAAATGGCATGCGGCATTACCACGAGCTGCACGCGTTCCGATTCGCCCGTGTGATTTTTCAAAGATTCGATATTCGCCGCCCAAGCTTCTGGCGACATCAGCGGTTCCGCAAACGTAACACCAATCGCTGCACGGATTCCCATTTCTTCGACAACGCGCATCGTCTGTTCGCGATGCCAATACATATCCGTAAAAAATACAGTTCCCGACTTAATCATTTCGAGAACTGCAAGGCGGCTCCCAACAGCGATATCGTCAGGCGTGAGTTTCGCTTCTGTCGGCCAAATGTATTCGTTGAGCCACTTGCCGAGTTCCATGTCGTCAGCAAAACCGCGCAACAGCGACATTGATGCATGCGTATGGCCGTTATAGAAAGCAGGCATAATCGCAAAATGCGAACAATCAACGATTTCGGCACCTTCGTAATCAGCAGGTTCCAGCGGACGCGTCACCTTTTCAAAGAGATTACCGACAATCAAGATGTCGCGCTTTGCGCCATCAAAAAAAACATTTTTTAGAACAGTCTTTTTGTCCATTGCAATTTTCCCCTATTTTTGACAGGACCACACGAGTCTAATACAACCGCACAATCCTGATGCGCTTAACGATTTTCCAAAAGTTGCTTTACCGAGCGAGCGAACTCTTGCAAGCTCGGATCTCTCGCGCCCATCAACAAAATTGTGTCGCCTGGTTCTGCATATTCTAGCATTTTTTTAGCGCACTCGTTGCGGTCAGCAATGTAAATAGCCTCACAACCCTTGAGAATCAAGTCATCTGCAAGGTCACCTGCACTGATGTCTCGCGTCACGGTTCCGCCAGCGTAATAGATTTCACTGAAGAACATTACATCGTTCTTGCGGTCAAAATCCATGTCCATCGGGCGGAGCGTTTTGGCGATAAAGTCCACCAAGTCCTTGCGCAAGAATCGCGTCGGACCAAAGCCATGCGGCTGGAACCAAGCAATCACGCGGCCATCGGTAAAGTCCTGAGCACTCTTGATGCTTGCAGCAATTTTTGCCGGATTGTGAGCAAAGTCATCAACAAGCGTCACGCCGTTAAACGTTCCGAGAATCTGGTGACGGCGGAACACGCCCGGGAAAGACGAAAGCGCATCGGCGCATGTGTGGAGCGAAACGCCCGCGCGGAGCGCGGCAGCAGTCGCAGCCAAGGCATTTTCCATATTGTGCTTGCCTGGCAGCGGAATTTCGAACTTCACAAGTTCATTGCCATGACGCACGCGGAACTGGATGTGAGTCCCGACCGACTTAAAATCAATTCCCTGAACGCTCACATAGCTTTCATAGCCAAAGTCAAATTCTCGACCAGCGCTAAACTTCTTTGCAAGCGGGTGCGCATCGTTCACAATCAAGATGTGACCTGCACTCAAGACGTTCTGGCTAAACTTCAAGAAAATTTGTTCGAGCTCGGAGATTTCCTTGTGGTCTTTGTCGATGTTCAAAATGACGCCGATTTCCGGTTCATAGCGAACAAGCGTTCCATCGCTTTCATCGACTTCGGCAACAAGCCATTCGCCCTTGCCACTCACGGCGTTACCTATCTTGCCCTGAGCTTGCAAATTCACGAGGCCAGCGCCCGTCATCACGGACGGCTGGAGTCCAGCATAATCGAGAATGTGGTAAACCATCGCGGTCACCGTTGACTTTCCGCTCGTACCACTAATCGCAATCGTGCGTGCTTCCTTGGAAATCTTCGCAAGCATTTCACTGCGGTGCATCACAGGGACGCCAAGTTCCTTCGCACGCTTCAAATCCGGATTCGAATCTTCGATAGCGGTGCTCACCACGACGGCGGTAAGACCTTCGACAACGCCGGAACCATCCTGCGCAAAGCACTTGATTCCGCAATCTTCGAGTTGGCTCATGACAAGCGGCTTTTCGGCATTTCCGTTCAGGAACTCGCCAAACTGACGGTCGCTACCACTCACGGCAACGCCCTTGCCCACCAAATACTGCGCGATGGCACTCATGCCCACGCCTGCAACACCGATAAAGAAGTAAGAATTAGTCATTGTTAGCTTGTAAGTTTTAGATTAAAGCAATTCCGGATCGATTGTGGGTTCGTAACCTGGTTCCACAAAGTCTTCCGGGGCAATTCCCTTGCGACGAGCGGCCTTCATCTGCTTGATGAGCTTGCGTTCAGCAGCAACGGCACGGCGCTTGGCGGCAGTAGCCTTCTTCTCAGCGAGGCGCTGTGCACGCGTCTTGCGTTCCTTCACAGGAGCGGCTTCATCCGGCGAGATTTCCAGCGGTTCTTCGTATTCGTCAAATTCATCATCTTCGTCAAAGCGAATCTGCGCATCGAAATCGCGGAAGCCTTCTTCTTCGTCATACACAGGCGCCGATGCCGGGCATTCCTTCTTCAAGAGCTTGAGCACATTTGCAAACGGCTCTTCCATCGGGACCTTGAACGTAAGCTTCTTGTTCGTGCGCGGATGGATGAGTTCAATCTTCACGGCCTGCAAAAGCTGCGCCGGAGCAATTTCAAGAACCTTCTCCGCCACCGGCTTCATCAGAGGCGGCACGCGGTTCAAGCTTTCATCGCGACCATCGTAAAGCGGATCGCCCACAACCGGATGGCCCGTATAGCGGCTATGCACACGAATCTGGTGTGTACGGCCAGATTCCAATTGCAATTCCAAGAGCGTTGCAATCGCAAAGAACTGCTTCGCAACATAATGCGTACGGCTTTCCTTACCGCCCTTCACCACCGCCATCTTGAGACGGTTCTTCGGGTTGCGGCCAATCGGAGCGTCAATCGTTCCTTCGAGGTCACGCGGGCAACCCCATACAAGCGCATTGTACGTGCGATGGAGCGTACGCGTTTCAAGCTGGTGCGCCAAATGCCTATGAGCGGCATCGTTTTTCGCGACCACCATAAGCCCCGGCGTATCCTTATCCAAACGATGGACAATTCCCGGACGGAGCGGACCGTTCACGGTCGAAAGATTTTCCTTGAAATGGTACAAGAGTGCTGCGGCAAGCGTTCCCTTGCTCACGCCATTACCCGGATGCACCACCAAATTGCGCGGCTTGTTGATGACCACAATATCATCATCTTCGTAAACGATGTTCAGCGGAATATCTTCGGGTTCAAGCGTCGAAGATTCCTTCTCGATCATCTTTTCAACGACAACCGCCATCCCCGTTTCTACGCGGAAGTTCTTGGAGACTTTGCCACCGCCGACCTTGACTTCGCCCGCTTCAATCAGCTTCTGCACGTCTGTGCGGGAGACATTTTCCATAACGCCGACAAGGAACTTGTCGATACGTTCACCATTATGTTTTTCTTCTACGATATAATTCATTTTTTTATTAGGATTTAGGGGTTTGGCGGGTTTTCTTTAGCACTTTTTTCCGCGTCTTTTTCTTCTTTAATTTGCTTATGCAGCTTACGCAAGATCACGGGAGACAAAATCACAAGAGCAACACCAACAGTCACGAACGAGTCCGCGACGTTAAACGTCGGGAATCGAGTCATGATAAAGTCCGGGAAATCGCAGTCGATAAAGTCCACGACCATCTGCATGCGCATGCGGTCGATGAAGTTTCCGACAGCACCGCCGAGAATCATCACAACGCCCAAGCGGCTCAAGTAATCGCGCTTGTCGATGGACTTATAGAACCAAGCGAGTGCAAAAGCGGCGACAATCGAAATCAACAAAAAGAACACCCAAGGCGGCAAGAACGGCATCAAGTCTTGCGGACGGCTACTGAACGCAGCCCCCTTGTTGTACACAAGCTGGAAGCGCACAAGTTCACCAATCACAGGAATTTTCTCGTACGTAAAATTCCCTGCTTCGTCCGTAAAACGCGCCACCGCCCACAGCTTCGTCAACTGGTCAGAAATAATGCTAAAAACAATCACCGCCACATGGAACGGCCACTTATTATAAAACTTTTCCATATTATCCTTTGATTTTCTTATAAGCTTCATCAATCCACTTGTCCGAATAGAAGTGCATCGACGTTTCCTTGACAATTCGCTTCACGGTATCGCGCGTGATTTTCACCTTCTTGTCCGAAGTGAACACCGACACGCCATCCCCGATCAAGCTCAAGTTCTCCGCCGCCATAAAGAGCGGCCAGAGGCAGAAGAGCCTCGTGCGCATCTTGATGTTCGGGATGAGCTTCGTGTAGGCAATCGCATCGTCCAAATGATGCCAAGCCTTCTCGACAAGTTCCGCAAGCACCGCACCACATTCTTGAGCATCAGCCCCTGCTGCAAACAGTTCGCTCGGGTGCGCAAAGCCATGACGCTTGCAAATCTCTTCAGGGATAAAGCACACACGGCGTCCAGAATCCTCGACGCAGTCCTTCACGATGTTCACGACCTGCAAGGCAAGCCCAAAGCTCACGTCCAGCTTCGAAAGTTCCGCCTCGCGTTCAGCATTGATAAAGCACGTATCCGCCGAGAATAACTTGGTCAAGAGCTTGCCGACAATGCCTGCCACATAGTAGCAGTATTCATCGAGTTCGCCCACGTTCGCAAGCGTGAACCAGCCTGCTGAAAGCGCAGCTTCCTGGCGGAGTGCAAACTTCGCCATGCCACCGCACATTTCAATCACAACATCGCAAACCGGCTTCTGGTAGTTCTTTGGGAGTGACTTCAAAAGCGGCACCACGACTTCAGACTTCGAGCAAAGATCCTTGTTCGGGTCTTCAGAGCCATGCCAAGATTCCGGGAGTGCAGCTACGAACGTACGAATTTTCTCGGTCTCAAGTTCGCCCGTCTTGAACACATCAGCAAACAGCGCAAGCACGCGGTCCTTTTCGGTCGCCTTCATGTCCGGGTCATCTTCGACCGTATCGGCAATGCGCAAATAAAGGTACGCAAGCAAAATACTGCGGTGCAACTTGCCACGCAAAACCTGGATGTTCAGCGCAAACGTACGCGACACCAACTGCAAGATATCTTCGGCGTACTTCCACGCCGCCTTGCCTTCGAGCACCTTCTCGCCCACATCTAAAGAATCCAATTTATCAATCATATGAGCTAGTACACCTCAAACATTTCCGGCGGCACCTTTTTAGACGCAGCCATCGACTTTACGTACTTCCAAAAACGACCATGATCTTCGGCATTGCGGAGCTTATGCGCATAGCTCAATCCCGCACGGTCACGCACGTTTTCATCAGACATCGCAATACCCTTGCGCTGGATCCCATAATTCACCCAACGATACTCCAGATAAAAAGCCGACTGGAACAAGTCCGTAAGCTTGAGTTCCGTCCTGCGCTTCATCAAATGAGCAACCCATATAAAAACAATCACGGAGATAAATCCATAATAAGCATTAGCACCAAGCCCAATCTTTTGGAGAGTCCATACAATAGCCGATGCTGTAGCAAACGACGTCACTAGCGTAAACAGATAATCGCAAAAACGCAAGAAACTCACGCGCCCCGGGTGTTTCACAAATCCGCTCAACACGTAAGCCCATTTTTCGCCCCGATCGAGCTGTTTTTTCAAAAAAACGACGTACGAGACATTCCTAAACCAAAAATGGAGACCGACCCAGAGCAAAACGGGCGTCCAAAAACTGTATTCCACAAGCGTATTTATTACCATCATAGCAAAAATTAGAAAATTTGCAAAATTTAAGCGATTCTCGCCAACGCACGGAGGCCCAAACGCACACGTTAATTTTCGTTTACAAAGAAGTAAGAAAATTTTTAGGTTTATTTCACTCCCAATCTATCAACATCCCAAAGAATTAGCTAAATTATAACGCCTAGTTGTTGATAGATTATTAATCGGATGAGGATTGAAGATGCAGGTTGAATGGGAAAGATGCTTGAACTACCTCCACGGAATGCTGTCGGATACGGTATTCAAGACATATTTTGCACAGACCAAGCTTGTAAGCCAAACCCCTGGACACGCCGTTATCGCAGTGCCCCCCGGACTTGATGTCAAAGTCTATGCCGCTTACAAGGACCTGATCCGCCTCGCCTGGAAAGACGTCTCCCACGACGATGCTCCGGTAGAATTTGAATTCCAGCCGCAAGACGTTTACCAGCCGCAAGCAAGCTCCTCCGACAACTCTTTCCGCGAATTTATCAAGCCGAGCGTTCCACTTTCTGGCAGCTTCCGTTTCGAAAACTTCGTTCCGGGTGACAAGGCCCAGCTCGCCTTCAACGCCGCCCTCGCCGTCGCCAGAAATCCGGATGGAACGCAGTACAACCCGCTATTTATTTATGGTTCTTCCGGTCTTGGCAAGACGCACTTGCTCCAGTCCATCGGTAACTACATTCTCGAAGAAGACCCGACCAAGCGTGTGATTTACCTCACATCCGAAGACTTCTCGCAGCAGTACATGAAGTGCCTGCAAGAAAAGCGCATCACCGAAATGTCGGACTTCTACCGCAACGAAGTGGACATTCTCTTGATTGATGACATCCAGAACTGGACGGGCAAGTACGAAACGCAAAACGAATTTTTCTTGATCTTTAACGCACTGCACCAGGCAGGCAAGCAGATTGTGCTTACGTCTGACGCACCCGCTGCCGAAGTCAAGAACCTCTCCGACCGCCTCGTGAGCCGCTTCTCCTGGGGCTTAACCGTTGACATCCAGCCGCCTGACGTCGAAACGCGCGAAGCCATTCTCCACAAGAAGGCCGAAGAACGCCATCTCGAAATCAGCGACGAAGTCATCCGTTACCTTGCTGAAAATATTGCAAGCAACGTGCGTTGCCTCGAAAGCGCCATCATCAAGCTCACGCTCCAGTCGAGCCTCATGAGCCACGACATCGACATGAACATCGCACAGAAGGTCGTCACCGAAATCGCCCCGACGCTCCGCCGCCGCGTAAGCC
>JAEEGG010012247.1_pt1 | contig 18552 bp, 13 predicted proteins | sample 9134161 | NCBI WGS metagenome assembly JAEEGG01 (sample SAMN16246543, study PRJNA631951) | gut metagenome | biome: gut microbiome; feature: rumen; material: CR-attached | host: Bos | place: Iran: Karaj | collected 2018-10 | reverse complement strand
AGAAGCCGCCAACAGTGTTGGCCGCGGCCGCCGTCATCGTACCGTCCGGGTTGTAGAACGGCATACACACCGGAGCCTGGGAATTGATGTTGGCCCAGATATTACCGGCAGAGCCGCTGGCTACGATAGGATTGTTGTACTTGCGGTGGCCCTGCTCGAAGTTGTTTGTTATCTTGAGCCAGGGGAAGGCCTGGTAGCCCACCTTCACACGCATGTTTTCCGTGTTGCAAACGTCGGAGTTGGTGGGTGAATTGTAAAGGCCGGAGTATTGATACAGACGGGCTGAAATATAATAGTCGAACTTCTGCGCCGAACCCGACAGGGAAACGTTATGTGTCTGGCCGAATGCGTTATCCTTATAAAGGATGCCGAACCAGTCTGTGCCTTCGGGGAAATATGCATAGCTGCCCGCATCTACTCTCCAAGAGCCGTCACTCACTACGGTGCCCGTGTCTCCGGTGTCGTGGCGAAGGCGGTATTCGTTGAGCCAGGCCAAGGAGAACGGCATAATGAGATTCATGTGCGTGGGAAGATTCCCGTTGTAATTGAACCAGCCTTCGCACATCATAGTAGCCCATAAAAGACCGTCCGTAACATAATCCGGTTTTACAACCGGGGAAGAGAAAGTGAGGTTGTTGGAATAGGTTACCACCGGACGGCCCTTCTGGGCATTCTTGGTGGTAATCAGAACCACACCGTACGGTGCTCTGGAACCGTAAATAGCTGCAGACGCAGCATCCTTGAGCACTGAAACGGAGGCAATATCGTCTGGATTCAGCATCGACGGGTCTCCTTCGACGCCATCCACCAGGATAAGGGCACTACCGCCCTGGCCGATAGAGGTTGTACCACGGATATTGAAATCCGCCGTTCGAATTGGTTTACCGTCCGCCAGGGAGATGTTCAGGTTCGGAACGGCGCCCTCAAGCATCTGAGTTACGTTTGCGTTGGGACGTGCGAGGAAAACCTCGCCGCCAACCTGATCCACAGCTCCAGTGAGGTCAACTTTACGCTGGGTACCGTATCCCACGACAACCGTTTCTTCAAGCATAACCGAATCTTCATCGAGTACTACGTTTATAACGGACTGTGTGCCGATTTCCACTGTCTTTGAAACATACCCGATGAAGGAGAATTCCAGCGTTTTGCCGGAAGACACAGTCAAGGAATAATTACCGTCCAAATCCGTGGAAGTGCCATTCGTAGTACCGGAAACAACCACGAAGGCTCCCGGAAGCGGGTCACCTGCGGCGTCTTTTACCGTACCCTTTATGACTCTTGAGCCCTGGCCGTAAGCCACTAGCGGCAGAACGGCCAAAAGGCATGTGATGAATAGTTTCCTAAGCATACTGAACGCTGGTTAGAATTCAATGATGGAATAGACCGGGTAATGGTCGGAGACATACTTATGGCCGTCGTACCATTGGGTAACGGTCTTGTACTCGAAACACTTGATAGTGTTGGTAATAAAGATGTGGTCGCATTGGTATGCCTTGGCCTCATTGCCCCAGGCGTTGTATGTTTTCACATCGTCGGTAATCGGGGCCACCTCACGGGTGACGGACATTTGCTCCCTGATGCCTTCAAAGACGTTATCCGCCGCATGGGTGTTGAAATCCGCCATCAGGACGACAGGAAGGTTATTTGTGTTGAGCGTCCTGATACGCTTCTGAATCAGCGTCATGGCGCTGCGGCGGGATGCTGTAGTGAGGCCGAGGTGGGTGTTCATGTAAAAGAACTCCTGCCCGGAGGATTTAACCTTCATAACAGCCCAGTGGACATAGCGCACATATCCGTCCCAACTCATTGATGATATATCCGGAGTGTCAGAAAGCCAGAAAACGCCGTCCGAGAGTAGTTCAAGTTCATCTCTCCTGTACATGAACGAATCCATTATGTCCTTATCCGTCACTCCGACGTAACCATAATCGGAAAGCGTCCCTGTCAGATATTTCCATTGGGTAGCGACAACCTCCTGATACCCCACAAGGGAAGGCTGCTGGTCAATGATCATGTCCCGGCAGGCTCCGGCACGCATGCCCCAGTTGTTGTGGGCGTCATCCTCGGTGGTGGTCGCACGGATGTTGAAGGTCATTACTTTCAACTGCCCGGTAGACAGATTGGGATGGTTATTCTTCGGTTCCTCCTTAACGCAAGAGACAATGGCGAACAGGAGCGAACAAAAAAGGATTAATAGTTTCTTGTGCATATTATGTCGATAGCTGAAACATTTTCACGATACAAAGATAGAGAATGATTTCCCGCCCCCTTTATAATATAAGGTAATTCGACATTAAATTTGAACAAACTATCTTTTTAGTAGTATTAATTTCAAACAAAATATTAATTTTGTAGAAAATTGATTTTTATGGGAATTCTTTCTCTCATTTTGGCATCACTGCTCAGTGGCAACATTTTCTTTAAATCGCTGCCGCTGGAAGATGCCGGGCTTAATGTTTCAACCATATGCCAGGACCGGATGGGAATAATGTGGTTCGGCGGAATTGAAGGGCTCACGCGGTATGACGGCAGGCATTATTCCCACTTCCGTAGCAGGAACAAATATGATCCGGACAGCCACGTCAAGAAGCTTATCTGTGATGCTGACGGAAATGTCTGGGTCGCACACTTCAGCGGGCTTTCCCGCTTTGACAGGGAAACAAATACCTTCATCAACTTCCCCGCCCCTTCCGGAGCACTGTCTGACGTATTGCAGATTTCGCCCAAAAAGTTTCTCCTGATCTCAGGGCGGCAACTGTGGCTGTTTGACTCTGACGGGCAGAGTTATTCCAGGGACGGGCTGCCAGCAACTCTTTTATCGGCAAAGATATCTTCACTGGCAAAGGACGGTAATATTATATATATAGGTACGTCGGACGGAACGGTATTCCAGACCTCGACAAGCCTTGGCGGCGAGTGCCGGGAACTCACATCCACACAATACCAGATAAACTGCATACTCCCGGAAAAAGGCGGAAAGCTTTGGCTTGGAACGGAAGGAAAAGGGCTGTGGGTATATGACGGTGAAATCCGCCAGTTAGAGAAAGACCGTTCAGACTTTGTGAGAACTCTTTGCCTGGACCGTAGCGGGAACCTGTGGATCGGCACGAAAAACGGGCTCAAGATAATGGAGGGAGACACCGTTCACGAGTTCCATTATGATTATTATTCGCCCGGCAGCATATCGCACGACAGTATCGTCGCCATTTTCATGGACGGCCAGGGCAGTATGTGGATGGGCACTTATTACGGAGGAGTATGTTATTACACCACCCAGTCGTCCCAGTTTTCCAGCATAGTATCCAGGCCCGGCAAGGGTAATTTATCCGGGAACGTTATCAGCGACATAGTGGAAGACCAGGACGGCTCACTTTGGATTGGAACCAACTCCGAAGGGCTAAATCACATGCTCCCGAGCGGAAAGTTCGAGCATTTCGGCAGTGAGGGAGACGTTCCCGTGGATATAAAGAGCATCTACATCAGTCCGCGTACGGGACAAATCTATATCGGAGCGGACCGTTCTGTTTTGCTTCTTCTGGACAGAAAGAAAAAGAGCCTCCATCCCTTGGGGGACGATGGATGCAGGAGCTGCTACGCAATAGTGGACGACCTTCACGGAGGCTTCTATGCCGGTGGAGAAAACGGCCTTTTCCATTATGATGAGAAAACCGCTTTCGGCGCCAGAGTTTACATATCCGAGGATGTATCCAACATCAAGTCGATGAAACTGGATTCCCGGGGCATCCTGTGGATAGGCTGGAAATATGGCCTCACGGCACTGCAAACAGTAAGCGGCAAGGTTATCGGCCTTCCGGAGCAACTCCTTTCCCTGCAATACGTGGAGGCAATCCTGGAAGACCGCAGCGGGAAAATGTGGATCGGGGCCGACAACGGATTGTTCTCCTATAATCTTGCCTCCGGGGAAATAGAGTCATTCTCCGAAGACATCCTGCCGGACCGCGTAATTCACGGAATCGAGGAAGACGAATCCGGAGTCCTATGGGTGAGCACCGACAACGGGCTCTGGCGATTTGACCCATCGACAGGAGACAAATGGACCTTCACTACTGCCGATGGCCTCCTGGACAACCGCTTTACCCCTTATGCACATTGCCTAACGCGCGACGGAAGGCTTTTCTTCGGCAGCCTTCACGGGATTGTCTCCTTTGACCCGAAAACCATCACGATGCACAGCGAAACCGTTGCGCCCGTGATTTCGGGCATAGAGATTAATGGTTTACGGAGAGGCGTCCCGGCCGACAATATCGTCCTGAAGCCCAATGAAAAGGACATCAGCTTCTCTTTTTCCTCCCCGGATTACATCTCCCTAAACAACGGCCGATTCTTCTACAAACTGGAGGGCATGGATGAATCCTGGCACGAGGCCGATGTGGACTGGCTTGCAACCTATCGCTCGCTCCGTCCGGGAGAATACACGTTCAAGCTCAAATACCGGAACAGTTCCGGCGTGAGCAGCGAAACCGAAGCCCACGTGCGCCTTAAGCTGCTGGCGCCGTGGTATCAGACCTATGCAGCGCGGCTCACGGGCATCATACTCCTTCTTCTGGTAGTTATGGCGCTGTTCATCTGGATGCTCTCCAGAAAGGACAAGGAATATAAGGCCGAGATGAACAAGGTGCGGAGCGACCTCCTCCGGGATTTCTCGCTGGAATTCGTAAAAATCGGCTCAAACCACACCGAGGGTAAGGAATCCAGCGTCGCCACCTCCTTCAACAGTTCGGACGAAGTATTTATGCGTCAGGCCATGAAGGTGGTGAAAGAAAACATCGACAATCCGGAATTCTCCATCGACGATTTTGCCTCGAATATGCTCATGAGCCGCTCGAATCTGAACCTGCGCGTAAGGGCTCTGTTCGGCGTTTCTCCCCTGGATTTCATCAAAACGGTGCGCTTCAACGAAGCCTGCCGTCTCCTTCTGAGCGGCAAGCACAGCGTTTCCGAAATATCCTACAAGGTTGGTTTTGCCACTCCCTCCTACTTCACCGCCGCCTTCCGCCACTTCATGGGCTGCACCCCCAGCGACTACGTCCGCCAGAACGGAAAGAAGGGTTAGATTTCGCGGCGGAGGCGGGCTTTGGCGATGTCCAGCTGGGAGCGGTATTTGGCGATGGTGCGGCGGGCCACCTTGTAGCCGCGCTTCCCGAGTTCGTCCACCAGTTCGTCGTCCGTGAGGGGATTGTGCTTGTCCTCATTGTCCACGAGATCCCGCAGGACTTTCTTGATTTCACGGGTGCTCACTTCCTCGCCGTCCTTGTTTTCAAGGCCTTCGGAGAAGAAATACTTGAGCGGGAATATGCCGAAGTGGGTTTCTATCCACTTGGAGTTCACCACGCGGGAGATTGTGCTTATGTCGAAGCCGGTTTTTCCCGCTATGTCCTTGAGAACCATTGGCTTGAGTGACGATTCGTCGCCGTCCTTGAAATACTCTTCCTGGTACTCGATGATGGCCCTCATGGTGCTTTCCAGGGTATTCTGCCTCTGGCGCAGGGCCTCGATGAACCACTTGGCGGAATCCAGTTTCTGCTTCACGAAGATGGCGGCTTCCTTCTGGGCGCGGTCCTGGGTGTACTTGCCGTTCTCCATGATTTCCGCGTATTTGTGGTTCACATGGAGCTCCGGGATGGAGAAGCGGGGCATGGAGAGTAGCAACCTGCCATTATCATACTCCAGTTGGAAATCCGGGACAATCTGCTGGGCCTGGTCCGAGTAGCTGTCGTCTATCTGGCCACCGGGAGAGGGATTGAGCTTGCGGATTTCCTCCATCGCCGCCTTGAGGTCATCGGCACTCAGGTGATAACGGTTCATTATCTTCTGGAAATGGCGGTTCTTGAAGTCGTCGAAGCTGTCTTTGAGGATGCGGAGGGCGGTTTTTACCGTCTGGCTTTGCTTTTTGTCTTCAAGCTGGATGATGAGGCATTCGCGAAGATCCCGGGCGCCCACGCCGGAGGGCTCGAACTGCTGGATAATCTGCAGCATGGCCTCCACTTCCTCCACGTTGCTTTCCACACCGGCGCGGAAGGCAAGGTCGTCCACCAGAGACTCCACGTCCCGGCGGAGATAGCCGTCGTCGTCCAGCGAGCCGATGATGAAGGAGGCCACGGTGCGCTGATGCTCCGTGAGATTGCGGTACCCGAGCTGCTCCATGAGGCTTTGCGTGAAACTCTGCTTCACGGAGAAGGTATTGTATTCAGGGCGGGGGTCTTTGCCCCAGTTATTGATGCTGCGGTTATAGTAAGGAGTGGGATCGTCGTCCTGATAGGGGGTGTAGTTTTCTTCCATGGAACCGCCGCTGTTCTCGCGGTCCTCCATTTCGGAGATAGACATGTCCTTAGGGCCGTCGTCGTCGCCGCCGGAGGGGGCAGTGTCGTCCAGCACGGGATTGTCGTTCATCACTTCACGGACATGCTGTTCGAGTGCCTGTACGGGCATCTCGATGAGTTTGATTGTCTGAATCTGAAGTGGTGAGAGCTTCTGCTGAAGCTTTTGCTCCAATCCCTGCTTTATATCCATGGCTATCGGGCGTAATTAATGTTCTGCCTCATGATCATGGCAGTAGGATAGGTAGACTTCACCTCGTTATAAGTACGCATGGCATCGTGCCTGGTACGGAAGTCTCCCAGGAAGACTATGAAGTTGGGGCTCTCGAAGTTCTGATAGACACCCATGCGGGGATATGCCTTTTTTAGGGCATGGGCCACCTGCATGGACTTTGCGCGCGCATTCTGGCCGCTCTCGAAGAACACCCTTATCCGGTAGCCGGCCATGGGCTTGGATGCATTCGTCTTCACATATTTGGCGAAAGCGTCTTTGAGGGCCTCCGACTGCATGATGGTAACACCCGGGCCGATGACGGTGAGGATATCCTTTCCCAAAAGCTCCGTGTCCACCACGGTGGAGAGCGTATTCAGGGAATCCGAACGCTCTTCAACGATTTCCTGCGCCTTCAGCGTTACCGCCGCTGCGAAAAAGGCGAGGGCCAGTATGATAATCTTTTTCATAGTCTTCTAATTCGTGAATTGTGAAAGGTCCAGTTCCCTGAATTTAAGGGTTGTACCCTTCCCGTTTTTGAGTTTCACATGCAGATCCGCATCTGCGGTGAAGCCAGCCAGCGACGGCAGGCGTTTGCCAACTGTGGCAAGCACGTTCACATACGATACATTTTCCGCCAGCGTTACCGTGCACGGCAATTCGTATACCTGGATGCTTTTTTTCTGCACGGGCAACTCCCCTGCCGTAACATAAACGAGCGGTTTCCCATCGCACATGATCACCCCGTCCAGGCTTGTTACGGTGAAGGAAATGGACGGATTGTCCACGCCAAGAAGCAGCACCCCGCTAAGCGAATTGGCTGATGAGGGCACCACGTACTTGATTCCGAACGAACTGATGTCCAGTTTCCTGAGCTTTGCCAGGGAGCAACTGCTCACGCCCGCGGCCACAACGGCCACAAGCACCAGCCTGAGCAATATGTTCAGAATCTTTTTCATCTTGATTTACAAAGATAGTCTTTTTTTCCTTAATGTGAAAATCCCGTGCCATCCTTTCGGCTCTCCTTGCACATGAAATACAAATTCCGTATATTTGCGTGATATATCATTAAGGCTATGGCTAAAAGAGAAATTAAGTTCTCCCTGGTGTACAGGGACATGTGGCAGAGTTCAGGCAGATATCAACCCAGAGTGGACCAGCTCGTGAGGGTTGCGCCTGCAATCGTGGATATGGGATGTTTCGACCGTGTGGAAACAAACGGCGGCGCTTTCGAGCAGGTGAACCTGCTTTATGGCGAGAATCCCAACGTGTCGGTGCGTAAATGGACGGCCCCCCTCCGCAAGGCGGGAATCCAGACGCACATGCTTGAACGTGGCCTTAACGGTATCCGCATGTATCCCGTCCCCGCGGACGTGCGCGAACTTATGTTCAAGGTGAAGAAAAAGCAGGGCACCGATATCGCCCGCTCTTTCTGCGGCCTTAACGACCATCGCAACCTCAAGCTTTCCATCGAATATGCGAAGAAGGCGGGAATGATTTCCCAGGCAGCCCTGTCCATCACCCACTCCCCTGTTCACACTGTTGAGTATTATCTCAATCTGGTGGATAAACTCGTGGAATACGGCACCGAGGAAATCTGCCTTAAGGATATGGCCGGTGTTGGCCGTCCCACCGAGCTCGGACAGATAGTTGCCGGCATCAAGAAGGCTCATCCGGAAATCAAGGTCCAGTACCACGGCCACACAGGCCCTGGCTTCTCCCCCGCTTCCATGCTGGAAGTGGCCCGCGCCGGAGCCGACTATCTGGACGTGGCCGTCGAACCCCTTTCATGGGGTAAGGTCCACCCGGACGTAATCACCATCCAGCAGATGATGAAGGCCGACGGATTCCAGGTGAAAGACATCAACATGGACGCCTATATGGAGGTGCGCCGCCTCACGCAGGAATTCATTGACGACTTCCTGGGCTACTGGATCCTCCCGTCCAACTCCAAGATGACCTCCCTGCTGGTGGGCTGCGGCCTTCCCGGCGGCATGATGGGGTCCATGATGGCGGATCTTCGCGGCTTCCAGGGCGCAATCAACGCCGCCCAACGTGCCCACGGCCGTCCGGAAATGAGTCTGGACACCCTGATGGTGAAGCTCTTCGAGGAGGTAGAATACGTATGGCCCCGCCTCGGCTACCCGCCTCTCGTGACCCCGTTCAGCCAGTATGTGAAGAATACCGCCCTGATGAATCTGTTCAACATGCTCAACGACAAGCCTCGCTGGACCACCATCGACAAGGACACCTGGGGCATGATCCTGGGCAAGATGGGTAAACTCCCCGGTGAACTGGCTCCGGAGATTGTGGAACTGGCCAAGAAGAATGGAATGGAGTTCTACACCGGCAATCCGCAGGACATGTATCCGGACGAACTTCCCAAGTTCCGTCAGATGATGAAGGACGAAGGCCTGGACTGCGGCGAAGACGACGAGGAACTTCTGAACATGGCAATGTTCGAGCGCCAGTACCGCGATTATCTCAGCGGCATCGCCAAGGAGCGTTTCAACAAAGACCTCGAGGAGATGAAAGCCAAGGCCGGCGCCCCCATCGTGGTGAAGAGGCCCGTTGTGGAAATGCCCAAATTCGACATCGACGCCCTTGTGCAGAAGTATCCCAAGGCCACTCCCGTACAGGCTCCCGCCAAGGGCCAGATGCTCTGGCAGATCGATGTGGACGGCCCCTCCACCGCTCCCACGGTTGGCACCGCCTTCAAGGCTGGCGACGCAGTAGGCTACGTCCAAACCCGCTACGGCATGGAAGAAATGCCCGCCGCCGTAGACGGCCGCATCGTAGCCGTAACCGCCAAACAGGGAGACGAAGTAGAGAAAGGTGAAATTGTCGCCCTCCTGCAATAGGCTTTTATAAAGAAAAATTATTAAAAAACAGAAAAAGACATAAAAAACATAAATTTCTGCATGTGAGGGAAAGCTTCCGCCTTGGCGGGGGCTTTTCTTTTTGTATATTGCGCTCATGAAAATGATGGAACTCTACCCGGATGAGAGGCCCAGGGAGAAGATGCTCGCCCGCGGCCCGGAAGCGCTAAGCAGCGCGGAACTCCTTGCTATACTTCTTCGCACGGGAACGCGCGGGAATAATGCCGTTGACATCGGCCGCCAGCTGCTGGTGCACTGCGACGGGAAAATATCGGCCCTGTGGTCGAAAAGCGTGGAGGAGATCGTGCGGTTCCCGGGAATCGGCAAGGCCAAGGCTGTCACGGTTGCGGCGGCGATGGAACTCGGACGAAGGGCATTCGCGGAGAAGGCCGATTTGGGCGAGACGATATCGGCCCCCATCCAGGTGTACGAGGCCCTGCTGCCAAGGCTGAAGGGGCTGGACCACGAGCAGTGCTATCTGGTGCTGCTCAACAAAAACTGCCGCCTCATCGCCATGGAAAGGGTTACTTCCGGATGCGGGGACTCCACGGTCATCGATTCCCGTCAGATTGTGAAACGGGCGCTGGATACCCAGGCATCGGCCATAATCATCGCGCATAATCATCCCGGAGGCAGTTGCCGGCCCTCCAAGGCCGATATCGACGAAACCCGGAAGCTCCAGATGGCAACCAAAGCCTTCAATATCAGCCTTCTGGACCATATCGTCATTGCCGATGAAGGCTTCTTCTCCTTCACCGAAGACTGCGCATTCGACCGCTCTGGAAGGAAAATGCTTTGAATTCCGTGGAAAATGCCTATATTTGTTATCGGAACCAAAACAATCCTTAGCCATGAAAGTCGTGAACCTGGGAGAGCACAATTCCGTGCTCAATAACTTCATCGCCGAAATGCGCGATATCCGCATCCAGAAAGACCACATGCGTTTCAGAACCAATCTGGAAAGAGTGGGCGAGATTTTCGCGTACGAAATCTCCAAAGGGCTGGACTATTCCGTGAAGAAGGTCACGACTCCCCTGGGCATCGCCGAAGTATCCACCTGCGACAGCCAGATCGTGCTCGCCACGATCCTGCGCGCCGGCCTGCCCCTGCACCAGGGCATGCTTAACTTCTTCGACAAGTCCGGTTCCGCATTCCTCGCGGTCTTCCGCAAATACGGCAAAGGAGACTGGTTCGACATCCATGTAGACTACTGCACAACCACCGCCATCGAGGGCCGTCAACTCATTCTTGCGGATACCATGATTGCCAGCGGCGCCTCCGTGGAAATCGTGCTCCAGAAACTGCGTGCAGAAGGCGGTGAACCCGCCCACATCCACATCGCCAGCCCCATCGCCAGTCGCTACGCCGTGGACTATCTTGGCCAGCGCCTCGGCGACGAAGTCACCCTCTGGGTAGGCGCCATCGACGAAGAACTCACCGGCCACAGCTACATCGTCCCCGGCCTTGGCGACGCCGGCGACCTCGCCTTCGGCGATAAGATGTAATCGTCACATCTCACGGGCAAAAAAAGGCCCCTCGTGCCCGTGAACCCTACCAAAACCCCATCTCACGGGCAAAACACGTCATTTTTGCCCGCCAAACCCTCCCCAACCATTCCCGGCCCGCACTTTTACCATGTTTTTGCTGGCCGACGCTTCATTTTGCCCTGCTCACAAGCTTTTTTGGGCCGAAATTGCTTGCGGACACCGACTTTTAAACAGTTCACCCGCAATTTTGGCCATTATTTGCGGGTCACATAACGAAGGCCCTCGCTTCCCTTCCTGTCATACCGAGGCCACTTGTGGCCGAGCGTATCTCAAATATTTCCCGGGCTTGGGCGTTCAGCCCGGCGAATACCTAACCTCCATCGCACCGAGCTGACGCTCAGAAGTCCCACCGCACAAGGCCCACACACATAAGGAAGAAGATTTCGCAAACCGTTCAAGCCGTAGCTTTCCCGTTTTGCTTGGTGTGGGGAACTGAATTCTTCAGGTGTGGGCCTTCGGCCACGCAATAGCCTCATCGCATATATTCAACACCCTCATCACCCGCTCCACCCAACAGGGACGGCATACACATATCAGCGGCTCTTTTGCCGTGGCTGGCGCCCGAGCCCTGTTTGCCCCGTAAAATACAACTCGCTGAAAATAAGCGGTTTACAATAATTGCCTGGGGCAAAAATACCCCAGGCAATTTTATTAAGTGACTGAATAACAGCCACTTGTATTTTACGGCTTCGGGAGGGATGAAAGACGGGACAAAACTTTTTCGCTCCCCCTTGTGGGGTAGAAAAAGTTTTAGTCTCGTCGCCATAGTCCGTGGAGGAAAACGGCGTTCCAGGGCGCCGGAAGTGGGTTGTTAAAAAAGTTGTGGAAAAATTTGTAAGAATATGGAATAAAATGGAAAATTTTGCGTACCTTTGCACTTGCGTGAAAGTAAAACTTAAGTTCAACAGAAATCTATGGTCAGATTCTACGGTAATGCTGCCGCGAAGGTGGATGACAAGGGACGAATCGTGTTCCCTGCCATCTACCGTGACGCGATGGCACGTAGCGGAGAATCTGACCTTACACTCATCGTCAAAAAAAGCGTCCAGGGCAATTGCCTGAACCTGTACACCCTCGAAGAGTGGGCACGCAGGAGCGACAAGGTGCTCGACAGTATCGACCCCGAACTTAATCCGCTTCACGCTTCGTTCTGGAGCAAGTTCAACGAGGATGTTTTCTATGTCGTTCCCGACGGAAAACTGGGCCGCCTGAACATTCCCTCCGAACTTCTCAAGGCTGTAGGAATCAACAAGGAAGTGGTGTTTGCGGGTACCGGGTACAAAATCGAAGTCTGGGCGAAAGAGAGTCGCGAGGCCTCTCTGATGTCGGACGAAGAGTTCCACAGGACCGCAGCAGCCATCTCCTCTAAGTAACGGAGGGAGATAGCAGTGTCAGAGTATCATACCCCCGTAATGCTCCAGGAGAGCATTTCCAGCCTCGTAACCAATCCCAACGGAACATACGCCGATGTCACATTCGGAGGCGGTGGCCACACCGCCGGAATACTTTCACGCATAAACGATGGCGGCAGCGTCATCGCCTTCGACCGTGACTTGGATGCCATAAACGGAGCCTTCAAAGACAGCAGGCTCACCCTTGTCCACAACAATTTCCGCTACATAGAGAACTACGCCGCGCTGTATCACGTGCAGTTCGACGGAATCCTTGCCGATCTGGGCGTGTCGTCACACCAGTTCGACACACCGGAGCGGGGATTCTCCTTCCGCTTCGACGCTCCCCTTGACATGAGGATGAACGAGAAGGGCGCCACAACTGCAGCCGATATCCTCAACACGCGCGAGCCGGAAGAAATCGAAAACATACTCAAACTCTACGGCGAGGTGGACGGCGCGCGCAGGATGGCGCAGCTCATAGCGGAAGCCCGCAAACAAGCCCCCATTCTCACGAGCGGCGATCTGGACAAAGCGATAGAGAAAATGCTCCCCAAGGGAGCCGAACATAAGGTGCTGGCCAAAGTGTACCAGGCCCTGCGAATCGAGGTGAACGGGGAACTCCGCTCGCTGGAGAAGTTCCTCCAGGGCGCGGCGCGCTCCCTAAAACCCGGCGGCCGCCTGGTGGTTATCACCTATCACAGCCTGGAAGACAGGATGGTGAAGAACTTCATCAAGTGCGGAAACGTGGAGGGAAACGAGGAGAAAGACATGTACGGCCGCACTATAGCCCCGCTCGAGGCAGTTAACCGTAAACCCATAACCCCCGCGGAAAGCGAAATCGCCGAAAACACCCGCGCACGCAGCGCCAAACTGCGCGTAGCTCAGAGGAGGGCCGCCCTATGATAGACTGGAGCGCAATCGGCAAAGGATTCACGGAGTCCCTGAAGGCTATCTGGAAGGGCGAGCTGGTTCTCCGCATGAGGGCCGACAAACTGTTCATCCACATCCTTTACCTCTTCCTCCTCGCCGGCCTCACGATTTACGTCAGCCTGATGGTGGACAAAACCCTCACCCAGGTTGAAAAGAATAAAGAGACAATCAAGCAGCTGGAAGTTGTCCATGCCCAGAAAACGGGAGAACTGGTGAAACTTCACAGCATATCAACAACCCTGAAGGGGCTGAAAGACCTTAACTCCGAAGTGGGCATGCCCGAAAAACCCGCATATACGATCAAGAGCAAATGACACCGAAAGGCAAAAATACCGGAAAAGGCAAGAGAGACCTCGTTGGGCCGCTCCTGACCGGCATATATATGCTTTTCCTCTTCCTGGGTGTGGCGATCTTCGTAAAGACCGTCATTATCCAGGTGAAACCTCTTGTGAAGCCGGAATATGAAAAGTACTTCCGCCCGAAGGAAGTCACGCGCGACATCATCCCCACCAGGGGCCGCATCCTCACCTGCGACGGGCGCCCGCTTGCCATCACCGTTCCTTATTATGATATATATATGGACTGCACCGTGCGCAAGCAGGAGTTCATCAACAGGGACGAAAAGGAACTGGAACGGTATCTTGTACGGAAAGCTAAGGCCGAAAAGAATGGCAGGTCGTTCACGGACACTCTCAAACGCGATGGAGCAAAGGCCGAGGCTCTCTGGCAGCGCAATGCCGATACCCTCTCCCACGAGCTCGCCGCACTCTTTGGCAACCGCACGGCCGACGAGTACCTGAAACTCATCCTCAAGGGCCGCGAAGGCTGGACGAAGGCCGACGGCTCCTGGGCCGGCGAGACCAACCTCCTTATCATGAAGAACGTGGACCTTCAGACAGTGAACACCCTGAAGACCTTCCACCTTTTCAGAGACGGCTCCTTCAAGGGTGGCTATAAAGAAGAGAAACACGACGAGCGCATCTACCCCTACGATACTCTTGCCCGCCGCACCATCGGCACAATGAGGGCGAACAGCCAGAGGGGCCTGGAATTCAGTTTCGACCAGTTCCTCCACGGTAAAGACGGTTATGAGGAGCTCCGCATCTCCGAACACGGCAAGTACGTTCACGACTATGCCAAGAAGTGGAGAGCCGCCGAAGACGGCCTGGACGTGCGCACAACCCTCAACATCGACTTCCAGGGCATTGCGGACAGGGCTCTTAGGCGCCAGATCGACCAGGATCCCCTCATCCGCGGAGGCATTGCGGTTATACTTGAAGTGGAAACGGGTGCCGTCCGTGCCATGGTGAACCTGGTTCGCGACACCATCCCCGGCAGTCCCCTGCGCGAAAGGGACAATCTGGTGTTAAGGCAGAGGGGCGAACAGGGCTCGGTTATGAAAACCGTCACCCTCACCTCCCTGGTGGAAGACGGCCTTGTGCGCCTGGACCAGAGGATAGAAACCAACGGCGGACGCATCCCCGGCAACCCCCACATCCCCGTGGACGACCACGTGAGGGGCATGAGGGACATCTCCGTGATTCACGGGCTGGAGATTTCGTCCAACTACGTATACGCCCGCCTGGCCCAGATGTACTACGGCAGCAATCCCCAGCGCTATTACGACCACATCTTCGCCTACGGCCTGGGCACCACCTTCGACTTCGACATCGAAGGCCTGGCCAAACCGGAAGTGCACACCCCCGGCAGCAAGTATTACAACGGCTCCACCCTCCTTACAAACGCATACGGATACGGCATCTCCATCACTCCCCTGCACCTTGCGATGTTCTACAACGCCATCGCCAACAAGGGCCGCATGATGAAACCCTATCTGGTGGAAGACCTGGAGAAAGACGGAAAAGTGGTGAGAAAATTCGGCCCGGCTTTCATGAACAACATCTGTTCGGAAGCCACTGCCGATACGGTAACGCGCGCCCTGCGGGCCGTTGTTACCAGCGGTACCGGCGCCTCCCACCTTGCCAAGGCGAAACTCCATATCGCCGGCAAGACAGGAACCGCGCGCGCCGTGCTGATGAGGGACGAGCACCCCAATCCCACGGACCCGTACGTGGACAAATACGGCCGCCGCAAGTTCCAGGGCACGTTCGTGGGCTTCTTCCCCGTGGAGAATCCCAAATACACTCTGCTTATCACCGTGTATTCGTACCCGTCGCACTCGAACTACTATGGCGGCGACAAGCCCGCCCGCGCATACCGCGAGATCGTGGACCAGATATACGCAATTGACGAAGGCTGGAGCGAGACCGTACAGCGGGGCTCCATCGTCCCTGAAATGGACCTTCCGTACAGGGACAATCCGGAAGGCCGCATCCCGGACTTGAAAGGCCTGGGCCTCAGCGACGCCCTCTGGGAAGCGGAAAGCCGCGGACTGCGCTGCTCGTACAGCGGTTCCGGCCACGTTCGCAGCCAAAAGCCTGCTGCCGGAGCTGTGGCACATGAAGGAGACATTATAGAAATTACGTTGAGATGATACTGTCGGAAATTATTGAGAACATCGGCGTGCTTGGCACGTGGGGTAAAGCGGACAGGGAGATTGCCGCGATCTGCAGCGATTCCCGCAAGGTTGCCCCCGGGTCCCTGTTCATCGCCGTGAAGGGATTCGAGAGCGACGGTCACGCCTACATCCTCCAGGCGATCGAGCGCGGAGCCACTGCGGTGGTGTTCGAGAGCGAGGAGGCATCGGCCTGCATGGGAAAGCCTGCGGCGAAGGACGTTACTTTCGTACAGGTGAAAAACAGCCGCCATGCGGTTGCGGTTGCGGCCGATAACTTCTACGACCACCCGTCGTCCAAACTCCAGCTGGTGGGCATCACCGGAACAAATGGCAAAACCACCACGGTGACGCTCCTGTACAAGCTTTTCATGAGCCTGGGATACAACTGCGGCCTGCTTTCCACCATAGCCAATTACGTTGGCAAGGAGAGGCTTGAAACCGCAAACACCACGGCGGACCCCATCACCATCAATTCCCTCATGCACAGGATGGTGGAGGAAGGATGCGCCTATTGCTTCATGGAGGTGAGTTCAATCGGCGTGGAGCAGGAAAGGGTATCCGCCCTGAAGTTCGCCGCCGGTATCTTCTCCAACCTCACCCACGACCATCTGGACTATCACAAAACCTTCGCGGAGTACCTCCGTTGCAAGAAACTCTTCTTCGACACTCTCCCGGAGACGGCCTTCGCCATCGTGAATGCCGACGACCGCAACGGTCTTGTGATGGTGCAGAACACCAAGGCCAAGGTTGTTACCTACTCTTGCCGCAGCATGGCAGACCACACCGCCCATATCCAGGAACAGGGCTTCGAAGGGATGCTTCTGAAAATCGACGGCACCGAGGCCTGGACCAGGCTCATCGGCGAGCACAACGCATACAACGTGCTGGCAATCTATACCACTGCGATCTGCCTTGGCGCCCAGAAGGATGAAGTACTCATCGCACTTTCCCGTCTGGAGAGCGTTCCCGGCAGGCTGGAGAACCTCAGGGGCCCGAAAGGCCTTTCAGTGGTTATCGACTATGCCCACACTCCCGACGCAATGCGAAGCGTGCTGAAAACCCTTCGCGACATCGCCCCCGAACGCCAGCTCATCTGCCTTTTCGGCTGCGGCGGCGACCGCGACAAGACCAAGCGTCCGGAGATGGCCCAGGTTGCCGAAGCCATGGCCGACCGTATCATCGTCACCTCCGACAACTGCCGCACGGAAGACCCGGAAGCCATCATTGCCGATATCCGCTCCGGCCTCAGCTGGGAGGGCATCGCCAAGAGCATTTTCATCGTGGACCGCAGGGAAGCCATCCGTACGGCCATCATGACAGCCCCCGCCGGCGCCACCATCCTGCTTGCCGGCAAGGGACACGAAGACTATCAGATCATCGGCACGGTAAAGCACCATTTCGACGAAAAGGAAATCGTGGCCGAAACCTTTAAAATGATAATGAAATGATATACCACCTTTTCAGATACCTGGAAAACCTTGGCTGGGACATTCCCGGCATGGGCCTCATGCACTACCTTTCGGTGAGGGCAATGCTGGCCAGTGTTACCGCAATGGTGTTTGCTCTGGTTGTGGGCAAGCGCATCATCCGCCTTCTGCAGCGCAAGCAGATAGGCGAGACCGTGCGCGACCTTGGCCTCGAAGGCCAGATCCAGAAGAAGGGAACTCCCACCATGGGTGGTATCATCATTATCCTGAGCATCCTCGTGGGTGTGGTGCTGTTCTGCGACATCACCAACATCTATGTGATCCTGCTTCTTTTCAGCACCCTCTGGTGCGGAGCGCTGGGCTTCACGGACGACTATATCAAGGTTTTTAAGCACCGCAAAGAGGGGCTTTCGGAAAAAGCCAAGCTCGTGGGCCAGATCCTTCTGGGATTCATCGTGGGCCTCACGGTGTGGTGGAGCCCCGACATCGTTGTTCGTGAGAAAGTTCCCGTGAACGAGTTCGAGCCCGTGGCTGTTGAGCGCACTCTGGACAACGACCCGGCCGTTACCAGCGGAAAGTACGTGGAAGAGAACGTTGTGAAGAGCACCAAGACCACAATCCCCTTCGTGAAGAATCACGAGTTCGACTACAAGTGGCTCTCCCCCTTCCAGGGCAAGTGGGGCTGGTATGCGAAATGGGCTATCTACGTGCTGATGATCGTGGTGGTTATCACCGCCTGCTCCAACGGCACCAACCTCACCGACGGCCTGGACGGCCTGGCGGCGGGAACATCGGCAATAGTGGGTGTTGTCATCGGCCTTCTGGCATGGCTGAGCGGCAACCTCATCGATTCGAATTACCTTAATATAATGTATATGCCGGGAACCGGCGAGGTGGCGGTGTTCATGTCGGCCTTCGTGGGCGCGCTCATCGGCTTCCTCTGGTTCAATTCCTTCCCCGCCATGGTGTTCATGGGCGACACGGGAAGCCTCACAATAGGCGGAATCATCGGCGTGAGCGCCGTACTCCTGCGAAAGGAACTGCTTATTCCCCTTCTGTGCGGCGTATTCTTCGTGGAAAGCCTTTCCGTACTCATGCAGAGGGCATTTTTCAAGATTACAAAACGCACGAAAGGCGAAGGCGTGAGGATATGGAGCATGACTCCCCTGCACCATCATTATCAGGACAAGAAACAGCTTCCGGGAAGGGTCCTGCTTCCCAAACCAGTACCCCCGCATCACGAAGCGAAGATTACCGTACGCTTCGGGATTGTGGAAATAATACTTGGCGTGGCAACTTTGGCACTTT
>JAEEGG010012246.1_pt1 | contig 18553 bp, 11 predicted proteins | sample 9134161 | NCBI WGS metagenome assembly JAEEGG01 (sample SAMN16246543, study PRJNA631951) | gut metagenome | biome: gut microbiome; feature: rumen; material: CR-attached | host: Bos | place: Iran: Karaj | collected 2018-10 | reverse complement strand
TACTATTCAGAAAGGATACGGTATGACTGAAGTGATGGCCGCGTCGTCTTGTACAAAGATTGGAGTCAATGACATAGGAAGCGTTGGTATACCATGCCCAGGAGTGATTATTTCTACATTTGTTGAAAAAGATGGGAAATACATGGAATGTAAGATTGGGGAGCAAGGAGAGATTGCCATTGAAGCACCGACAATAATGAAATGCTATTTTGGATATGCAGTAGATGAAACCAATAATGTCATAAAAATGCATGAGGATGGAAGAAAGTGGGCGCATACGGGAGATGTTGGATATATAGGAGAAGATGGACGGCTCTATGTTGTGGGCAGGATCAAAAGGATGTTTACCAGAAACGGATATAAGATTTTCCCTGCAACGATTGAACGCTGTCTTATGAAACATGAGGCAGTTCAGCAAGTGGCTGTGGTCAGTAAAAAGGATGATGTTAATGGCTATATCACAAAAGCATATATCGTTTTAAAAAAGGAAAATGATTATGAGCAGGATTCGCTGATACATGATTTTTCTGAAATGACTGCTGCTCAATTATACGATTATGAGATCCCTGATATTTATGAATTTATTGATGCAATGCCATTAACGGGTATGGGTAAAGTAGATTATCGAGCTTTGGAAGCTTAATAGGTTAGAGCAAAAATAATTTTCTTATTTAGAAGCATAAATTAGAATAAAATGATTGACAAGCGAATTGAGAGGGAAGAGGCTTTGACAGACAAACAGACAAACAGGGAGATTACAGGTTTTCCATCGATAGATAAGCCGTGGAGAAAGTATTACTCAGATGAAGAAATCAACATGAATGTTCCGGAAGGAACAATGTATGATTATATTTTTGAGAGAAACAAAGACTATCTACATGAAATAGCACTTGAATATTATGGACGCAAAATGGAGTATCAGGAATTATTCATGATGATAGATCGCTGCTGTCGGTGCTTGTCTGGTTTGGGAGTAAAAAAAGGCGATGTTGTTACTATTCAAACGATAGCCCTGCCACAGGTTATTGTTTTAATGTATGCATTAAATAGGATTGGTGCTTGTGGAAACATGCTTTATCCGGATGCTAAGGCCGAAAAAGTAATTAGCACGATGCAACGAACAAATTCAAAATTATTGGTTGTTTTAGATCATATTTTATCGTCCTATGAATTGAATCTTTCGGATACTTTTGAACATAGAATTATTCTTCTTAACATTGCGGATGAGATGACGATATTGCCAAAGTTAATGGTTAGAAAAAGTTCAGCCTACATGCAAAAGAATCATGCGCTGAATACAATCCCATGGAAAGCTTTTATAAAGATGGCAGGAACAGAATTTCAGGAGAATCATGATGCGGATGTCCCGGCATTTATGCTACGAACGGGAGGTACCACAGGGATACAAAAGGAAGTTGTCCTTAGTAGCAGAAACTTTAATGGAGTTGCGGAGGGTGTATATCGATCCAAAATGTGCCCGTGTTGGGAACGTCAGAGAATCAGCTTGTTGCTATTACCGCCTTTCATTGCTTTTGGCATAGGGAGTGGAATTCACCATTCTCTCGCATTTGGCACAAAATTAGTTATTTCTCTAGATATTTCACCCAATGTCATTTCAAAATTATTTAAACGGTATAAACCAAATTATGTTACGGCAGGTACTGTGCAAATAGAACAATTCATGAATGATTTAGAGCAACAAAAGGATAAGTTGGACTACATTAAAATGTTAGCCGTTGGCGGGGAATCCATGAATGCAGTTTTTGAGGAAAGACTTCAGAAATTCCTAAAAAAGCATCAATGCGATGTTATTCCGATTAAAGGATATGGTTTAACTGAGACTACGGCATGTGTAGTGGCAGAAACCATACATGCACATAGGATTGGTTCTGTCGGAATTCCAATTGGGTTATGTAATGTGAAAATTGTTGACATAGAGACAGGAAAAGAATGCGGTTATGATTCACCAGGCGAGATTTGCTTGTCTTCACCGGGAATTATGCAGGGCTATTTCGCGAATGAAGACGCGACAAACGAAGTGATGGATGTTATTGATGGCGTAAGATGGTTACACACGGGAGATGTGGGCGAAATAGCTGAAAATGGAATGTTGACTATCACTGGAAGGATCAAGAGGATTATTGTTTGTAGGGAAGGGCTCACATATCATAAGGTATTTCCATTGTTAATAGAGGAATGCTTATTGCAAATTGATGGTATACAGGAGATTTCCATAGTTGGAAGACCAGATGAAACTGTTGGAAATGTATTGGTTGCTTTTGTTGTTTTAAATGATGGAGTTGTTTCTGAACAGGTTATGAGTGAATTGAAGAAATTCTGCAATTCTAGTTTGGAGGTTTACGAAAGACCTGTTGAATATATTATCAAACAAGAATTGCCAAGGACACTGATAGGTAAGGTAGATTATCGTGCTTTGGAAAAAGAAGTGGTTGCATAAAGCGTAATATGCATATTTTGTTATTGGACGAGAGAATGTATAATTATTCTTGGTAAAGATAGAGTTAAACAAATAGCGGGAAGAGATAATAGATTGAAGGAAGAAAATGATGGGATTTTTTTGAAAATGTCATTTTAGTATCTATTCAAAAAAACGAATTGACATAATCACATAAATACGCTATAGTAAAGACAGTTCCGATTGGGGCTGTCTTTTGGCATTTCGCCAGTTCTCAGCAAATACGTGATACGCGGTGGGAAACCACTACCTGTAAACGAAGTGCGTCAGTTCGTTTGTTTTGATACTTGTTTTTCCGCCGTTCCAATGAAAAGTAGGAGGAAAAATGAGGAGAACGACTTATCTGACAAAAGCATTAAAAAAATATGGTTCCGCCGCCCAGTATGATGCGGAGGCGAAGAAAATCATGGCGGACAAAAGTCTTTTGGCAATGATCTTACAGGTGACGGTCAGTGAACTTAGGGGATTTGACAGGAGCGAGATTGAGCGGTTCATTGAAGGCGTGGAGGTATCGGATGCACCGGCAATTACGGGCATGAACACGGAGGATGCCGACCCAGAGGAAGGGATGGTCAGGTATGATGTTCACTTTTATGTCATCATCCCGAAAAAGCAGCGCGTTAAGATTTTGCTAAACGTGGAGATTCAGAAGGAATACCATGCCAGTGGGGATCTAATGCCAAGAGGGATATATTACTGCTGCAGGATCATTTCGGGGCAAAAGGACAGGGAATTCGTGGGGGACGACTATGAAAGCATCAAGAAGACCTACGGCATCTGGCTGAACCTGAATGCGCCAAAGAGCGAGGCGGACTCGATCTTTTGCGTGGAGCTGACACCAAAGGTGCTTGCGGGAAACACGGATCCCGAGAACCATAAGTATGACCTGATGAATGTAACGATGATCGGGCTAAATGATGATAGCTACATAAGGCGGGCAACGGAGCTGCACGGATACCTTGGAACGATCTTTTCAAAGAAGCTAAAGCCAGAGGAGAAGATACGAATCTTAAAGGAAGAGTACGGTGTTGAACCGACAAAGGAAGTAAAGGAGGGTATGATTAAATTGTGTAATTTGGGAGAAGCATTATTAGAAGAGGGCAGGGAAGAAGGAAGGGAAGAAGGCAGGGAAGAAGGCAGGGAAGAAGGCCGTCAGGAAGAACGGGAAAATACCAGGCGCGAATCTGAGAGGGCGGATGCTGCGGAGAAAAGGGCTTTTCAGGCAGAAAAAGAGCTTGAAAACTTAAAAAGACTTTTGGAAGCAGAATACAGGAAGGCACAAGGTGACTTCATGGACAGGAAAACAAGACACTTTGGTAAAAAGAGAGGAGAGCTTTGGCGTGATTTGTTTAGGAAAAATAAACGGCACGACTAATGAAAGAAAAGAATCGCCTGTCCGAATAGGACAGGCGATCGCATTTATTGTTTGGAATTAGAATGATTTTTTACAAGTGAGCTCGTTATGCAAGGGCGCGGGGGCCATCCGAAAGAAGCTCGACAACCTTCGTGATCTCTTTTAGCATGCGGGCGCAGGCACTCGTCTCATCCTTGAAAAAGAGCGTGCCAATCTTTTTCTTTCCCTCGCAGAAGAAAACCTCCCACAAACCATTTACTTTTTCTAAGCAGATCCGTCCATTCTCTTCCCCACCGATCTGATATAGCTTCGAAGGAACAAGATGCTCTGTTAAATAATTCTTTAATTCTGATGCTGTCATAACAAACACTTCCTTTCTGAATATAATAAATATGCAAAAAGCGACATTAATTTCTATTTAATGATGAATGAAATATTCTTGATGTAGTATTTGAAACTACATATAGCATACACCATGCTCAAAAAATATGCAAGGGCTTTTTGTTAGTATTTACAATTTTTCATTTTTCTTTTATAATTAAAGTGTAGTGGGTAAATATGCACGAAATCATTACGTGAAACCACCTTGGAAGCATCTGGTGAAAACGATGTGTCGCGATCGAACGCAAGGTATCTGCTTAGGTTTCAACGGCGTAACCAATGATTTTGGCTGAAGTATCAGGGGAAAGTGAGGGCGGAGTATGGAAAAAAAGGTGATCATCAAGGAACTGCATAAACCGGTTCGAGAGATGGAGATTGACGTAAAGGATGACTTATTTATGGAGGACGTCATGGCCCCCTTGATGGAGCGGCCGAAGGACGTATCCTTTATTTCCCTGAATCGTTTGAACACGATGTATCTTGTGGTCAATGGCATGTCCGGGATCGATCTGGAGGACAACTTCCTCTATGTGGAAAACGATGGCGTTCAGAAGGACGGTTTGCTTCCACAGGTGAAGCCAGCGCGGGGAACGGCCTATTTTGTCCGCGTGGAGTGGGTGCAGGATGGCTATAAGAAAAAGCCAAAGCTTCGCAGCGTTACGGAGGACGATTTCATCTATGCCCGCAACTTCATGACCGACCTCTATCAACGCAAGCTCAAAGAAACAACCTATCCGATGTTATTTTCATAATTTTCATAGAACAAAAAAGCCGCCTGCACTCTGCACGTGGCTTTCTTTTTTCAATCATATTTCATTCCAATTACATTCCTTCGAACAACTTATCGTCCTAATCCCATTCCATACAATAACTTTCCATACCTCGAGGGGCTTCCCTGACAATGTCATTAAGATAAGCCTTCCATACCTCGAGGGGCTTTCCTGGACAATGTCATTAAGATAAGCCTTCCATACCTCGAGGGGCTTTCCTGGACAATGTCATTAAGATAAGCCTTCCATACCTCGAGAGGCTTGCCCGGACAATATCATTAAGATAAGCTTTTCTATATCCTCGAGGGGAAGGTTTGGACTGCCTTTCTGGGTCTAAAGTCTACCAGAAAGACAGTCCAAACCTAACCCCGAGTTATGCTCTAGCCCCGAGGATTGTCCAAGCCCCGAGTTATGCCCTAGCCCCGAGGATTACAGAAAAGTTATTTGAACCATCCCTTTTTCTTGAAAACAATTGCCCAGATGACACATACGAGCAGGCACACGAAGATCACGACGGGATAGCCGTACTTCCAGCCAAATTCCGGCATCTGCAGGTTCATGCCGTACCAACCTGCGATGAGCGTCAGCGGAAGGAAAATGCTGGTCATAAGCGTGAAAACCTTCATGAGGCGGTTCTGCTCAATGTCGATCTGCGCCTGATAGGATTCACGTACCTGCACGACATATTCCTTCAGGTTCAGAACCTGACGCAGCAACCGCTCGCAGCGATTATTTAAGACATCAAAATAGTTGATGTAATCGGCACTGATCATCTCATTGTCATTGTCACAGAGCTCGTCAAAGATCTCTTCAAACTGCTCATAATACTTTTTCAGGCGAAGAACCTCATACCGCGCGTCCAAAATCTTTTCGCGGATCTCCTCACTGCCGTCATGGATCACGGCGTCATCCAGATCGGAAATACGATCCTCCAGCTCCTCCAGGTTCTTGGTATCACCCTTAAAAAGATTTTTGAAAAAGAGATACATGGATCTCTCATTGGAGGGAGCCTCCGAAAAGTATTTGGTTGCCGCCTCGTAGCTCACCTCATTTTCGCAGATCACAAACAGATCGTCCGTATCAAAATATAGCAGCATCTGGGACGGATCAGCCTCCAGATTCTTAATGTCATACCAGTCGAAGGCGATGATGCTGAAATTGTCAAAGCCTTCGAAGGTCTCAATCTGACCCTCCTCAATATACTTTACCACGACGGATTCCATCTGCTGCGTATAATTTTCTATTTCACTTCGGTAAATGACCTTTTGCATGTTTTTTCTCCCTTGATCACTGTTGTTTATTATTCCATTATTTCTTGTATTCTACATGTGCGTATTCAATATTTGTTTATACCTTCTATATCAATTTTGTATTTTGTCAATTTATTTTTCCCAATTCAATATTTTTCATGGTATTCTATCATTATTGGCATTTTGCCTGTAATGGTATCATTCTCGAACATTCCTCATTTTGTGTATATTATTTATTCTCTTATATGTTTTCGCTTAGCCTTTCTGTTCAGACCCGTGTTTCCGTTCACCGCTTAGCAGGTCGGCAAGGAAGTGATCTCCCCTTTTTAATAGCAGCGCTGCCGGAAGGGATGGCAGGAATACGATCAGTATCAAAAGCGGTACGTTTCGCAGGTGATACAGGCTTGGCGCGACACCTGCAAAATTGTAGGCGAAGAGCTCTAAAAACAGCCCATGGATCAAATAAAATTCCAGCGTGATCGTTCCCATGAAGGCAAGGAAACGATTCCCAATGCGCACCTTCATGCCCAGCAAAAAGACAAAGAAGACGAAGGAGCAGGAGGCCAGGATCTGCGACAGCAGGCATACCCAGCGCCGAAAGACCTTGTCAAGCACATGCCGGTTTTCTCCGTAGTAGGAGAAGATGCCTTGAGCCATATTAGACAGTGCATCCAAGACAAATAATCCAACAAAGAAAAGCATAAAATAGAACAGATAGTGCTTTTTCAAATGTGCCGTGATTGCTTCCTTGTGTCTTGCGAACAGGATGCCGATGACAAAGAAATGAACGGAATTATACCACCATTCGCCGCGCATCCAAAAGTCATTGTGATCGATCAAGGTTCCCAGCAGGTCATATCCAAGCGTAAACGCAAGGACGCTGATGACGGCATTCTTTTCACTCTTGCAATGCCGAAACGCAAGGTAAAATGCCAGGTAAAAGAAGGGAAGCGCAATCACAAACCATGCATTAGGGTTACTCAGCTTGAGACCGGAAACATAATAAAAAATTTTCAATCCGTCCAACTGCTCCTTCATAAGAAAGCGCGCGAGGAGGAAGAGTAGTCCCGTGGAATAATAGGAGAGCACCAAGGGCAGAATACGCCTTTTACAAAACCCTGTCAAGTAATCCGGTTTTGTCCGATAGCTCTGATACAGGCCGTAGCCGGAGCAAAACAAAAAGAATCCGACAAAGTAATATCCATAGGGGACAAACAGCTCCAGGCCTGGTTCGATCAGCTTCGGATCAAGCCAGCTGGCACAGGTTTTTTGCCCTATGTGATGCAACATGATGCAAATGGCGAAAAAGCCCTGCAAAGCCTTCATCTGGCGAAGAGAGAAGGCTTCCTCATTCCATACGCCCCTGCTGCAGAGCTTGGAACCCCATAGCAAGAGGATGATCATGATGGGATACACCAAATAGACCAAAACATTCATCCCGCTTCCTCCCCAAAATCTGTCTTTGCCATTCGCAATCCGCGGCAATGCTTGCTTAGCAAGCATTTTGCACCCCAGTATCTTCATGTTAATCAAAAGGGGGAGAGCAGTCAAGGGGTTCTTACTATTTCAGCTTCTGAATTTTAGTCAAAACTTTTTTCAAAATTTTGGAAACTGGAAGAACTTTTGAAAAAAGACCGCGTCTATCAGGGTAAGAGCGCTTGAATTACCAAACATGAGAAATACAAATCTAGCAATCGTAAATGCGAGAAACCCAAGGAGGACATGAATATGAAAAAGAAAATTGTCAGCATTATTTTAGCAGTGGTACTTAGTCTTAGCCTGATGGGCTGCAGTGATCAGACGAGAGGAACGATCACAGATCCATCTGGATCCGTTAGCGTACAGGATCCCGCCAAAACAACGCCTACAGAGCGTGAAAGCGTTCTGGATAAGTTCCTGGCAGGAGAATACGGGGAATTTGATCTGAATGGATCCAAAACGAAAGGGAAAGCAAATTATTTGTCCGGTGCAACCGTGATGATGGAGTCGGAAGCCTGCGCTGATGCGGCGGCGGTGGACGGAAGTATGTTTCTCAACACGTTTACACCGGGAGAAGTGCAGGTCATCCCCTGGAACACCGAGGAATACAAGTACTTGGCAGAGAATACCTGGATGAACGTGAAGACTTCTCCGTTCTCGACCTTTGCAGCTGACGTGGACACGGCTTCCTATGCGAACGTCAGAAGGATGCTGACCAGAAATCAGGAGGTTCCCGTAGATGCAGTTCGCATCGAGGAGATGATTAACTACTTCCACTATGATTACAAGGCACCGACCAATGGCGATCCCTTCTCCGTAACGACGGAAATGGCACCCTGCCCTTGGAACGAGAATTCCAGACTCCTCATGGTCGGTCTTTCCGCACCTGAGCTGGACACCAGCGAAAGAGTCAATTCGAATCTGGTCTTCCTGATTGACGTATCCGGCTCCATGGACGGCGAAGACAGACTGGGTCTGGTACAGCGTTCCTTCAAGCTTCTCTGTGAAGAGCTGCAGCCTGGCGATCGTGTCTCCATCGTAACCTATGCAAGTGGTGACAAGATCGTTTTGGAAGGCGCAACAGGCGACGAAAAGGCAAAGATCTGTGATGCCATCGAGGATTTGTTCGCAGGCGGCGGAACCAATGGCGGCGCAGGCATCCAGTCCGCATACAAGCTGGCTGAGCAGTACTTTATCGAAGGCGGCAATAACCGCGTGATTCTGGCAACGGACGGCGACTTGAACATTGGCATTACCGATGAGGGTGGCCTGACGAGACTGATTGAGGAAGAGGCTAAGAGCGGCGTATTCCTGTCCGTGCTCGGCTTTGGTTGGGGCAACATTTCCGATACGCGCATGGAGGCTCTTGCAGATCATGGCAATGGAAACTATAGCTACATCGACAGCATTGCTGAGGCAAGAAAGGTTCTGATCGAGGAGATGGGCAGCACGCTCTTTACCGTTGCTAAGGACGTAAAGCTTCAGGTGGAGTTCAATCCCGCGCTGGTAAAGGGATATCGTCTGATCGGTTATGAAAACCGCACGATGGCAGCCGAGGATTTTGCAAATGACGCGAAGGACGGCGGCGAGATCGGTGCAGGACATCAGGTTACGGCTCTTTACGAGGTTGCCCTGATCGATTCCAAGCAGGAAATTCCGGAGGTGACATCCCGCTATGGTGAGGATGGCACGGTGGCAACAGGTTCACTGAATGGTGAATATCTGACCGTGAACGTACGATATAAGGAGCCCGACGGCGATACCAGCAAGCTTCTTTCCTTCCCCGTAACTGACGAAGTTTATCATGAGGAAATGAGTGACAACCTGTCCTGGGCAGCAGGCGTGGCACAGGCCGGCATGCTCTTAAAGAAATCTGAATATGCGGGAACCTCCGAGATGAAGAGCGTTCTTGACAGAATGAATCAGATTCCAGGCGCACAGGAGGATGAATACAAAAAGGAGTTCCTGTATTTATACTCCAGGGCAAATATAAACTAACAAAATTTAGCAAAACAATGGTCTGATAAGCTGGAGGAATGTAACCGGGATTGTATAACCTGCGGAGAACGATATCTCAAGAAAGAATAGAACCGAGAGGAAGAGGCAAATTTGTATGTCTCTTCCTCTTTTTTTTAAAAACAAATAGGAACCGTTATTTTCTGACTTTGCCGAAACCCTAACAGGAATATGAGTTGATTTTCCCGCCAAAAAAGATATAATAGTAGTGTAAGGGGGAGGATTTTGCGTTGCTTTCCAATGGGAAAGGGAGGATTGGGCATGGATTTAATTTGCATAGGCATGGCTTTGGTGGATTCGATCATAAAAGGGTTTGATCCGGAGCCAATCTCTGCATCAGGATATCGGGCGGTTTCCGGTACGCTCAGCGTCGGCGGCGAGGCGGTCAATGAAGCCATGGCCGCGGCAAAGCTTGGAACGAAGACGGGGATTTTATGCGCCCTTGGCGAGGACGACGCCGGAGAGATGATTCTTGGCGCCCTTCAAAGGTGCGGCGTGGATACCGGTCTGGTGATTCGGGGAACGGGACATGCCACGCCCGTGACGACCATGTTTGTCCGTGAAGATGGCACGAGAAAATCCATCACAAATCAGGCACATCGTTACAATTTTCATCCGGAGCAATATACAAAATATTTCGCGCAGGCAAGGGCAATCATCCTTGGCTCGCTTTTTCGTGCACCCTTTGATGACCCCGAGATCATTTTGTCCGTACTGCGGGCAGCGAAGGAGGCCGGCATCTTGGTGGTTGCGGACACGAAGCTTCCCAACTTCCGCGTACTAAGTCTTGAGGATGTTAAGGAAGCCCTGCCTTATGTTGACTACATTACGCCCAACGAGGACGAGGCGAAGTATTTTACGGGAAAGACGGAGCCGGAGGAGATGGCGGACGTATTTCTAAGCTATGGAATTAAAAACGTGGTAATCAAGCTGGGAAGCAAGGGATGTTATTTTAAGAACGAAAACGAGAGCTTTCGACTGGAGGCATTACCCATTACGGCCGTGGATGCGACGGGAGCAGGAGATAATTTCGTCGCCGGACTGACCGCGGAGCTATTGCGCGGAAGTTCGCCCAGAGAGGCTCTTCAATTTGCAAACGCCTGCGGTGCGATCTGCACGACGGCTGTCGGCGCAAGCACGGCGCTGAAGAATCGAGACCAGGTATTAAAGATGCAAGGAAACAAGTAAATGCTACCATTCTTTGGAGGGGATTTAGAAGAAGGAGAACGCCTATGACGAAGCGTAAAAGAATCGCGGCATTTGTTGCCTACCCCGAACTCATTCACGTACGAAGAATCCTGGATGGAATTCGCAAGCAGTGTAAGACCTATGATTATGATCTCTGTGTATTTTCCTCCAATACACATCTGTCCTTTCCGCATGAGGAATACGTGCAAGGCGAGGGCAATATCTTTGAATTGGCAAATTTTGACGCTCTGGACGGTGTCATTCTGGATTACTCTACGCTGACGGGAGATCCGGGTGACAAGATGTTAAAGCGCCTTCGTGAGCGCTTGGCAAACTACCCGGACCTGCCGAAGTGTATCCTGGAGGTACCGCTGGAGGGCATGCATCTGATCGAAAATGACAATGAGGCGGTTCTGCGCGAAATGTGTCGCCACGTGATCGAGGTGCACGGGTGTAAAAATATTTGTATTCTGACTGGAAACCAGGGATTTGAAGTGGCGGAAAAGCGCCTTGCAATTTTCCTGGATGAAATTGGAAAGCATGGACTAGAGGTGACGCCGGAGCATGTCGTTTATGGCGACTTTTGGTACTTTAGCGGCGATGCGCTGGCTCGCAAAATTGCGAGTGGAGAAATCTCCCGTCCGGATGCCGTGATCTGCGCCAGTGACTGTATGGCGATCGGTCTGATGGACCGACTGGCGAAGTATCATATTCGTGTTCCCAATGACATTGTCGTCATTGGCTACGACGCAACGGATGAGGGCGCAGTGAATCCGACGCCGCTGTCCTCCTTTGACCCGGGCGACGTAAAGATGGGTGGCGATGCCGTGGATTATCTGCGGAGCCAGATCGAGCCCGAAAAGGAAATCATCCCCATGGAAGGAAACGTCATGCAATCCTTTCATCCAGGGGCAAGCTGTGGCTGCCAGACGGATCCGTCCTATGCCATGAAAAGATTTCGCGATGCTCTGTATGTCAGCTCCTTTAACCATGCTGACGAGGACTACATGAATAAGTTTAGCCTCGGAACATTGATGGAGAGTTATGCGCTGGAAAGCTTTACGGCATCTAAGTCCTCGGAGGAATGTCTGCAGAATATTTTTACCTACGCAAATTTGCTGAGTCCTTTTCGCAATTTTTACCTTTGTCTTAAGAAGAACTGGCTTGACATCGAGGATACGATGATGCATGGCTATCCGGAAGAAATGAAGATTTACGTGGCGAATTCGGCCGTCGAGGAAGGGAGCTATTGCGGGGAGGCGAATGCCGTTTCGTTTCCTACAAGCATCATGTTGCCAAAGCTCGAGGAGGATAGGGAAGAGGCCCATGCCTTTTACTTCTCCCCCGTGCATTTCAACGGCATCCTGCTTGGCTTTGCCGTATTGCAAAGAGAGCTGGTGGAACATCCGGCACTGCATACCATCTATCGGAACTGGCTCCGTTATGTCAATAATGCCTTAGAGATGATCCGTTCCAAGGAGAGACTGCAGACGCTTTCCGTCCGTGATGAAATGACAGGTGCCTACAACCGAAGAGGCATGTATGATATCTTTAAGAGTATGCTTTCGAAGGCGAAGCAGGGGGATTCCCTGCTCGCGAGTGTTATTGACATGGATGGGCTTAAGTACGTAAACGATACCTTTGGCCATGGCGAGGGCGATCTCGGAATTAAGACCGTGTGTCAGGTCCTTTTCTCCATAGCAAAGGAGAATGAGATCATCGTAAGAAGTGGTGGCGATGAGTTTTTCCTGATCGGCATCGGAAGCTATACAAAGGATGCCGAGGCAATACGGGCCAACGAGTTTACGCAGGCCATGGCTAAGTGGTCGGAAAGGTTAGAAAAGCCCTACAACGTTTCTGCGAGCATCGGATGCGTTGTGTTTGAAGATTGCCATAAGGTAAGCCTGGACAATGCCCTGAGTGAGGCAGATGAGAGAATGTATCACTACAAGTTAAGACACAGACGCCATAGAAGTGTTTAATTTCAAAACGTTTAGTCTTAGTAGAAGAAACGATTGGAAGGGTAAACGATAAATGCTATGATAGAAGTTCTGGAACAATACCAACAGAATTTAATGCTTATGCTCAGTGCCATCTGCGGTACCGTAGCCTTTTTTGTCTTGATCACGAGATCAATCCCGAAAAAAAGACGAGGGCTTCTTTTGGCATTGGAGCTTTCCGCGATGTTTTTGCTGATCGCAGACAGATTTGCATATTTTTATCGAGGCAACGTGACAAACGTCGGTTGGTGGATGGTACGAATCAGTAACTGCGCCGTCTTTTTCCTTTCTCTGGTGATACTGCTTGTTTACAATTTCTATCTGAGAAACCTGTTTACGACGGAGGGAGGGATCACGAAGCTGACGGTTCGGCTTCGGCTGGTCGAAATACTGCTGATCATTGGCATGATCCTGATTTTACTCTCTCAGATTTATGGGTTTTATTATACCTTTGATTCCTTTAATCGCTATGAACGTGGCTCCCTGTTTTATCTTTCCTATGTTGTGCCGACTGTTTCCATGCTGTTGCAGCTGTCGGTCATCCTTCAGTATTACAAGCATCTAAGCAGCTGGATCAGGGCATCCTTGCTTTTGTTTACGATCGTTCCCATGATCGCATCCCTGCTGCAGATTAAGTTCTATGGCCTTTCTCTCACCAATATGTCGATCGTTGGCATGGCTGTTTTCCTGTATGTTCTGTCTCTGGTTGACATGAATCATCAGGTAGAACAGGCGCATGAGATGAAGATCGCCTTTTTGATGGAAGAACAAAACAGCATGCGAAGGCTGTTCGAGCAGACGGCAACTGCTTTGGCGAGTGCCATCGATGCAAAGGATACCTATACGCATGGCCATTCGACTCGTGTCGCCGATTATTCCCGCATGATCGCAAAGCAGAGCGGCATGGATGAAAAGGAATGCAATGAGGTGTATTACGCGGCCCTTCTGCATGACGTTGGCAAGATCGGTATTCCCAATGACATTATCAATAAAAAGGGAAAGCTGACACCGGAGGAATATGCCGTGATCAAAAAGCATCCCGTGATCGGAAAGCAGATTCTGTCCAGTATCGTCGAGTTCCCGTACTTAAGCATTGGAGCGAATTCTCATCATGAACGGTATGACGGCAAGGGTTATCCCGAAAGGCTGAAGGGAGAGGACATTCCGAGACTTGCAAGGATCATTGCCGTGGCGGATGCCTATGATGCCATGACCTCGAAGCGAAGCTACAGGGATCCGATGCCGCAGCAGCAGGTTCGTGAGGAATTGATCCGCGGCATTGGCGAGCAGTTTGATCCCGAGTACGCAAAGATCATGATCCATCTGCTTGACCTGGATACAGAATATGAGATGAAGGAGCGAGAGGACGTCAAGGAGCTGGCTGGAAATGATGAGCTACAGGTGGATAAATATCGCTCCTATGTTTCCGAGGGTTTATGGATTACGCCAAAGCTCATAAAGCTGCATCTTGAGGTAAGCCCAATGGAGGGACATACGGCAGAGGAAGCATTTGCCACTATCCTTTTGTTTGATTCCCTGGACGGCAGGGCGCATGCTGGTGAAAGACAGGCAGCGGAGCTTTGCTATTATGAATATGGTGAAATCTGGCTGGATGGCCGTGCGGAGTGTCCTGGCATCAGAAAGATGGAAACGAAGGTCACGAAGCTGGAGAAGAAATTGAACACAAAAGAGCGTGTCGGGAAGAACCAAGGTGTTAAGGCCTATGACATCGAGGTCGTGAAATGCCTGGATCACGTACGGCTCAGGATCTACGACGGAGAGCAGATCACGGAGCGTATTCTGGCGCTGCCTGATAGCGCAAGATATACCTATCTTGGACTTACGGGTCAGTATTGCCATATCAGCGGTATTTCGATTACTAGATCTGAAAAAGACATTTCAGAGGATGCCATCCCGCGAATTGCGGAGCTCGTCAACTATGCAGATGGTCCGGTGGGAGATCTTCCCAACATTCAGATTGACGGATACCGCTCGGCATCGACAAAGGGCATTCCCATCGTAAACGGCATGAAGATATCCTTCCATGCCATGAGCCTTCCAACTGCAAGGCTGATCTGGCATATCCCCTTTGTCAGCGTATTTTCTTCGGAGGATGGACAGATCGACGGACCGGAGTTCCACGAGTTTGCCCTGATCCGCATTGATGGTGAATATTGGGATTCCGGAATTTATGCGACCAATAAGCTGACGGTTGACAAGAAGGAGGAATTTGTAGACTGGGATGAGTGGAAGCGCCGCAATAAGGAAGGAATTGATGTTGTTGTTTCCTTCCACGTAGAGGGGAACCAGATCACGGTATATACGGAGAATCTGGGAATTTCCGTGAAAAACGTGGTGACCATTATCGACGGGTCAACGACGGCCTATGCCGCCCTCACGGGAGATCAGGTCGCACTGACGGACATCCATATTATTTAAGAATCAGTTAAGAAATAGAAAAGAGATAGCTTAAGACTTTTATGCTCCGACGTTGTATTGTAAGATCAACAAGGAACGTAAAAGTCTTTTTTTAGGAAAAAGGGGAAGAAACATGAGTATGGATCGAGAAAAGCAAATCATTTTGACGGCAAAGGATTTATCAAAGACATTTTCCAATGAATCCGTGCAGCAGCACGTGTTAAAAAATTTGAATCTCAATATATACAAGGGAGATTTCACGGTGGTCATGGGAAACTCCGGATCAGGTAAGAGCACGCTCCTCTACGCGCTTTCCGGAATGGATCAGCCAACGCTGGGAACCATCAACTATTTCGTAGAGAATGTCGGAATCGAAATCTCGAAATTCAGCAATGATAAGCTGGCACTGTTTCGCAGGGATCACGCGGGCTTCGTGTTCCAGCAAAACTACTTAAATGATTCCATGAGCGCGCTGGACAACGTCCTCATCAGCGGACTATTAAAGACGAAGGATCGCAAGGCACTTACGGAAAGGGCAAAGGCGCTGCTTGAGAAGGTCGAGATCAGTGAACGTGATTTTCAGAAATTCCCGACGCAGCTCTCCGGCGGTCAGCAGCAGAGAGTTGCCGTTGTCAGGGGCGTGATCAATGCACCGGAGATTCTCTTCGCGGATGAGCCGACGGGTGCACTGAACTCCCAAAACACGATCAACGTACTGGACATCCTCAGTGACTTAAATGCGCAGGGACAGAGCATTGTCATGGTAACCCATGCGATCAAGGCCGCGGAGAGAGGCAATCGGATCATTTATCTCTCGGATGGCGTGATCTCTGATGAGTGTGACCTTGGCCCCTATCTTGGAGATTATAAGGATGAGAAAAATCCGAATCAGACAAAGGCCATCGAAAGGCACAGGAAGCTGAAGGATTTCCTGCAGGAGCAGGGCTGGTAAGAGATGGCGCGGAGAGCGCGTACGAACCATTACGGAGAGGAAACAAGCCATGTATAGATTATTTATGATTGCGAAGAACAACATGAAAAAACAAAAGGGTGACATGTTCACATTTTTTATCCTGACCTTTCTCACGGCATTTCTGATCTTCGACAGCGCCAGCGCGATGCTTGGTCTTGGAAGGATCCTAGATGACCGTTTTCAGGAGATTAATGGTGCCCATGTCATGATCATAAATCTGGATACCGAGGCGGAGCAGGAATGCGCCGAGAAGGCAATTGAGAAGAATCCCCATATCATTGATTATGAGAAAACACCGATGCTGCAGTTCGGTGCGGAATATCGGAAAAAGGGTGAGCAGGACTATTCCTCCTATACCTTTTTCGCGGAGAGCTTTACGCAGGAAAAACGGATCATGAAGGTTGCAGACGAAAAAAGGGAATATCAGAAAAATGACATCCTGCTTCCGTATCATCTAAAGAGCAGCTATCAGGTGGACGACGTCATGCAGGTCAAGATCGGCGAGGAAGTCTATGATTTCAACATTGCCGGTTTCCTGGAGGATCCTTATTTTTGCAGCACCATGAACATTACGATTTTTTCCGTATGCCTGTCTCCGGAAATGATGGATCAAATGGTACAGGATCATCCAGGTAACGTCCTGAAGGGTTATGTTCACAAAGGCATTGCGGACGTACAAGGCTTTGCAGATGGCTATACCACGAATGATTTGGAAAAGGAGATTACGGAAAGCTATAAGAATTATTTGAAGGAGTATGCGGAAAAGAATCCGGGAAATGATTACACGAATTATATGGCGATCAACTGGGAGATGATGAAGGGAGGATCTCAGTTCCTTCCTGTCATTGTGATGGCGATCCTGCTACTGTTTGCGGGTATGATCCTTGTGATTTCCATGGTCATCATCTCCTTTAGCATCAAGAACTTTATTCAGAGGAACATGAAGAATACGGGTATCCTGGAGGCCAGCGGATATACGGTGAGAGAGCTTCGCATCTCCCTGATCCTGCAGATACTGCTGGTAGCAATGGCCGGAGTGGTCACGGGTATTGGCGTTGCAATTACGACCTTTCAGAGCTTCGGGGACGTCGTCGGATCCGTTTTGGGGCTTCGGTGGAATCAGCCTGTCAATTGGGGGGCAGCAGCGGGAACGCTTCTTGGGATCCTTGTTGTCATTTGGCTTGTCGGCATCAAGATCAGCAGTACCTACAAGAAGATCACCGTGCTGGATGCGCTTCGCGGGGGAATCAATACCCATAACTATAAAAAGAATTATTTCCCGCTCGATAAGACGCCTCTGCCCGTACCCCTTGCTTTGTCCTTGAAGGAGACCTTTGGCGGACTTGGAAGAAATTGTTTGATGGTCATCATTAGTTCGCTCCTTGTGATTTCCACGTTGATCGGATTTGGACTCGTGGAAAACTTTGCGAAGAATACAGACAATCTCGTGAACATGTTGGCGTTTGAGACATGTACGGATGTGGTCACTGCAGCTGGATGTTCCAAGGATCTTTCAGAGGATCTGCGGAAGCTTCCAGGGGTGGACGGCGTGTTGGTCAACATGGGCTTTGAACCCGTTGTCTATTATGGGGATCAAAAGAGTTCTTATTATTGCTATGCGGTAGATGATCTTAACAATACACGGTGTACCAATCTTCTGGAGGGCAGATATCCGGAAAGGGACAACGAAATCATGGTTACCCCCGGCATTGCAGATGATTTTGGGGTAAAGATTGGCAATGTCATAGAGATTGAGTATGCGGGGAAAAAGGAAGAGTATCTCATCACTGGCATCAACCAGAGATTGGAGCGTATGGGCCGCACGATCTATATGAGAATTGACGGCGCCAAGAGAATTCTTTCCGGAGAGGTTGTCAGTGCCTATCGGTATTATGTTTATGCAAAGGAAGGCGTTTCCTATGAAGAAGTCAAGGGGGCGATTGAAAAGTATGCCGGCGAGGAGGAACTTGAGCTTCAGCATGAGGATAATTACAAAGAGATGCGTAGCACGATTGCTATGGTAACCCTTGCGCTAAATGCGATCTGTATCGCCATTATTGTCATCACGATGATCATTGTAATCTTTGTGGAAGCCCTTGTGATCCGCGCAAAGATTGCAAGAGAGTGGCGCGGCATGGGAATCAGTAAGGCGCTTGGCCAGACGTCGGGCGGACTGATCATGCAGATCATGCTTTCCAATTTACCGGCGATCTTTGCGGGTGCGATCCTGGGCGGATTGGTTGCTCCC
>JAEEGG010012243.1_pt1 | contig 18556 bp, 12 predicted proteins | sample 9134161 | NCBI WGS metagenome assembly JAEEGG01 (sample SAMN16246543, study PRJNA631951) | gut metagenome | biome: gut microbiome; feature: rumen; material: CR-attached | host: Bos | place: Iran: Karaj | collected 2018-10 | reverse complement strand
GAATATCCTGCTGTTTTCCGCCGCAAGCCGTGTAAGTATGGTCTTGGTCGCATAGGATTTACCCGAACCGGACTTTCCAATGATGACCGTATTGGAATTGACACGCTCGGAATCCCTTCTGAAGAAATTGATAAATACGGGAACACCGGCGCTGTTTCCGATATAGAGGCCATTATCGTCGCAGAGCGCATGATAGCAGAACGGAAATACCGCTGCAACACTCGATGAGTGGATACCGCGCTCATACTTCTTGAAATAGTCATAGCGTGAAGGCTGGATTGAAGCATATGTTTCGAACTGCTGAAGCATATTATCGGTCACCTTAAAACCGTCTTCGGCAAGCTTGCGGCGTACCTCTTTCTTGAAGCCGTATATCCTGCCGTCATTCTTCTTCGCTTTTCCGGCTTCCACATCCGCCATATGCGATGAGAGCTCATAGTCATTGACCTGAACGAATGTAGATACATTGAAGAGTATCTCGTTCTCACCCTGCAGAAGTCTGAGGACCTCGGTAAGGGTTTTGAGATGTTCGTTGACCTCTATGATCTTAGAGGTCTTACCCGTTGAATTGCCCTGCTCGCGAAGTTCATCAATAGAACCGTCGATCTGTTTGACGGCCTTATATCTGTCTACCGGTGTCATCTTCATGACAACCCTGGTCCCTATCTCATTAAAGAATCCCGCGCCCCATGCATTTGTGACCATAGTCGGATAATCACGCAGACGGAAATTATGAGTGATAAGATCATCATACTGAACTGTTCTTGCAGTGAACTTTATCTTGTCGGGAAGTATCCAGTCCATGTACTGATCGGGAGTGAGCTTTTCAACCTCACGCTCGTCGAAGGTCATGTCATACTGGTACTTAAGGAATACAGCAAGCTCCTTATCTTCGAGCTGGTGGCATTCCATGTTCTGATTTGCGAAGTTACTGATAGCGCTGTTGATCTGATCCTGCAGGAATGCCCTGTCCTGATAGCAGAACACAAGATAATGGAAAGGCTGATACACCTTATCTCTGTAATCAAACTTCTCCAGCTGGGCTATACGGTCGTAAACGATACCGACACGGGTCTTGAGCTCATCTTCATTAAGGAGCCCGTTAAGATATGCTTCCTTAAGATCGTCTATCTTGTGCTTCTCGTTTTCGATAAATTCATCATAAATGACCGGACGGTCCACCTTAACAAGACTGATGTATTCATCCATAGTCGCAGTGCGGAGTATCTGTGCAAAGCATCGGTCGATCACAGAATTCTGTCTGTGTTCACTGTAGAATCTGAATTCGACGCTCGGTATGCTGAGAACCACACCGCTGTAATCCTTGCCGTACTCAATGAATTTCCCGTCTATGCCGGTAAAAGGAGTTATCTCCTCAACGCTGGATATTCCGGGCCCCAGAAGTTTTTCCTTCAGCCCGGCCTTTTTCTTCTTATGCTTAACCTTCTTACCGCTTGCTTCTAAAGCTGCGGTTTCGGCTGCCTCCTTTTCTGCCGCTTCAGCTTCAGCGGCATCAAGGATCCTTTTCTTGGTGAATTCACGCCTGCGGGCAAAATAGCGTATTGCATAGAGAATGAAGATGTATCCCTTGTCATCGCCGAGAGGAATTACCATAGAGAGTGTGAGCATTGAGATTATCATGCTTACCACATATTTTGCCGGCAGATTGGAGAACATCACCGAAATGGCCAGTCCTATACCTGCAGAACCCACAAGTACATCAACGACCTCGACTCCCTTAAAGAGTTCAAGTCTTACTTTTGTACGTTTGGGAATTACTCTCATTGCATTTACCCCTTAATTCTGATTATTTCTGTTGCCGTTATTTCCCGGCCCGTTGTTCACCTGAGGTCCCTGATTTACCTGTGGCTGTGCATCTACGTGTACCTGCTGCTGCATCTGCTGCTGTGCATCTGCCTGTGCAGGATGTTCTACCTGAACCCATTCATTAAACTCAGCCTGCGCTCCACCCTGAACGTTAACTGTATCATTTACCTGCTGTGGCTGCTGTACTTCTGCCTGCTGCTGTACATTTACGGGGTTGTTTACGGGCTGTGCGTTCACCTGAGGCTGTGCATTAACCTGAGGCTGTGCGTTCACCTGAGGCTGTGCATCAACCTGTGGCTGTGGATTCACCTGCGGTGCGGGCTGAGGCTTCGCTTCCTCAACTGTCTCGAATCCGTCTTCCGTCATATTTACCTGAACCCAGTCATCAAGATCAACCGGTTTTGCAGGATTGATGTCTACCCAGCCATCCATATTCAATTCACCCATTTTACCGCTGAGATCGGTCATCTCAACGGCTCCCTTATAAGGTGTCTTTGGAGCGGGCTTTTCATCAATGCTTGTCCATCCGTCCATATCGCCCTTAAGGTCATTCATCTGGTACTTCTTCGTAGGCTTTGAAGGATCTTCAGGCTTTTCGGAAACTGTATAATTCAGTGTATGTCCGTCCAGCATCTGAACCTTTGTCGTAGAAAGTTCCTTCTCTTCGGGAGCACGTTCGTCATCTCCCGTTCCAAAAGTAACCTGGCTCTTCTGATACAGTGACATTCCGTTATTGAGCATCCTGCTCATAAGTACCTTCTCGCCGGTATTCTTATCAAGAGCATAACTCTCGGAAGTCAGCCAGCCCTTCTGAGCAACGGTATGGTAATTACCCATATTGTCCCGCTCATAATAAGATACTCTGCCGAGGAAATTAGTGTGAGTCTTTACGTACTCAACATCACCATTCGCATCCAAACGGCGTTCGTAATGCTTACCGAGCATGCTGTGAGTCTCAATCTTACCGGTATCCCCGTCAAATCTGCGCTTCATGCCGATCGCAGACAGGTCGGATACATACATTCCGCCCAGCTTACGGACTTCCTTACCGCTGGCATCCTTGATAACCTGTTCCGTACGGCGCAGCTGCATACCCTCGCTGAACTTGATCTTCGAAACATGCATCTTGCCGTCCTGACCGCGCTTCAGACGCATAAACGGAATGCTTACCTTATCGAGCTTACCGTCCTTATTAGTTTTCCAGCCGCCCATTCCGAACAGGCTGACCTTGGAGCTCTTGTCATCCTTACCGGTATTCTTGCTCCAGCTGATACCAAATACATTTCCTCCGATAGTTCCGTCTGCTTTCAGACCGAAATTGAAATGCTTACCAAGGTTAAGTCCCCAGCGCTCCTTGCCGGATGCATCCTTACCCTTGACAAATATACCGCCAAGGAACGACTCCTTAACGCCGGCCTTTGGCTTCTTTTTCTTATATTTCTTGACGCTCTTACCGCCTGCACCGCCTTCTGCGCCTTCCTGTCCCTGATCATCCTGACCCTGGGCATCTGCAGCTGCTGCACCACCGGCTCCTGCGCCTGCTCCGGCACCACCTGCACCACCGGCTCCGGCACCTGCTCCGGCACCACCTGCACCACCGGCTCCGGCACCTGCTCCGGCACCACCTGCGCCGCCTGCTCCGGCACCTGCACCCGCGCCTGCTGCACCTTTACCGCCTGCTCCTGCGCCACCCGCAGCCTTATTATCTGCAAGTTTCTTCGCATTATTCGCAACGGCACCGCCGGCTCCACCTGCGCCTTCTTTACCACCTGCGCCACCGGCACCGTCGAATTTAGCTCCCTTACCGCCGGCACCTGATCCTGCTTCGGCACCGCCTTTTCCGTCGAATTTCGCCGATCCGGACTTGCCGCCTGCGCCGCCTTCGCCGCCTGCTCCGGGTTCTCCGCCTTCTCCGCCTGCGCCTTCACCGCCTTCACCACCTGCACCGCCGGCTCCGCCTTTACTGCTCATGATTCCGCCAAGAAGACCGCCTGCTCTCTTGCCTACGGCTTTGGTCAGAGCATACGCCGTAGCAAGTGCACCCTGAAAAGCCTGACCCTGCTGATTTTCCATGGAAGCTGCTTCCGAACTGATCAGTCCGGTAATGACGGTTCCCGCATTCATAAGAGCAAAACCGCCTCCCACAAGAAAAATGATACGCACGATCATATCACCTTCCGTACTGCTTGAAAGGAATTTGATATTCCCGCTCATTACGGAGGGGACGATCATCAGATAGATCTGCATGGCCACTACCGCCCCGTATCCGGAGAAGAGCTGACCCACAAACATTCCCTTCCAGGATTCATAATTCTTGCCTTCATCAACCGGTATGGTACAGGCGAAAAAAGGCGATATAACATACAGCACGATAACATTGAACATTCTGTTGATGAACTTGAATGAAGTGCTCGCCATAATGTAGAGAAAGAGAATCCCCATACCATAGCCGATGATAAAATTCATCTTAGTGTATTTAAAATCTCGCTCCACATCGGAACTTTCGAAGAAGTCCTTCCTCGTTCCGTTATAATCCGAATAATAATATGCCGCTCTGAGCTTATCATATATTCCGGCCACTTCGGGATTGGTGCTTGTATTATACTGGCCGTCATTTGCAGCATCCAGTGTCGCTATGCAGAAAATGGTACGTCCGAGAGTGGTCTGTGAGTTGCCGCTTTCCTCGGTAGCAGAATTGATAACATCATTCATCCCGGTATATACACTCTGAAGTATCACACCCGACAGACGTATCATGAGCATGCATACGAGCGGAATGGTTATCAGCTTGAGAAAACTGCTGCCGGTCAGTCTCAGCACCTTGCCGACCGGATTCTTCATCTCATCGCTGAGATCCGCTATTGACCTGAGAACTGCGATAAGAGAAAAGCCCAGCATAAGTATCAGGGATATCGCCATAATGATCAAAGTCGCATGCTGGACATTAGGGTTGGAAAAGAGCAGATCCAGAAGATAATACTGCTTCCCGTCATATGTAACGGGATCGATCCCCGCGAAGACATTAAACACTATCTGTATGGCATCTACTATCTTAAGGATCTCTGCCATAAGCTCGTACAGCATTCCCGCAATGACCTCATAGACCATCTCGGCAAGTCCCTTGAAAAGAGGGAAGAACACATTGATCAGCAGAGGTTTCAGTATGTTGTCGAATACCCACGTGAAGACCTGGTTAAGAAGCCCACCAAAGAAATCAATGATCGGCTTGAGGATGGCATTGTAAACTGCCTTGAATATGCTGCTGAATAATCCCAAATAAACAGATTGCATAGATTATTTTCCAAGAATCTTCTGAGTAGCCATACCCTGAATGAATGCTCCGAACCGGCTGTTCTCGTCAAGCTGCGATCCAAGTGAAGGATTGATTATCTTGACAAGCATATTGCGGCTGGTAAATATTGCAAAGCTTCCGCCCAGGATAAACAGGACCTTTATGATCGTCATACTGACATTTCCGGGGAATATCAGCTCCTTACCGTCGGTTCCCAGGATTATGGGAAGGAACATCATATACAGTCTCATTGTTATGATCGGCGAAAAGGCACTGATAAGATATGCCACGAAGGTATCGCGCCACTGATTGAAGCTCTTTCCCTCATCGATAGGCATATACCCGACAAAGAGAGGACTGATGATATAAAGGATAATGATCATCAGAAGTCTCTGTATCGACTGTATTATGGTTGCAAGAAGTATCAGGAGCATCGTCACCGTGACAACCGCGCAGATGACCCAGTCAAAATGCACATAATCAAAGGCATACTCAACCGCAGTCAGATCCGCGTACTTGCCTCCGCTGGAGAATTCCTTCAGCGCCTCATCCTTAACATTTGCATGTGGCGACGCAAGTACATAAAACAGGGTATCACCGAGCGAAACCGACTCAACCTTTCCAAGCCCCATATTGATCTGAAGAAGAACCTGAGTCACCATCTGAATGGCAAATATACACGCAAACTGAAGCAGAAGAAATGTAAGGATCGACTGCATTACAGTCCTGAACACGGCACTGAGAGGCTTCTTATTCTCAAAAGGAGAATCCGCCAGAGAACGTATGACAGCTACCAGTGTGGCTCCGGTACAAAGGATGACCGATATCGCAGTGATCATCAGGAAAGCTTTCTGAACCGTTCCGAGCCCGAAGAGATACTGGAGGATTCCCTGATTGGTAAGCTCCGTGCCGATAGTAAGCTTGGTCATTCCCGAGAAAATGGAGAATACATCCTCCATAAAATCGATAAGCTTCAGCAGTATCACCCACGCGCGCAGGAATATACCGCTGAACACCGTAATGATCAGCTCTCCTATCATACTGACAAGGATATTAAAGACAGTCTTCAATACCGGCATCAGTACCGCGTTGAATATTTCTCTCAGTATTTCCTGCAGGAATTCCAAAAAACCAAGATATACCGTTTCCATTATCTCACCCTAGTATTCTTATTGATGTACCTGATATACATGAACAGCCCTGCTATAGCAGCTATGATAATAAGTATGGTCACAACGGATCCTGTATTGAAACCGAACTTAACCTTAAACGCCCTGCCTGTCACATTGCCTGCGGCATCCTGGGCAAAGTACCGGTATTCCCCGGTTTCTTTGATCTCATATATAATGCCGGTTTCAGCCATATACCTGTCATCACCGCGATAGACTATCGAACGGATCACATCCGCCGAATCATAGATTATCATTGCGTGATTCTTCTCGACCTGAACGTTAAAGCGAGGATGAATGCGGTCGAGAGTATAGTAGACCTCCATGGTGGCGGCATTGCTGCTGATACGTATGCGGTAATCTCCGTCTTCACGGAGAAGAACGCTTGTGTCATTCAGTGACAGTGCGGATGATACGGGATGCGACTCACCGTCTTCATACATGTATATGCTGTCTATCCTGAAACCAACCGGCGCACGGTAAACCGACAGATCATTGACCGCATTGCCTATTATCCTGAAGCTGAACACCGGCTTTTCCGTTTCGTATGAAGATATGTACAGCACATCATCCGCTACGGGGACGACCAGATAGCTGCCGGGATCAGTAAAGACCGTCGAACCATTTTCCTCGAGAAGCTCGCCATCCTTATATACGGTAAAATCAAGCTTATCGGCGGTGCGCAGCGTGACGGACTGTCTTGTAATGCCGCCATTCTGGATATCACTGTAAAAACTCTGTCCGCTTATCAGGGTATGCAGATAGTACCCGGTCGTGTAATCATATACGGACTCCATGCCGGTGCTCGATAATACGCCCTCGGTATGGTAGATGTCCTCCGTCGTTCCGGTCTGGGCATCCAGACTTGCGGTAACAAGCAGTGATATCGACGCCTCATTAACGCTTCCGTCGGCATTAAAGAATTCTTCTCCGGTGTAATCTCCGTTCACAAGGGCATTCTGCAATGCTTCCCGTTCTTCCGGAGTAAGATCTTCAAGTGCCTCGATCTCGGCGATTATATCTTCCGGAGTTTCTTCGGCGATATTGCTTTCTTCTGCCGTCTCGTCAGGGATCTGTTCTATCGGCTGAATCGGTTCCATGATGCGGAAACGGTAATATGACACATAATGGGTCGTCACCAGTCCGTCCACTTCATTCACTGCAAGAGTCATAACATATGCACCGATCGCGGATATATCGGTATTCTGGTTGTAACGGATCGGATTACCGTCCTTTTCAAGTGAATATGTGATATTGCCGGGGATCTCTATCCTGACCGGATCCGATGTCATCGCACCGTTTCCGACATTACTGTAGAAGAAATACTTATTATTTAGGCCGAATTCATAGAGCCTGTACTCGTCATTGTACCTTTCACTCAGGTACACCTCCACAGTGCGCTCGCTCGGAAGAAGAGGATCTGCGGCAACTGCAGCCTGCACAGCGGGCGTAACGGCAGGCGCAGGCTGCGTAACACTCTGATTGTTGACACTTGCCATAGCTCCGGTCGTCGCCTGTCCGGCAGTCACATCCTGAATATCACCAAGAGAACCGTATAATGCGGAATTGTCAATCGCATAAACAGTCTGTGGTGTATGTATGAAAAATGATCCGAGAGCCAGCACCGCCGTCATCCCGACACGCAGCAGCCCCCTCCCGGCTTTCCATTTCTCCTCACGCATCAGCGTCTTCCTCCACGGCTTCATTGCCTTCATCTTCACCGCCTTCATCGCCGGAATCCAGCACCAGATAATTACGGTCGTCAAGGTCATAATAGACCTCTTCGCTGTAGAACACATTATTACGAACCTCTGTCATATCCATCTGTCCGAACTCGTAAAGAGGACATTTATAGCTCGGAGTGAACTGTGTCTTAAGAGGGTTGTTACCGAATGTAACTATGATCGAGTTACCCGTTGAATATTTATTGTTAAGTTTCATAAGCTCTGAAGGATAGATCAGAGGTCTCGTTGTAAGCTGATTGGAGAAGTTCACCTGCTCTCCCTTGTCTCCTGTGGAACCGGATACGGATGTCTGACGCACCGTCATATTACCGCACAGCTTGGAGAATTCTTCGCATGTAGCTATGTCATTGGATCCGATGAACATCTTGATACCGCAGTTACCCTTTACGATATCGGCAACCGTCTCTCCGTAAACATTGTTAAGCTGAGCGAAGGACTGGATGATCATATGGAACCATATCTTACGGGAACGTCCTACGGTGATCATCTTGTCGAACTTATCGATCTTGGGCATGTTACCGAACTCATCAAGGATAAAGTACACATTTCTCGGAAGCGAAAGATCCTCTCTTGAAGAAGCGACCTTGATAAGAGCCTTATAGATACACAGGATGAATACAGCAGCAAGAGCATGACGCGTATCCTTCTCATCGGGTATCTTCAGAAACAGTGCAGTCGGCTCGGATGCAAACTGTTCGGGCCGGATATCGGTAGCGGATGTGAGTGCGCAGAGTCCTTCATCATTGAACATCGAGAGCTTGTCAAACGCTATGGACATATAGGATGACAGAGTCTGATCTGCTGCCGAGAGAACCTGCCTTGACAGACCAACTGCCTTGGAGAGTCTGTCGCGGCCCTTGAAATAATCCTTGAGTGCCGCGAACTCGTTCTCGGAGTTCATGATGGCCTTGCTGATATTGAAGAAGCAGAACTTCTCCTTGGTCATCTCAAGTTCCGGATTCTCGCTGTCTTCGAGCATGGCAAGGGCAGTTGCCATGATAATGGAACGTGCCCCCTTCTCCCAGACCGGATCATCCTTGGATTCGATGGGACAGATAACGCTGATGAGATCGTTCAGATCCTCATACATCTCGTCGTATATCTTCTGCTTCTCAACACGGACTATGCCGATCAGCTTCTTTCTGTCCGAATACGCTTTTCCCTTATATTCATACCAGACATCGGTAAATGTCTCGATAGGATCAGCCAGTTCAAGATCATCTGCCTCAGAGATCGGATATGTATTCTCAAAGAGTCCGTCTCCGGCGTTTAGATATTCCTGATAACGGTCATAGATATCTCCAAGAGGATTCCACCTGAACGACGAATAAGGATCACGAAGATCCAGTACCATACATTTATATCCGTGCTCCTTGAGCATCTTGGAATGCATCTGGAAAAGTTCACCTTTGGGGTCGGTACAGATCATGGACGAACCGGCTGCCGCATGACCGAGAATCTGGATAAGAGGATTAACGAAGGTTGTCGTCTTACCTGAACCGGTAGCACCGATGATGATGCCGTGACAGGGTGACATCAGGTTTATATCGAGTTCCTTCTTCTTATTGTTGTATACCGCGTAAACGGCTACGCCGTCCTTCTTCTCCTTATCAAGGGCTTTGAACTGCTTTTTTGGGAAAAGGTCATCCCTCTCCTTGTCTGTAAGGAATCTGGAATTCTCGAGATTGCCCTCGATTCCCTTTGCCTTGCCCTTCATCAGCTTTGCTGCATTCTTGCCCGGTGTTCCGTTGCCGAGAGCAAAGTATAGTACTATGAGTGTGATCAGAAGTATCAGACCGTACAGATAGCTCTGTCCCCACAATAATACGCGCAGATCAAAATAGCTGTCGGTCCTGCCAAGGGACACGGTCGGTGCAACTGCCTGGCCGTTTGCATCCACGCGCGAAAGAGTTCCGTCATCATTGCGGACAATGTACTGAGCCTTATCGGGATCCTCCATCTCCGAAGCAAGCTGGCTCTGATATTCCGCTTCCCTGAGCTGAAGAATAGGATCAACCACGAACTTCGGAGCATTACCGGGAATGCCTATGAAGTACCACTGTGCCATTGCGAGCAGCGCACCGATGACGGCGCTGATGACAAGGAATATCCCAAGCCATATCAGCAGTTTCTTCCCATACTCGGCTATTTTCTCTTTCATACTTTTACTCTCCTATACTTCCTTATATCTATCCTGCCGGTATATAATCCCGCCAGAGCGAGAGAGATGGCAAGTCCCAAAATCCCGTATATGAAGATCTTCCATTTACCGTTATACAGAGCCTGCGAGACCTCCGGATCGGCCGTGGTAAAATGATTGACCGCGGCAGTCAGATTAAATCCTATATGCAGCAGCACCCCGTAAGCGATATTGTCTTCCTTCATCGAAGTCTTCGCCAGTATATGCCCCAGCAGAAAAGAGTACAGCATCCATACTGGATTCACGTGCATCAGCGCGAATATGATGCTTGATATCAGTATCGATCTGCGCTCCGATACATGCTCCAGAAGCGTATTGAGCATATGTCCCCTGAATACGATCTCTTCCACAACAGGCGCCAGAACGAGAAGTGTGAGCATCGAGAAGATAACATCTCTTCCGAAATCGGTCGCCCCGGATGCATTGCTGTAATCCCTTGTCAGGAAAAATTCCGGCATCAGTGTCAGAAATGCCGAAACCGCTATCGCGGAGGCGAATCCGAACGCGAAGAAACCGATGGATTTAAGAGGTCTCAGCTCCTTTACAAAAAGAGTTGATTCCTTAAAAATATCACTGCCCCTGCGCTTTGCCCTGCGGTTCAGTATCCACAGTGTCAGAAAAGTTCCTACGGTCGTGTAAAAATTGGCTCCGTAGGTGAAGAACGCCTCGAAGGTCATTCCACTGTCCTCATATCCGCCGAATACATATCCTATACACAGGCACAGCGAAGGCATCACCGCATAAAGCAGAAGCGGTGCTACGGCGCGCAGAAAGAGCCAGCCGTACCACCATATCTTCTGCTGAGTCGTAAGTTCTCCCTCAGGCCACTTTCTGGTAATAAGAGTCTTGAGTTCCTTTTTTGTTTCCCGATCCTTGTTCTTCTTCATTCTTCCAGGGTCAAAAATCCGGAAAAGCCGGTAACATCAAAGATCTCACGTATCGAAGCACCCGCACCGCGGATGACCATCGAGCCGCTGTTGGCATTTACGCTTTTCTGCATCGCAAGAAGAGCTCTCAGTCCTACCGATGAAATGTAGGCTGTTTCGGACATATCAATAATGACATTATAGTGTCCTTCATTTGCAAGCTTGGTAAGATCCTCTGCAAGCTTGGGAGCTGTCCTTGTATCGATACGCTTCTCTGTCTTGTAAACAATTGCTTCTTCCATAGTGTGAATCCTGCCTTTTAATTATTTAATATTTTTACTGATCTTCGATCGGTTCGCCGTATTCGTTTAAATATACTATCTTGCCGTTTTCATCATAGATGAACAGATTGCCGTTCTCGTCCTCATAACAGTACTCATCCTCAGCTTCGGCAACCTCGGCTTCATACATCTCCTGACTGATCTCGGCTCTTTCTTCCTCACTCATGGTGCCGTCATCGATCAGGTATTCTTCCGTCTCAGCTTCACCGTTAAGAATAGCCTCTGCCTCTACAGCAATCTCTGCATATAGATCATCATCTTCAATGTCATCGAGGATGAGCTCATCGTTCGGTCCCGCATGGAATCCCATTATCTGCAGTTCAGACTCTCCACCCTCCTGCACCGGTTCAAGAACGATATAATCCTTACCGCGGAATCCCATAGTCAGCACGGGCTCATAGATATGCTCATTGCCTTCCGGATCCACGAGTACCATCTGTATACTGCTTGTTACGCCTTCATCAGCCATAGAGTCCATCCTCCATATTCATTATCGATCAATAATAGTTCCATTTAAGCATAAATCATATAAAAAGAAGTGTAAACAATGTGCAAACCTTATATTGTTTGTATAAAATCTGACAAAAGCAGTCGTTAAATATGTCTCAGACTCATCTCGGCCCACGAATACTGAGTCATATACTCTCCGTAATAATCATTCAGTGCAGCAGGGCTTCCGTCAAGCATCTTATAATAGTCGCAATCCAGCATGGATGTATTTACCGCCACAGTATTCCATGCCTTTATGATAACATCCCCCATCCCGAGAGCCTCGAAAGTCTTGCGCATGTCCTGTATCAGCATGCGCATCCAGGATTTGCGGGATTCGCTGTTTTCATCCTCGTACAGGACTCCCATCAGTTCACCCATCGTACAGGCCGCTCCCCTGCGATCCACCAGATAGGCAAAGAGCTCCTTTGTACGGCTTCGCCTGAAAGTAACCGGCTTGTCCCCGGCAAAGACCTCAAAATTACCGAAACATATAACCTTCAGCATTCCCGGTTCTGTTTCTTTCTTTTCCTCCGGCCTGTTAAGATTATCAAGTGCTCTCTGTACATCATCGGGGGTGGCAGGCTTCAGAAGATAATCACTCACATGCAGGCGGAGTGCATCAAGGGCATACTCGGAATATGCTGTCACCATTATGATATCTGTTTTGGGGCTCATGTCCTTGATCTTCACCGCCAGTTCCAGACCGCTCATCTTAGGCATTTCAATATCAAGGAATGCCACATCAAAGGGTTTCTGAGATTCTTCCACGATCTTAAGGGCTTTTTCCGCACGATTGACCGTACTCAGATCCGCTTTATCCCCGAATATCTCCTCAAGTACCTCTTTCAGATTCTCAATTGCCGCTTTCTCATCATCTACGATCAGTATATTCATCCGGATCTCCTGTCTGTTTTCCTATACCGCTATAATATTATTTTTTATCCCTGCGGGAAAAAATCTTCTTCTTATCGGACTCTTCTGCTTTGGTCTGCTGTGATACCGGTATGATCAAAAGAACTTTCGTCCCCTCTCCTATAGTACTCTGTATTTCCATTCTTCCGCCACACATATCACGGATGCGGTCCCTGACATTCTTAAGCCCGACATTCTTGCGATGGGCAATAGCCTCTGCATTATCGGTATTCGTGTTCAGATCCGATTCCCATGTGGACGTATCGAACCCCTCTCCGTCATCCTCCACCATAAGATGCACTCCGTCCTGTTCTTCCCATGTACGGATAGTGACAGTACCGCTTTCCTTAGACTTGCGGATACCGTGCTTAACGGCATTTTCAACGAGTGGCTGAAGGCTGAGTGCCGGCAGTGTAAAGTTCTCGGTCGCTATATCATATACAACCTTTATATCATCTCCGAAGCGGCGCTTTTCTATAGAGAGATAGAAGCGTGTGTGGGCAAGCTCGTCCTTGAACGGCACCGGCACGATGCTGTCCATGTTTTCAAAATTGATCCTGAGATACCCGGACAGGTCAAGGATCATCTTGCCGGCTTCCTCGCCGTCCTTCTTACATAAAGTGTATATTGTATTGAGCGTATTGTACAGAAAATGAGGCCTGATCTGACTCATCATAAGAGCCAGCTGCTTTTCCTTAAGTTCCATCTCACGCTTTTCAAGCAGTTCCCTCTGCATTCTGACACCATGGAGCACCATCGCACCGTAGGCAAGCCCGTAGAAGAACATAAGCGTCAGAGTGATACCGAGATGCAGGGTATTGGATATGTAATAGTATATGACGAAATCAGTCAGACTGGCGATAGCAAGAATTATGCATGCCCAGGCCTGCCAGTCGCCAAGTTTCTTGCCTATATTGATGATACTTTTTTCAAGGACTACAGCGAGAGATATGACAAGAGCTGCCTGGATCAGGGCAAGATTGCTCCTCAGATCGCTCACTCCCGTCACATGAAGAGTGATAAGAACGATATCGAAGAGCAGGAAAACCTCACATAAAATGGTATATACTCCGGTCTTAGCCTCACGCCACGACAGGAAGCATGTAACTGCCGGAATAAGCATCATCAGTGCAAAGAATGATGTATATGTAAATGCCGCATTGGCTTTCGGAAACAGAATGGCAAGTCCGGGAAGATCGAACAGCTTCCAAATTCCCAGATCTGCTATCATCAGTCCCATATAGAATACCGACTGGCCTGTTTTACCCGGCACTCTCATGATCAAGGTAAAAAGACTGAACAGTATTCCTTCGATGACGCAGAACAGACTTATGATAAGAAGGCTCTGCTCACCCTTCATCCTCTCATTGAATATGTTCCTTATAGTGGACGCATAAAGCTGGGGAGTAGTATCAGCCACGTTGCTGTATGCGGGAGTCACCACCAGACGGATAGGAACTAAGGCATCTGCTTCAGTAAGAGGAACAAGCGCCCAGTAATTGCCGGGGGTGTGTCCGATATGCGGTTCTTCGGGTTCTTTTCTCTCGTATATCAGATCATCACCGGCCCAGATCTCTATATATGAATGAACAAGCCATACCGCAAGATACTGATAACCGTCCGACAAAGGAATCGGCGGAAGTGTATATGTCCTGCGTATGCCTCCGTATTCTTCTATACGCTCCGTCCCTGTGAGATACCGGGTCAGATTCAGATTAACCAATCCTCCGGGATAACGTTTTGACCCTCCCCACAGCTCAGAATCGAATGCCGCACGAAAAATGCATATCAGTATCATTGTAATGCATATGGCAAATATAAGTATCTGAGAGATATAACGGACCCCCGTCTTTCTGTCGACCCGGACCGCACCATCTTTGGCTTCAGGCATCTGCCTATTTTTACTGACATCTCCCATCTTAATTCTCCGCAATACTCTTGCGTAACGTGAGGATATTCTGTCCGTTACGATACTCGTATTTCACATCGTCCATACTCTCTTTGACCATATAGACGCCAAGACCGCCTATCTTACGTTCTTCGGGAGGCAGGGTGACATCAGGATCCTCCTTGGCGAGAGGATCATATGGAATACCGTTGTCCATAAAAGTCATTACTATCGAAAGCGGATCATCTATGACCTCAACCCTGATAGTCGCCTTTCCAACCTCAGGATTATAAGCATAGTGTGCGATATTAACAAAGACTTCCTCTACAGCGATATCTATCTGTATCTGGGTAGCCATGGGACATTCAAGACGTTCCAGTTCCTCATCCACAAAAGCCTGTACTGCCTCAAAATTATCGAGGATAGCATCGATTTCCATTTCTTTCATAACCGTGCCCTCCTATTTACCAAAATAAGTGAATCCAAGCATCGTGATATCATCGAACTGAGGTGCGTCTCCGACAAAATCGTCGATTGCTTTCTTAACATTTTCGAGCAGAACATCAGGTGATGCGCCGGGATTCGAGTTAAGAGCCTTAAGAGTCCTCTCTTCTCCAAACAGTTCCTCAGAGATGTTGGTTGCCTCAGCAACACCATCGGTATATACATAGATGCTGTCTCCGGGATTCAGTTCGAATTCGCGCTCCTTGTACTGGACGCCTTCCATGATCGCAAGTGCGGGAAGATGAGGATACTTGATAAGTTCGTATTCGCCATCCTTTCTTCTGAGGGCAGGATGCTCGTGACCGGCATTTACAGCTTTACCCTTACCTGTCTTAATATCGATGATCGCCATCCACACGGTAACAAATAGTCCGGCCTCATTGCCCTCGCAGAGACTGTTGTTAACATCGGTAAGGATTCTTGCGGGAGACATGGATTTGCTGGCCTGTGTACGGTTCTTGATAAGAGTCTTTGCAATGACCATGAACAGTGCTGCAGGAACTCCCTTGCCGGAGACATCGGCGATTATGAGAGCCAGATGATCATCATCTGCAAAGAAATAATCATAGAAGTCTCCTCCGACTTCCTTGGCGGGATCCATCGTTGCGTAGATATCAAGCTCCTTCCTGTCGGGAAATGCAGGGAAAATACTGGGAAGCATGTCTGCCTGGATCTGGGTTGCGACATTAAGCTCCGCTCCGATCCTCTCCTTCTCGGCAGTCACAGTCTTGAGGTTCTCGATATATGAGACGAGGTCCTTCTCCATCTTGAACAGCGATTCGGCAAGTTCTTCAAGCTCGTCGTTGGTTTTTATATTGTTCAGTTCATCGTCGATCTGAGTGTCGTTCTTAATGAAATTACGGACACTCTTGATTATGGCAAGGAATGGGTGGATCAGCTTATTCTCCATGAAGTGCCAGTACAGGAGCATGAAAATGATCAGGAAGATCAGTGAAATGCCGATTACCTCAAAAATGAATCTCCTGCACTCGGACTGAAGGGTCTGCATCCAGGTATCAACGAAGAGAAGTGCGCAGACATCCCCATCCGAAGTGACGATGGGAAGGATACTGGAAGTGAGCCATCCGTATTTCTTGGAGCGTCTGACTATATAGTCGTCAGGTATGATCCCCTCCTTATATGCAGCCATGACCTCTTCAAAATGCGCGCTGATGGGATCGGTTCCGCCAATTGCCCCGTCCATGGTATGATCGCCGTTTTCATCAACTCCCGACGAGTCGTATATATAGCGCACGGTTCCATCCTCATAAGGAACCACGATATAGATATACGCCGCGCCGGTGACTTCCGTAGTATCCTCCATAAATTCATACATTGCGGGATAATCCGCATCCGTTTCGAAGGTCTCGGAATAATGTGCGATCTTATCGGCATCTATATTGTCAAGGATAAGATTTCCTACCACATAACCGCGCTCATTGTAAAGCCTCTCAATGGATTCCTTATATGTATCGTAGCCGTTGATACAGATGGTCGCACTTATCAGAATGATCAATACCGTAACCGCAAGCATGATCTTTTTTCTGAGACTGAACTTTCTGCTTTTTTTTGCTTTTTCTTCCTTTATTTCAGACATATACGCTCCTCCGTGGCATCTCCACACGATCAACGGTCATTTGTCAAAGTCTCTTGCAGTACAGCATCCCTTCGCATGTGCATGGGTCGTTGCCACAGTAAGGACAGTATCCGGGCACATCCTTCCATGGCTTATCCAGCGGATAGATCCCCTCAAAACCATGGGCATGCATTATGTTATGGATAGGTATCTTACCATCCTTCAGGACCAGTGCGGTTCCAAGGATAACCTTGGCTCCCATTTCCCTGACCCTTGCCTCCATCGTTTTGTAGAAGTCCGAGACAAGACCCATTCCGCGGTATTCCTTGCGGGTGCTTGCAGTCTTAAAGGCCGCCACTATATCATCATCCTGCAGTCCCAGCACCTCATCAGGAAGATCCGGTATGTGAAGCAGCCTGAGTGCGGTTCTGAGCGGCAGGGCAAAGGTATAGAAGAATGATACCACAAGCTCATCCTTATCCTCATCAACCGCTACATGAAGGACGTCGCCTTCACCGGTAAGCATCTTCCTGAAATCCTCTTCCGAATAGAAATCCTCTGATATCCCTATATCCGTAAGATGCTTTATCTCCGGAATATCTCTCTCCTCTGCCGGTCTGATCTTCAACTTCATAGACTGTTTTTCCTTCCTGTGATCCACGATCAGCTCTCTGCGACGATCGATCTGTCATCTTTTGCTCTTTCCTTGAATATTATCTGCAGCGTATTGACTCCGAAAGCCCTTTGATAGAGTATCGTATCCACCATCTTCTGAACCATTCTTACCCCCATATACTTATCTTCTTCGGGTATATCTTCGGCCAGAAGATCATCAATACTCCCTATTTTCCCGGGCTCAATCTTCGCTTCTTTTCCCGCTCCCTCTTTTTCCTGCTGAAGTCTTGCAGCTTCCGAAATAGGATTGAACACCTTACCGCCGTACCTTATGCGGATACCATCGACCTCCGGCAGCGAATATGCTCTCAGATCAAAGACCAGCTTCTCATCGCCTTCATTTTCATCCACTATGACTGTCATGAGTTCTTCCATAGCCATCTCTATGGACATGATGTTCATGGGATCCATGCCGTTTCTCAGGCAGAATTCACCGATCTTCTCGCTGGCCTCGGCAATCTTCTCACCTTCGCCCTCCACAGAGAAATTGAGCAGCCTGCCGGCTTTCTCATTCTTGGTATCCATGAGAAGATAATCGGACATTCCCGGGTTCTTTCTGGAATATACGCCTCTCATCACATACCATATGAGGATCGTGGCTCCCTCCGCAAATAGAAGGAAGAAGAATACCGACAGATCCGCTGCCGCAACAAAACCCAGTCCAAGCCAGGTCATGGCTATCACGTGGGCAAAGATCAGTATGTTCGCCCACCTGTTATGCTGGGACATATTGTAATATGTCGTAAGTATATTGAGGAAAAGAGCCGGAAAAACTGACAGACCGAGCCAGAAAAGCGGAACCAGGAGTGAACCGGACAGGGCGTACATTCCGCTTATGAATGAACTGAGGATTGTGCACAGCGCGAAGAAGATGACTCCCAGTATGCATCCGATCCTCCATTCGGTCTTCAGAAGTATATATGTACTGCCATTATCCCTTTCGCCGCAGAATACCCCGAGCATAGCCGCACCTGCCGCAGGTATCCCGAGGGTGATGCATTCCGCAAAGCCTGCGATGCCGTTTACGGCCGAGAAGACAGCAACAAGCGTCCCGCCGCCGATGATCGTA
>JAEEGG010012242.1_pt1 | contig 18556 bp, 13 predicted proteins | sample 9134161 | NCBI WGS metagenome assembly JAEEGG01 (sample SAMN16246543, study PRJNA631951) | gut metagenome | biome: gut microbiome; feature: rumen; material: CR-attached | host: Bos | place: Iran: Karaj | collected 2018-10 | reverse complement strand
ACCCCTAACGGGGTAGTTCTTTGGCTCTCGAATCTCCTTCTACCGAGATTAAACCCCTAACGGGGTAGTTCTTTGGCTCTCGAATCTCCTTCTACCGAGATTAAACCCCTAACGGGGTATCTCTATCTCCCTCTAAATTCTAAATTCTCAACTCACCACCCCATGACCTTCGACCCCTTAGATATGAATAATTACAAGGTGGAAAAACTGCCCAAGATGCAGAAGTCCTCCTTCGAGAAATGGATGGCCCGTCTCGGCGGACCGCTCGCACTCATCGCCTTTGTGCTCCTGTATTGGTTTGTCCCGATCGGGTTTATCGATAACCTAAACCCCGAGATGCTGACTGCCAAAGCACTGAAACGTGCCAACGAGATTGGCATGGATGCTTTCATCCGCTCCAACTACGCGATGTTCGCCATTTTTATCGCCAGCCTCATCTTATGGATGACGGAGGCCATCCCTAATTATCTCACCTCCCTGCTGTTGATTCTCGGCACAGTGCTATGTAATGTCACCACGCAAAAAGAAGCCTTGGCTCAACTTGGTCACCCGGTCATGTGGCTGAACATCCTCTCTTTCGTGCTGGCCAGCATGTTGGTCAAGACCCAATTCGCCAAGCGATTGGCCCTGGCTTTTGTGATCAAGTTTGGGAAGAGTGCCAAAGGGGTCTTGTGGAGTTTCTTGATTATCAACCTTGTGTTGTCAGCTTTCATCTCAGCCACCACGGTGAAAGCCACCATCATGTTGCCCATCTTCATGACGGTCTGCGCCATCTATGGTGCCTCGGGCGACCATCGCAACAACTTCGGACGAAACCTTGTGATACAAAACCTTTTCCAAGTGAATATCGGTGCCAACGCATTCTATACCGGCAGTGGTGCTCACTTGTTGGCAATCTCTTTGATTGCTGGTTTCTTGGGAAGTTGCGACTTCGGTTACGCCGACTGGCTCGTCGCTGTCGGCCCGATGAGCGTCCTTATCTTAGTGGTCGGTCTGCTGTTAGGCATGTATCTCTTCTTCCCGATGAAAAAAGAAGAACAAAAGCCACAGATTGACGGTGGTTTGGACAGACTGAAGAAGGAGCTTAACGCCATGGGTAAGATGACAGCAGAGGAATACAAAGCCGTGGGTATCTTTGTCCTGGTTCTCTTCTTGTGGGTCGCCAAAGGCACGTTCCATAACATTGACGAGACCATTGTGGCCTTGCTTGGTGCCATCCTCGCCTTGATTCCGGGCATCGGTGTGGTGAAATGGAACGATGTGGACATCCCCTGGCACTTGATGCTGTTTTCCGCAGGTGCATACGTCCTGGGTTCTGGCCTTAACGCTACTGACCTGCCCAACACCATGGTCAATGCCGGTTTCGACAGTCTTGGCATCACGTCAAACACCCCGTTCTGGGTGCTTTACGTCATCCTCACTTTCTTGATGATGTACTCGGGTCTGGTCTTCCAAAGCAAGACCATCCGTACCATGGTGTTTGTGCCTATCGCCCTCGGCGTGGAGGCGCGCTTCGGGTTCCCCGCGATGAGCCTCGCCCTTCCTGTGTCCATGCTGATTGAACATTGCTACGTGCTGCCTTTCAACAGTAAACCCGCGGCACTGCTCTATAATACCAATATGTATAGCCAGACGGATGCCTTTAAGTTCGGTATCACCATGATGTCTTTCTCATGGATTTTGATTTTGATTTGGGGAGAGACCGTGCTTAAATGGCTGGGTATCACCCCTGGATTGTTTATATAGTTGATTCAATGATTGATATTCAGACTAAAATACACGATAAGTTTGCTATTGAGTTCAAAGTGGGGTTCAGTGGCAGGGAGGATGTCAAAGACGAACACTTTGATGTCAATACGTGGATTTTCCTTCCTAATGGATTGGATATCAATAAAGAAACATATAGCAAAGACCGTTTTTACACGGATATGAAGTCGAATGTCCGACTCATCACACCTTCTTTTGCGCTGAAGGAAATTGCGGGAGAGGAGTCGGTCCCTTTCAAGAACTTGAAAAATGCGGTGGAAGATATGGTAAAAGAACCCTCCGTCGAACACCGTACCGAGTTTGAGTTCCAACTGAAGCTGTTTGGCTCTATCTTCAAGAGCTCGGTCAGAGATGCCTCGGCTTCGATTATCAAAAACATACCAGATTCCCTTTCATACGAGCGTTGCGCTCTTTTTGTAGAAGATTCCCGAAGGGTGCTGGCGCAATTCCGTGACTTATCTGGTTCCGTGCCGGATTCGGACGGAGAACTGGCGACAAAATGTAGCTTCACCGATGAGTATATGAGTCATCAGGTTGAAATCCGCTCTTTGCGTATCGTCAGAGCCATCGACCAACAAAACAATCCCATGCTGGAGCCTGCCCGTAAAGAACTGGAAGATCTCTTTGCGGAGGAAGAAGCTTACAAGATTCAAAAAGGCTATAGCCATGCCATGATTGGTGACAAAACCAACAATCGGCATTTGGTGTATCGTCACAGCCTGCTGAAGAAATATATTGAGAGCGCCTTGTATCTGAAAGTCAACACGACTCAGGATGGCTTCGCAGTGAAACAGATCTCGTTTAGCTTGGCGGCAGGGTTGGCCATGATGGTGTCATTGTTGGTGACTATGCCCTTTACCAAGTACCTGGGTAACTATCCGTCGGTGATTTTTTTCACGGTCATCTTGATTTACATGCTGAAAGACCGTATCAAGGAACTCACCCGCTGGATGTTTGCCTATCAGCTGAAAGACAAATACTACGACAACAAAACCGTGGTGAGCATTAAGGACCGTCAGATCGGATGGATCAAGGAGGGTATGGACTTCATCACGGACGACAAAGTGCCAGGGGAGGTGATGCGTCTTCGCGGTCGTTCCACTCTTGAGGCCGACAACGCTTTTTTGGAGGAGAGAATCATCTTGTACCGCAAAAAAGTGGAGATTGACCAGGCCATGCTGAAAAACCACTATAACTATGATTTCAAGGGCATCAACGACATCATGCGTTACCATATCAACTTCCTGACCAAGAAGATGGATAACCCTGAGTCGGTGGTGCATTGCCTTGACGAACAGCATAGACTTCATGCCTTGAGTGCGGATCGTGTTTACACTTTACACATCGTGCTGCAGTTCAAATGCGCCGAACAAATCGAATATAAGGCGTTTCAAGTCATTGCAAACAGAAATGGTATTCTCGAAATATCCTCAAAATAACCAACAGTTATGAAAATAGAAAAAAAACTATTATTGACGGAAATCAAACGCTATGTTGTCATCACCTTTGCCTTGCTGATGATGGCTTTTGGATGGACTGGTTTCTTGATTCCCCAGCATGTGCTTGGCGGCGGGGTGAGCGGTATCGCCACCTTGATTTTCTATGCCACGGGGATTTCCACAGGTATTTCTGTGTTTGTCATCAACGGCATCCTGGTGCTCATCTCATTGAAGGTGCTGGGGCCTTCGTTTGGCATCAAGACGGTGTATTCCATCGTGATGGCCTCCGTGTTTTTCTCTATCTTGCAGCATTACATCACCGATCCTATCCTGGCGGGTGAGATGGCTCCTTTGGTGGACGACAAGTTTCTCTCCTCTCTCATCGGAGGCGCTTTGGCGGGCATCGCCATCGGCATTGCTTTCACCCAGGGGGGCAGTACTGGCGGCACCGACATCGTGGCGATGATGGTGTGCAAATACCGCAACATCTCGCAAGGCAGAGTCATCTTGTTCTTGGATGTGATTATCATTGCCAGTTCTTATTTTGTGTTGGAATCCGATAAAATCCAAGCCATCATCTATGGCTTTGTAGTGATGGGGGTGTGCAGCTATTGCATCGACTTGGTGCTGACGGGTAACAAACAATCCGTGCAGGCTTTCATCTTCACTTCAGAACCCGAGAAGGTGGCGGAGCGTATCTGCAATGAGATGCAGCGTGGCGTCACGCTCATCAAAGGAACTGGATGGTACACCAAACGTGAGGGCGACATCCTGATGGTGGTCACCCACAAGCGCGAGTCACAGCAGATCCTCCGCATTGTGAAAGAGGAAGACCCCAAGGCCTTTATGACGATGAACATGGTGATGGGAGCCTACGGGAAAGGGTTTGAGGTAATTAAGAATTAAGAATTGAGAATTTAGAGGGAGATAGAGATACCCCGTTAGGGGTTTAACCTCGGTAGGAGGGGATTTAGAATTGAGAATTTAGAATTTAGAGGGAGATAGGGATACCCCGTTAGGGGTTTAATCTCGGTAGGGCATTGAGCCAATATCATCAGCACCTCGGAGAGGTGCGATTTCAATAACCCCAGGTAAGCGAGCGGAGCTTGCGGAGCGAGCGTAACCTGGGGTAAGAGGACAACAATAAACAACGGCACCTCGGAGAGGTGCGACAACATAGCAATGGAAAAGAAAGAATTAAGAGCCCATATCAAGGCGTTAAAGAAACAACACACCAAAGAACAGCTCATGGAGCAATCCGAGGCGATTTTAAAGAAATTGGAGCAACACCCCGACTTCATCAAGGCGGAGCGGGTGATGCTTTACAGTGCCTTGCCTGATGAGGTGCAGACCCAGGCCTTTCTGGAGAAATGGCACCTGCAAAAGACCATCATCCTGCCCACTGTGGTAGGCGACGACATCATCCCCGTGGAATACGGCAAGGATACCCGTTTCGCCGTGGGCGATTTCAACATCATGGAACCCCAAAACGAACCCTATACTGGCGACTTCGACCTCATCGTGGTGCCAGGTGTGGCCTTTGACCGTCATGGCAATCGCATTGGACGGGGTAGGGGCTATTATGACCGTTTCCTTTGCCAGCACTTAGCGGTGAAACGCATTGGCATTTGTTTTGACTTCCAGTTAGTTGACGAGGTTCCTACCGAGCCATTTGATATCAAGATGGATGAGGTGATTACTCTGTAAACACTCATTATTTTGACAGGAAAAACTAGCCTTTATTTGAGGTTGAAATACAAATACAAAACCCCTCAAAATCAATCGATTAAGAGGGGTTTTAGTACCCGAGGCCGGGATCGAACCGGCACGCCTTTAAAGGGCAAGGGATTTTAAGTCCCTCGTGTCTACCAATTCCACCACTCAGGCACTTTGACACACACACAAAAAATCCCGATTTCACTCGGGACCTTCTGGAGCGGAAAACGAGACTCGAACTCGCGACCCCGACCTTGGCAAGGTCGTGCTCTACCAACTGAGCTATTTCCGCATAGCGGAGCGGAAAACGAGACTCGAACTCGCGACCCCGACCTTGGCAAGGTCGTGCTCTACCAACTGAGCTATTTCCGCTTGCGAATTGCGGTGCAAAGATACAACCTTTTTTGTTATCCGCAAGCTTTTTTGAAACTTTTTTTGCGAATAGCTGACAACTAACTGCTAATAGCTTGTTATTTAAGCAGTTTCTTGATCTCATTCAGCTTCATCAACGCTTCCACAGGTGTCAACGTGTCAATGTTGGTATTCAAAATATCCTCCTTGATTTGTAATAATAACGGGTCATCTAACTGGATGAAACTCAGCTGCATGGGCTCTTCTGGCTTCAAGGCCGCCTTGTCCACCTGGTCGCCAGTGTGTGACTTTTCGAGCATGGTCAGTAACTTCTCGGCTCGTTCCACCACTTTGCGTGGCATACCCGCCATGGCCGCCACATGGATGCCGAAGCTGTGGTTACTGCCACCGCGTTTCAGCTTGCGCAGGAAAACCACCTTGTTGCCTACCTCTTTGACCGTGACATGGTAGTTCTTGATGCGGGCGAAAGAAGCCTCCATCTCGTTCAGCTCATGATAGTGGGTGGCAAACATCACCTTGGCGCGGCTTATAGGATGGTCGTGCAAAAACTCAGTGATGGCCCAGGCGATGCTGATGCCGTCGTAGGTGCTGGTGCCTCGCCCGATTTCATCCAACAGCACCAGACTCCGCGAGGATACATTGTTAAGGATGCTGGCCGTCTCGTTCATCTCCACCATGAAGGTCGATTCGCCCGATGAGATGTTGTCAGAGGCCCCGACACGGGTGAAGATCTTATCCACCAGGCCAATCCTGGCCGATGTCGCGGGGACAAAACTGCCCATCTGGGCCAACAACACAATCAAGGCGGTCTGCCTCAGTAAAGCCGACTTGCCCGACATGTTCGGCCCCGTGATGACGATGATCTGCTGCTTGTCTTTGTCAAGATACACGTCATTGGCAATATAAGTCTCTCCTGCCGGCAGCATCTGCTCGATGACAGGGTGCCTTCCGTCTTTGATATCCAACACGTAGGAGTCATCAATGCTCGGCCTTACATAATTGTATTTCAGTGCGATATCCGCAAAACTCACCAAACAATCCAATCGTGCCACCAATGAGGCATCCAGCTGAATCGGTTCCACATATTCCGACACTGCCGCCACCAGCTCCGCATAGATTCTCTGTTCGATGCTGCTGATCTTCTCTTCCGCTCCGAGAATCTTTTGTTCATATTCTTTCAGCTCCTCCGTGATGTAACGTTCGGCGTTGGCCAGGGTCTGTTTGCGGATCCATTCCTGGGGCACTTTGTCCTTATGGGTGTTGGTCACCTCCAAATAATAACCGAAAACATTGTTGTAGCCCACCTTTAAGGATGAGATGCCTGTGGCTTCGGTCTCTCGTCTCTGGAGGTTCATCAGGTAGTCTTTGCCTGACCGTGACAGGTTGCGTAGCTCGTCCAGCTCAGGATCCACGCCTTCGCCGATGATGTTGCCTTTGGAGAGCAGGGCAGGGGCTTCGGGATTCAACACCTTATTAATACGTTCTCTGATGCTGGTGCAAGGGTTCAGTTGCTCGGCATAAACGGAAAGCGCTTCGTTTTGGCTTTCGGCGCAAAGCGTCTTCAGGATCTCGATTTGTTCCAGGGCTCTTCCCACTTGCAGCAGCTCCCTCGGGTTCACCTTCGAGAGTGAGACCTTGGAGATCAGTCGCTCCAGGTCGTTGATGGCACGGATGGCGTCTTGGAACTTCACGATGTCCTCATGGTGTTGCGTGAAATACTCCACTACGGTGTAGCGCGTCTCAATCTGTTCTTTGTTCTTCAGGGGCAGGGCGATCCAGCGGCGCATCAGTCGGCTGCCCATGGGGGAGACGGTCTTGTCGATGACGTCGATAAGGGTCTTGGCGTTGGTGTTGGCGGTGTGCAGCAGCTCCAGGTTGCGGATGGTGAACTTGTCGAGCCAGACAAACTGTCCTTGGTCGATACGGGAGAGGGCGGTGATATGGTTGATCTTGTCGTGTTGGGTCTCGATCAGATAATGGATGCAGGCTCCCGCGGCCACGATCCCTTTCGGGAAGTCGTCCACTCCAAAGCCTTTGAGGGAGGTGGTGTTGAAGTGACGGTTGAGCACTTCGTTGGCATAATCCTCGCTGAACACCCAGTCGTCGAATACCGTGAGGTAGTGTTTCCCGCCAAACAGCTCTATGAACTCGCGGCGTTTGTTGCGTTGCAGCAGCACCTCTGATGGGCTGAAGCTCTGCAACAGCTTGTCGATATACTCGTTGTTGCCTTGGGTGAGGTAAAACTCGCCGGTGGAGACATCCAAGAAGGCCACGCCCGACACGTCTTTTTCAAGATGCACCGCGGCTAAAAAGTTGTTCTCCTTTTGTTCCAGCACGCTGTCGTTGTAGGTGACACCAGGGGTCACCAGTTCGATGACACCACGTTTCACCAGTTTTTTGGTGAGCTTGGGGTCTTCCAATTGCTCGCAGATCGCCACTTTCAGTCCCGCCCTGACCAGTTTGGGCAGATAAGTGTCCAGCGCATGGTAGGGGAAGCCTGCCATGGCCATGTCAGCTGCCGCTCCGTTGGAACGTTTGGTTAACACGATGCCCAACACTTCCGAGGCTTTCACGGCATCGCTTCCGTAGGTCTCATAAAAGTCACCCACTCTGAACAACAGCATGGCGTCTGGGTATTTTGCCTTGAATGCGTTGTACTGTTTCATTAATGGGGTTTCCCCCGGGTCTTTTGCCATCTCGATTTGTTTTGTTTGACAAAAATACGAAATTCTCATACATCATGGTTCTTTGCTTGTTCCAAAATAAACTTTTCTTATCTTTGTGTACTATTAATATAATGGTGTGTCTATGCGAAAACTGTCAATGGAGGAGCTGAACAGGCTCACGAAAGAGGCTTACGAGGAAGTGGAGAAGCTTCCGGTTATCATGGTTTTGGATAACATCCGCTCGCTGAGTAATGTGGGGGCGGTGTTTCGTTCGGCTGACGCGTTCAGGATTTCAGCCGTGTTTCTTTGTGGCATCACGGCTTGCCCGCCGCATCGCGAGATCCATAAGACCGCGCTGGGTGCTGATGAGACCGTGCATTGGCGTTATTTTGAAACTACCGAGGCCGCCTGTAAGGAACTCAAGGCGATGGGGTATAAGATTTTTGCCGTCGAACAGGTGGATAACAGCATCCCGCTGCAGCATTTTAAAGCGGAACCCCGTTCAGCCTTCATCATGGGTAATGAAGTGGATGGGGTAAGCGATGATGTGCTGCCTTATTGTGACGCCGCAGTGGAGATTCCTCAAGAAGGTACCAAGCATTCATTGAATGTTTCAGTCTGCTCTGGAATTATTATGTGGTCAGTTTTTCAACAATTTCTTCTTTCAGGCGAGGGTTGACCCGATTTTCCGAAAAAATTATCAACAGCCTGTTGAAAAAATTGTTGAAAAAAAAAGAAAAATTTGGTTGGAAACAAAAAAAATTCTATTTTTGTTCGCTTTTTAGTGTGTACTATTGGTTATAAAGTGCATGATAATTCTATGAAAATGATGAAATTCAAATAAATTATAAACTTAATTTTAGTCGTTATGAAAATGAAACGGACGTTATCTAAAATGCTCTTGATTGCCATCATGGCAATTCTCCCTGTGTCATTCTTTGCGCAAGGACATCAATCAAAGCCTGTCGAGAAGTATTTCTATCTCTTCGCGGAAGGCGGTCTCTCCATTAACCACACTGACTTGGCCAATTATGGTTTTGTGCCATTCTATCAAAATGGTTCATTCTTGTGGAACGATGGTTATGTTTTCAAGAACTTTGACGGCATGGTTGGCTTGGGCTACCAGTTCGGCAAAGTGATGGGCATGAATGCGAAATTTGGCACTGGCACACTCTCTGGTGAAAAGCACGGACAATTGTTAACTCCCAACGCGGGTACTGTTGACTATGCGAATCTCATGCTTGACAAAACCACGTTCATGGAAGCCAATCTGAACTTGACTTTCAACCTGAGCAACCTCTTCTTCGGCTATAACCCCAGAAGAGTCTTCAACTTCATCCCTCATCTTGGTATCGGTGGCATTCGTTATCACGCCGGAGCCGTGAAACAGCTGAACACCGCTTCCGCCGCTACGGATGTTCTCGCAGCCAAGACCAACGATGCTGAAATGACGTTCACCGTCCCTGTAGGCGCCGAGTTGAACTTCAACGTGGCTCCCAAACTGGATATCTTCGTTGACTACACCTTTACCTGGGCTGGCAACGACAAACTCGACCAAGTGGAGAAAGTGTTCTATAGAAACGGCAGCAGAATCATCGATGACATCCAAATCGTCAACGATATGTACAGCCATCTGAACCTCGGCCTCCGCTTCAAGTTCAACAACCCATGCGACATCGAGAAGATGGCCCGCGACGCCAACCAAATCACCATGACCGTCAATCCTGACCCGCTCAAAGAAGAAAACGGCAAGGTCTGCTTCGATGTGGTGTTCGACGTTCCCGCTGGCTACTTCCAGAAACAAGCCGTCATGAATGTGACTCCTACCCTCAACTACAAGGGTGGCTCCATCGATCTCGATCCTGTGACCTTCATCGGCGAAAAGGTGAAGGGCAACGGCGATTTCATGGTCAGCTACAGCAAGGGTGGCCAGTTCACCAAACATTACTGCCTCGATTATGTGGAGGATATGCAAAACAGCACCCTCAACGCCAACCCGATGTTCTATGTTTACGATGGTACCATCTATCCTACCCAAGAGGAAATCATCAAGAATGCTTACTATACCCAGGGTGGTCAGAGAAAACTTGCTGACGGTGTGATCGTTCCCGCTCCTCCGACCTGCGAAGTTAGCAACATCAGAACCAAGGTTGAAGACAATGCCATCACCGTGACTTGGAGTGGCAATGCCGTGTCATACGACCTCTATCTTACCAAGGAAGGTGCCCCGAGCGCTAACGCCACGCCGAATGTCGCTGGCCTGAAGGAAAATACCTATACCTTCACCGACCTCGAAGATGGTGACTTCCATGTTTATGTCAAGGCTAACTGCAAGGATGAACTCGTGGGTGAATGGCAAGCCGCTCCTGTGGCTAGCATCCTCCCGGTGATCGAGCCGATCTGCGTGTTCTACTTCGACTACAACTCATCCAACCTGAAGACCAACGCCAAGCTGAACAAAGAAGCTGTCAAGGCTCTTGCCGCAAGACTGGCTTCCGGCGAACCTATCACTGGCTTTGACCTCCAAGGCTGGGCTTCACCTGAAGGCGAATATGCTCTCAACACCAACCTGGCCAACGAACGTGCCGACGCTGGTATGCAAGCCATCAAGAATCAGCTCAAGAAGGTGAAACTGAACGCCAAGAACTTCGAATTCACCAGCAAGGGCTACGGCCCCGACTGGGATAAGTTCATCGAACTGGTCAAGAACTCCAACATCAAGGATAAAGATCAGATCGTCCGCGTCATCCAAAACAGCAAGAACCGCGAACAGGAAATCAAGAACATGATCAATGTGTATCCTGAACTTGAAACGGAAATCCTGCCGCTGATTCGTCGTACCGAGGTCTTCGTGAAATAAAATCCTCTTAGACCGACTTTAAAAAAACCGCCTCTCGGGGCGGTTTTTTTTTGAGTTAGAAGACAGAACAGCTGCCTCCTGCCTTCTAATTAAAAGGTAACCCGATGAACACCCACCTCGTATGGCTGGTCAATGGCTTCGATGATCTTACGGTAGTCTTCCTCGTGAGCCACGAAATCCAGCCGGTTTGTGTCAAGGATTAAGATTCGCATCTCGTTCTGCTGCTGCTTGATGAAATCAAAATATCCTTGCTGGATGTTTTCCAGATATTCGTCGGAGATGTTTTGCTCGTAAGCCCTGCCTCGTTTCCGGATGTTGAATTGCAGATGATCTACATCCTGGTATAGATATACCATCAGCTCGGGCTTGGGCATGTTCCCGAAGATGATGTTGAAGAACCGGACAAACAACTGATACTCGTCCTCCTGCAAGTTGTTTTTGGAGAAAATCAGCGACTTGGCCACGTAATAGTCGGAGATGATGAAATCATGAAACAAATCCAAGTTGGCCAGCTTGTCTTTTAACTGCTGGAAACGCAACGCCAGAAATGTCATCTCCAACTGAAAGGAATATTTGTCGGGTTCCTTGTAGAACTTCGGGAGAAATGGGTTTTTGTCGGCCTCAAACTCCTCCAAGACCAGCTTCCCGTTGAAGTCGTTGGCAATACGGCTGGCCAGGGTGGTCTTCCCGGCACCAATGGTACCTTCTATGGCGATGAAATTGTAATTCATGGTTTTGTGTTTGTGTTGTTGATTGGTTGAATCGTGGAGGTGTCAGGGCATCGGTCGAGCAACTCCTGTTGGCTCAGGTCGAATTCCGGATGTAGGAAATCAGGGATAATCTCACATAAAGGCATCAGTGCGAACCTCCTTAGGTGCAGCCGTGGGTGAGGTGCCGTCACCTTCGTGGTGCGAATGATCTGGTTACCATAATAGAGAATGTCCAAATCGATGGTTCGGGATGAATATCCTTCTTTCTCGGGATGCCTTACCCGCCCTAACTCACGCTCAATGTCCAATAACTCGTCCATCAGCTCGTCAGGCGACAGTCTGGTCTCAACGACCATCAGCGCATTCAGAAACCATTCCTCGGCCTCAAAGCCCCAAGGCTCCGAAAGATAAAGGGATGACTTCTCGACCAACATGCCGCATCGCATCGAAACAGCATGGCAGGCTTGCTCCCATAATGCCTTCTTATCCCCTTGGTTTGAGCCGAATAATAGATAACAACGGGTCATTTTCTCCTTTTTTGCAAAAATACACCGTTTTTTTTTATCTTTGTTGCCAAATCAAAAAACTTTAAACCATGAAATTCTATAAAGTAGTTCTCGCCGCATTTCTCGGCACGTTGATTGCGCTTTTAATTAATTTTTTCGTTAAAGTCGGCGTAATCTCATCTATGATTTCTGGCATGTCCAAAGATCAGGAGACATCCACCGTCGTGAAGCCTAACTCTGTGCTTTACATGAAATTGGATTATGATATTCCAGACCGTACCACGGACAATCCTTTCAGCAACATCAGCTTCTCCTCCATGGAACCCGTGGAGGCTGTCGGTCTTAATGAGATTCTGCGTAATATTGAACACGCCATGTCCGACCCGAATATCAAAGGCATCTACATGGAATTAAGCAGTATTCCCACTTCCACCGCCACCTTGCAGGAAATCCGCGACAAACTCGTTGAATTCAAGGAATCGGGCAAATTCATCGTTTGTTACGGTGAGGCCTATTCGCAAAGTGCCTATTATGTGGCTTCCATCGCCGACAAAATCTACCTGAATCCCGAAGGTGTCATCGACTTGCACGGCATGGCCTCACAGATTATGTTTTACAAACATTTGTTTGAGAAGCTGGAGGTGGAGATGCAAATCGTGCGTGGCCCTAACAACCGTTTCAAGAGTGCTGTGGAGCCTTATTTCCTCGACAAGATGAGTGAAGCCAACCGCGAACAGATGGAAAAACTGCTGGGCACGGTGTGGGGACAAATTCTGACGGGAATCAGCCAACACCGCAATGTCAGCGTCGAAAAACTAAATCAACTGGCCGACCAACTTGAGCTGATGACCGATGCTACCAAGGCCTTGGAAGCGGGCTTGGTCGATAACCTCTATTATAAGGATCAAGTGCTGGATGAACTGAAAGCCATGACCGGAAGCGGAAAGAAAGTTCACTCCATTGGCAATGCAAACTATGCCAAGTCTTATCGGGACAAGAATGCCAGCAAGAACGAAGTGGCTATCATCTATGCCTCGGGCCAGATTTTCGACGGAAAGGGCGAAGAGGACATTTACTCCGAGAATCTCACCAAGATCATCCGTAAAGCCCGTGAGGATCAAAATGTGAAAGCGGTTGTCTTGCGTGTCAACTCCCCCGGCGGCAGTGCTGTGGCCTCCGCTATCATCGGTCGCGAACTGGACCTCACCAAAGAGGTGAAACCCCTGGTCGTCTCCATGGGTAACTATGCAGCCTCGGGCGGTTACTGGATCTCTGCCAAGGCTGACTACATCTTTGCCGATCCCACCACGCTGACGGGTTCCATCGGGGTGTTTGGCACTTTCCCGAACTTGCAAGGCTTGCTGAACCACAAAATAGGCCTGAGTTTCGATGTGGCCAAGACCAACGAGAACGCTGACTTCCCCAACCTTACACAGCCGCTTACCCCGTTCCAGTACAGCAAGTTGCAGGAGAGCGTGGTGCAGACCTACGACCATTTTACCAAGCGTGTGGCCGAAGGCCGTGGCCTGCGTCAGACCTACGTTGACAGCATTGGTCAAGGTCGTGTGTGGGCAGGCGCCGATGCCATCGAGCTGGGCCTGGTGGATCAACTGGGTGACTTGGAAGACGCCATCGAGTATGCCGCTCAGGTAGCTAACCTTGGCAATGACTACAAGGTGGTGGAATTGCCTAAAGCGAAAGACTTTTTCGCCCGCATCATGGAGTCGATGAATAAGAAAGATGAAATCGATGCCGCCTTGAAACAGAAACTTGGTTCGTATTATCCTTATTACCAGGGACTTGAGAACCTTCAGAAAAATACCGGAATCCAAGCAAGAATGCCTTTCGATCTGGTGATTCAATAACTTGTTTTTAAGATTCTTCCCCATGCGAAAATATATCATTTTGGCTTTTTTCTTGATATCCTGCTGCGTTGGACTTCAGGCGCAGAACTCCACCCAAGGGAAGGAGTTCTGGTTTACATTCATGCAAAATGGGTATAAGAACAATGGTGGCGCATGGGTGTCGAACCGCGTGATGATTAGCGCTAAGAGGGCTTGCTCGGGAGTCATCAAAAAAGCTGACGGCTCCTTGACGGATATTCACTTCTCGGTGAAGCAAAACAATATCACTATTGTGGATATTCCTGAGAGCTATTCCTATAACGAGTTCAATGAGGAAACCATTGATAATCAATCGCTGGTGCTGGTAGCGACAGATACCGTCTCTGTTTTCATCTGCAACATTGCCAATAACTCTTTCGATGCCTCTTTTGTGCTTCCAGTCGAAAGTCTGGGTTCCGACTATATCATTCAGTCGGGTCTCCAATCGCATTGTGAGAATTATGATGATCAGCAAACCAGTTGCTTCGTGATTATCGCTATGGAAGACGGCACTGAAGTGGATGTTACCCCATCGGTGGCTACAACCCTGTCACCTGCCGGTGTCATGCAAACAATCTCGTTGTCGAGGGGTGAGACTTATTTCGTGAGGTCGAATTTTGATTCCGAAAATCGCGACCTCTCTGGTTCTATGGTCACAGCCCATGGCGGTAAAAACATTGCTGTCTTCAATGGTAACACACTAACCTGTATTCCGGATGATGTGTGCAACGGCATGGATCATATCTTTGAACAAGCCCTCCCTGTTAGCACCTGGGGAACAGAGTTCGTGGTGACTTCTTCCCAATCCCGAGTGCGCGATTTTGTCAGGGTTACTTCTTCGGCAAGTGATAATGTGGTGAAAGTCAACGGGGTGGATGCAGCAGTTCTCGGTGCCGGAGGGACTTATACCTTTGAACTGCTCTCCTCAGATGGCTCGTGTTATGTCGAGACCAGCGCACCGAGCGTCGTGTATCTTTATAATACCACGGGCATAGAACCTATGGAGCCTTCCTCATCACAGAAGGGCGACCCTTCCATGGTTTGGATTCCACCCGTTGAACAACGAATCGGAGAGATTACTTTCTGTACTTTCAATCATAGTGATGCCACTATTGACGAGCATTTTGTGAATATCGTGGTGGAAACCAAAGATATTGACAAGGTCTATTTTGACGGTGCCTTAATTAGTGACACCGCTTTCCATCCAGTGGTTGGAAACAAGGACTACAGTTTTGTGAAAAAACAAATCTCGCATGACACCCATCATCTGTCCTGTTTCTCCGGAGTTATTGCCCACGTGTATGGCTTTGGAGAAGCCAAAGGGTATGCCTATTGTGTGGGCGCCAATGTGATAGATTTGACTAGTCAACTGTATGTCAATGGATTATGGAATGGTTTTTATCATAATGGATTGAAAATGTGCAGCGATGAACGTGCCCAATTCAAAGTGATTACCAATTATTATCATGTCCAGGTGAATTGGTCTTTTGGGGACGGCAAGGTGGGCTCCGGGATTAAGGTCTCGCATAAATACGCGAAGGGTGGGGATTATGAGGTGAGAGCTATTGTCAAAGGTTATACTTTCAACCAGGAAAGTATCTCTGATACCTTGACGATAGATGTCCATGTGGGTGACCCCGTTGTTCATCGGGAGACGCATATCTTATGTGACGAGGACAGCTTTGACTTTTATGGGGTTGAGTATTCACAATCGGGCTATTATGAAAGGCTGGGGACCACTGCTTTTGGTTGCGACAGCTCTTATTATCTGACACTCGATTTGGGCTTTACCCCTGATTTTGAATTTGTCGGGACTCATTTCCCCATTGGAGGGAGTGAGACACATATCAGTGTGAATGAGTATGCGCTGGATCTTGTCGAGGAACGGACTCAGGTGGATACTGCTATTTGGGAGATTGATTGTCCTAATTGGTATTTGGTTCCACATGGCAAGGGAATGTCGTGTACTTTGTATGTTTTCTCCTATCTGCTTGATACGGTGATGCTGCGCGCACAAGTCATAAACCGTTGTGATACGGTGCAAAAGGAGTTTTTTATCAGAACCTCCTATTATGATTTGCCTGAACATGAGGAACAGTCTGGTTTTGAATTAGCGCCGAATCCCACTCATGGAATGGTGACCCTGTTCTTCGGTGATTTGAAAGGTCCTTTGGAGATTCGGTTGTTCAACAGCATGGGGGCTCAATTGGATGCCTTTGCTGTGGACGCTGACTTGCACACCGCCATGGAGTATGAGATGCCCCAGCGGGAATCAGGAATGTATTATTTTGTATTGAAAAGCGATAACGACTTGATGGTACGAAAGGTCATGTTGCTACCTTGATAAAGCTTCAGAGGTATGAATCAAAGAGGTTTGAGAGTTTTTGTGATAACAGTAATGATGTCGGTTTTGTTTCTTCCTTCCTGCCTGAAGGAGGGAACAACGACCATTTTGCTGAATGACCCTCAGGAAATCCCCTTCATCACAGACTATTTGCCAAGAGATTTGTTGAATCTTTATGGTGAAGAGCATATTTTTTTTGGGAATCAGCCTCCTGTCATCAACATGGAGTTCCTGTCGTTGCATGAGTATGTCGCCACCAATCTGGAACCTCCTTTTGCGCCTCAACCTGGTCAATTGTCGCCTATTGCTCATTATCATCTGTTCAGAAACCAGTATCTTCAAATCGCCGACTACCTCTGTATGAGTTCTGAAGAAACTTTTTGCAAAATCATTTCTCCAGTTTACTTGACGGGACGTGATTCGTCATTCACCGCCTTTTTTAATGAGATAACCCATACGGAGGGCACTCCGGTTCATGCGGTTCTGATGTCGGGAACGATGACTGCGCAAGGCGTTAAGGACTTTAGATATGGATATAAGATCTTGAGTTACCAAGATTCCGTAGCGCCAGGAACCGTGTATCCAGTCAACTCTATCTTCATTTTCAAGGATTTCGATGGATTGGCGGAGCAGTGCTCTTGGTTTCATGATGATTTGTTAATCCACAAAACTCCATGAAGCAATGAAAAGAGGCTTGATTATATTGGTGTTCTTGCTGTCATGGTTGGACGTGTTGCATGCCCAATTCGCACCGCATTTGAAGGAAACGGTCTATATGTACCGTAATAACAGTTCGCTTAGTGTTGGTGTGACGGGTGGCGTTACGGTAAACAATATGGTGTATTCTGCGGTCACCAAGTCCACAATGCGGCCAGCTTACACGCCTGCATTTGGTTTTGCGATGGAGTGGAACACACTTCGGAGGTTTTCGGTTGGAATGGATCTTTCTTACACTCAGCGAGTGATCAAGAAATCTTATAGTTCTGAGTTCCAGACTGGTTTCTCGTCTTCAGCGTATGCTTTGGTGAATTACGACATGTCATTGACGGCTTTGGAATTGCGTTTTCCCATCACCTGTTGGTTTGGATATCGCGATAACATGCGGCCCTATCTGTTTATGGCACCTCGTTTGAGCTATTGGATCAAAGGCGATTTCAAATGGATGCGTTCATATAGCGACGGCTCTTTTTCCCCATCGGTGTATGAATTGAAATTGACCGATGCCATGATTACGCCTCTGGATGTCAGTGCTGTGGCAGGGGTGGGCTTTGGCACTCGTTTTTTGATAGGACGCACGCGCTTTTTCGTCAAGTTTGAGTTGTCGTATGGCGTCAGTTTATTGAGTGATTTTTCTTGGAAAGAAAAGAATGGCACTGTCAATGTGCTGGGTTGGGGGGATCTTGAACATGAGGCGCTGGGAAGTCGTCATCTCCAGAATTTAGAGGCTCGTTTGATGATTCTGCTTCCTTTGCGCAAGTTTCTAAAAGACGCTTGTGTGTTGCCTTAAGCGGTTAGTATTCCGCCATGATTTCCTCACGTTCCATTTGCTTCTCACCCCAGTCATCCATCATTTTCTGAAGCTCTTCCTTCTTCTGTCCATACGACCAGAACAGGTCGTTATCCACCTTCACCTCGGGATGCTGGTCAGGATGGCTCATGATGTCGTCCAACACGGCTAATTCCGCTTCCATCTTGCTGATGGCATCTTCCAAACGCTGAATCTCCTTGTCAACTTTGCGCAACTTGGCATCAATCTGCTTTTTGCGTTCGTAATTGATTTTGTTTTGCGAAACCGGTTCGGGTGCGATGGTCTTGGGTTGCTGTTTGGCAGCGATTTCGAGCTCTTTCAGGTGGTTGAGGTTTTTCTGCTCCAGAAAATCATAGATGTCGCCGATGTATTCTTTGATGTTCGGCTTGCGGAACTCATACACCTTATTGGTTAGTCCTTGCAGGAAGTCACGGTCGTGCGAGACGATGATGAGGGTGCCATCGTACTGGATTAGGGCGTTCTTCAAGATGTCCTTCGAGAGCATGTCTAAGTGGTTGGTGGGCTCGTCCAGGACCAAGAGGTTGGTGGGGAAGAGGAGCATCCTGGCCAAGGAAAGACGGGCTTTCTCGCCGCCTGATAACACCTTCACTTTCTTGTCGATGTCGTCACCACGGAACAGAAAAGCACCGAGCAAGGCCTTGACTTTCAAACGCATGTCACCCACAGCCACATCATCCAAGGTCTCAAACACGGTTTTGTTCATGTTAAGCATATCTTGCTGATTCTGAGCGTAATAACCAATTT
>JAEEGG010012237.1_pt1 | contig 18558 bp, 15 predicted proteins | sample 9134161 | NCBI WGS metagenome assembly JAEEGG01 (sample SAMN16246543, study PRJNA631951) | gut metagenome | biome: gut microbiome; feature: rumen; material: CR-attached | host: Bos | place: Iran: Karaj | collected 2018-10 | reverse complement strand
GGTCTCGGGGTCCATGAAGTAGTACAAATTGCCGTCGTTATAGCTGTACTCCATGTCCTTCCGGTCCACATAGGCGTTCTCGAAGCGGGCGGTGGGGTTGAAGGAGGTCTCGACGACCGCGCCGGTGATGACATTCTTCATCTTCGTGCGAACAAACGCCGCCCCCTTGCCGGGCTTAACATGCTGGAACTCCACCACCTGCATTACTTGTCCGTCCATTTCAAAGGTCACGCCGTTTCTGAATTCACCAGCAGAGATCATAAATGCGAGTCTCCTCTCACGTATTAGATTCAAATTCGTTTCATTTTATACCGAAATCCTAAGATTTGCAAGATTTTTTCCTGGGATGGCGCATATTTATTTACAGGATCAGCAGCTCCTTGGGGGCCAGGGTGATATCCTCGCAGCCGCCCTCCTTCAGAATGATCACGTCCTCGATGCGCACGCCGAAGCGGCCCTCCAGGTAGATGCCCGGCTCCGCGGAGATCACCGCGTTCGCGGGCATGACTTCCTTGCCGGAGGGGCCAGCGGTGGGGGCCTCATGCACATCCAGGCCCACGCCGTGGCCGAAGCCGTGGCCGAAGCAGTCTCCGTAGCCCGCGTCCTGGATGACCTTCCGTGCGATGCCGTCCACCTCCACGCCGGTCATTCCCGCCTTGGCGCCCTTGATGGCGGTGGTCTGGGCCAGGAGAACGGTGTCGTACACCTTCCGCATCTCCTCCGTGACGCTGCCGATGGCCACGGTACGGGTCATATCGGAGCAGTAGCCCCCCAGACGGCAGCCGAAGTCCATGGTGAGGAAGTCGCCGGTCTTGATCACCTCGTCCCCGGGGACCCCGTGGGGCATGCTGCTCTTGACGCCGGTGACCACGATGGGCTCGAAGGAGACCCCGTCCGCCCCCTCCCGCAGCATACGGTAGATGAGCTCAGCGGCCACCTGCCGCTCCGTCATGCCGGGTTTGATCAGCTCCAGCACCTGCACCAGGGCCTTCTCCGCGATGCGCTGGGCCCGGATGAGCAAATCCAGCTCCTCCTGGTCCTTTACGGTGCGCAGGTCAAGGAGCAGCTTCTGGGCGGGCTTCAGCTCCCCATGGAGCTTCTTTTCCCAGCTCCGGTACTCCCCCAGGCTCATGGCCCCCTCCTCGATGCCCAGGGTCTTGATCCCCAGGCGGTCGATCTGTTCATTGAGCTTGGCGTCGTAGGCCCGCTGGATATCCACCATATCCACGTTTGCCCCGTGGATGTTCTTTTTCGCCGCCTCGATATACCGGGAGTCGATGTAAAAGAACACCTCGTCCTTCGTCACCAGCGCCATGCCGGCGGAGGAGGGAAAATCCGTTGCGTACTTCCGGTTGGAGGGGCTGGTGACCAGCATGGCGTCCAGCCCGTACTCCTGCAGCTTACATTGGATCGCAGCAAAATGGTTCATACGGCAAACTTCCTTTATGTCAGATTTTGATTTGCAAAGGTCAGTATCTATGGTCAATATAACACCCCGCGCAAAGTTTGTCTACCGGGAGGCGTCTATGGATTTTACCTTCATCCCCACTGCCGGCGAAGCGGTCCTTCCCTCTCTGGCGGCAGCGGGCAGACCGCTGGCCACCCTGGCCTATTCCCTGGACCGGCCCTTTCCCGCTCCCCGCCGCAGCCTGCGGGGCGGCTGCATGGTGCTGGGGGGCCGGGTCCGGGCGGAACGGGGGAACGAAACGGCCCGGGAGTGCCGGCGCCGGGGGATCGCCGCGGCGGTCCTGGGCTTCGCCCCCTGCGCCGGACTGGAGCTCCTGCGCTTCTGCGACGCCCTGCTGCGCCAGAACATCCGCCCCATCCTCACGGAGCAGGCCTGGCAGCCGGGCTGCTCCGGAGCCCTGCTCCTGTCCACCGCCATATCCGGCGGGACGCTGGAGGGGCGGCTCGCCGAAGCCCTGGACCGCTGCGGCGAGGTATACCTGGACCTGGAGCGGCTGCGCCGCGTATTCCCCCTGCCCTGCCGGGACGGACAGGGCCTGCCCATTTCCCCCGGCGAGCTGGACAGGGCCCTTCGTGCGGGAGGCACGCCCTTCTTTTCCCCGGAGCTGCAGTGCAAGGTGCTGATCCCGCCCGGGGATCCTGTGCGCTTCATCCTGTACGACGATGCGGAGACGCTTTGGCGCAAGTCCGCCCTGGCCGCCGGGCTGGGGATCCGCAGGGGCTTCCTGCTCATGCCGGAGGAATGGAGCCGGGAGGAGCTGGAGGAAGCGGAACGGGAACTCAGTAGCCGGGCGGGATAGGGGCAGAGAAAGACCCGGTCATCCGCAGACGACCGGGTCTTGTGTAATACTCAATAGTATCTCTTATTCTTATTCTTGCGCGCGGCCTCGGACTTTTTGCGGCGCTTCACGCTGGGGCTCTGGTAGTACTCCTTCTTCCTCAGGTCAGCGAGCACGCCAGCCTTGGCGCAGCTTCTCTTAAATCTCTTGAGGGCACTGTCCAGCGACTCATTTTCCTTAACTCTGACTTCCGACACTTTTATCCCTCCCTCCGATGGGCCATTAGCGCGTGTATTATAGTCCTATTCTTATGCCTTGTCAAGGGTTTTCGGCTTCAGGATCAGATTGACCAGCTTGTTTTTCACCGTGATCGTGCGGACAAGCTCCATGCCCTCCAGCATCCTGGCGATCTTCTCATCCGCCAGCGCGGCCTTCACCATTTCCTCATCCGAGGCGTCCGCGGGGATGGTCACGGTGGAGCGCAGCTTGCCGCCCACCTGCACGGCGATGGTCTTTTCCGCCTCCACCATGCACTTCTCGTCCCACTCGGGCCAGGGGGCCCTGCAGCAGAGGCCTTCGCCGCCCATATGCTCCCACAGCTCTTCGGCGATATGGGGGGTGAAGGGGCTCATGAGCTTCAGCAGCGCCATATAGTCCGCGCGGTCCAGGCCCTTGTCGTAGAATTCGTTCACCAGGGTCATCATGGCGGCGATGGCGGTGTTGAACTTCATGCCCTCAATATCCTCGGACACCTTTTTGATGGTCCGGTGGATGGACGCCTCGTTATGCCGGGAATAGCTGTCGCCGGGCTGCACCTTCTGCTCCAGGTTCCAGACCCGGTCCAGGAAGCGCTTGCTGCCCTTCACGGCGGTATCCTGCCAGGGGGCGGCCTTCTCGAAATCGCCGATGAACATGATGTAGAGGCGCAGGGTGTCCGCCCCGTACTGGTTGACGATATCGTTGGGGTTGACCACGTTGCCCAGGGATTTGGACATCTTCACGATGGGATGCTCCGCCATCTCCCCGTATTTCTCCGTGAGGTGCTTCTGGGCCCCCTCCTCGCTGCCGAATTCGGCGACCAGCTTTTCCTGCTCCGCCGGGTCCAGATTGGCGAAGTTCCGGGGATTCAGGCCCAGGATCATGCCGTGGCTGGTGCGCTTGGCATAAGGCTCGCTGGTGGGCACCACGCCGATATCATAGAGGAACTTGTGCCAGAAGCGGGAATAGAGCAGGTGCAGTGTAGTGTGCTCCATGCCGCCGTTGTACCAGTCCACCCGGTTCCAGTAGTCGATGGCGTCCTTCCCCACCAGGGCCTCCTTGTTATGGGGGTCCATGTAGCGGAGGAAATACCAGCTGGAGCCCGCCCACTGGGGCATGGTGTCCGTCTCATGCTCCGCGCTTCCGCCGCACTTGGGGCAAGTGCACTTCACCCAGTCCGTCATGTGGGCCAGGGGACTCTCCCCGGTGTCCGTGGGCTCATAGCTTTTCACATCCGGCAGCAGCAGGGGCAGGTCCTTTTCGTCCATGGGCACCCAGCCGCACTTGGGGCAATTGATGATGGGGATGGGCTCGCCCCAATAGCGCTGGCGGCTGAAGACCCAGTCCCGCAGCTTGAAGTTGACCTTCTCCCTGCCGATACCCTTTTCCTCCAGCCAGCGGATCATGGTGGGGATGGCCTCCTTGACGCTGAGGCCGTTGAGGAAGCCGGAATTGACCATTCGCGCGTTCTCGTCCTTGTCCACGAAGGCTTCCTTCGTCACGTCGCCGCCCTGCACCACCTCCACGATGGGCAGATCGAAGGCGTGGGCGAATTCCCAGTCCCGCTCGTCGTGGCCGGGCACGGCCATGATGGCGCCGGTGCCGTAGGTCGCCAGGACATAGTCGGAAATGAAGATGGGGATCTCTTCCCCCGTCACGGGATTGACGGCCGCCACGCCCTGCAGGCGGACACCGGTCTTTTCCTTGTTCATCTCCGTCCGCTCAAAATCGGACTTTCTCGCGGCCTCCTCCTGGTAGGCTTTGACCTCCGCCAGGTTCGTCAGCTTGTCCTCCCAGCGCTTGAGCAGCTCGTGCTCCGGGCTCATGACCATATAGGTAGCGCCGAACATGGTGTCGGGCCGGGTGGTGAAAATGAGCATCTCATCCCCGGCGGTGGTCTTGAAGGAGACCTCCGCACCGATGGAGCGGCCGATCCAGTTGCGCTGCTGGATCTTCACCCGCTCGATATAGTCCAGATCGTCCAGATCGTCGATCAGGCGCTGGGCGTATTTCGTGATGGCCAGCATCCACTGGCTCTTTTCGCGGCGCACCACGGGGCTGCCGCAGCGCTCGCAGACGCCGTTGACCACTTCCTCGTTGGCCAGGACGCACTTGCAGCTGGTGCACCAGTTGACGGGCATCTTCGTCTTGTAGGCAAGGCCCTTTTTGAACATCTGCAGGAAGATCCACTGGGTCCACTTATAGTATTCCGGGTCCGTGGTGTCCACCACCCGGTCCCAGTCGAAGGAGAAGCCCAGCATTTTCAGCTGGTCCGTGAAGCGCGCGATGTTGCGCTTCGTCACTTCCCGGGGATGGACGTGGTTCTTGATGGCGAAATTCTCCGTGGGCAGGCCGAAGGCGTCAAAGCCGATGGGAAACAGCACGTTATAGCCCTCCATCCGCCGCTTGCGGCTGACGATGTCCAGGGCGGTGTAGGGCCGGGGATGTCCCACGTGCAGCCCGTCGCCGGAGGGATAGGGAAACTCCACAAGGGCATAGAACTTGGGCTTATCGCCGCCGTTCACCGCCGCATTGACCTTCTGCTCCTCCCAAATCTTCTGCCATTTTTTCTCGATCTGATGGAATTCGTATTTCATCTTCTGACCAGCTTTCCTTAACCAGAATCAATCCGTGAGCAGCGCCGAGATATCCACCTGGGGCGCGTCGCTCCAAAGGCGCTCCAGATCATAGAACTGCCGCATTTCCTGCAGGAACAGGTGCACCACCACGCAGCCGAAATCCAGCAGCACCCAGCCGCCGGAGCGGTAGCCCTCGCTGCGCAGGGGGGGCTCCCCCAGCTCGCTGAGGAGCTTTCCCGTCTCGTCGGAAAGGGTCTTGATCTGGGTGGTGGAGCCGGCGGTGCAGATGACGAAATAATCCGCCAGCACGGAGACCTGGTCGGTCTTCAGCACCTTGATGTCTCTGGCCTTTTTGCTGTCCAGAGCCTTGACGATTTCTTCCATGACTTCCTTGGGCGTCAGCATGTTATTCTCCCCCATTCGTATCGCCGGTCTCTGCCGACTGCTCCGCCGGCGGGGCGTTTTCGCCCTCTCCGCCGCCGGAGGCGGTGCTTTCCTCGTCCTTCTGCTGGCTGGCCTGCCAGGCATTCAGCATCCGGATGTAATCTGACATGCGAAGGAAGGATTCGTCGCCGCCCTTCACTTCGCCGCTGGTGGAGCAGAGGGTGCCGTTTTCATCCCGGTAGATGAGCTCCAGCTCCTCCAGCGCGATGGGCTGATCGTAGGGATTCAGGTCCTCATTGAGCATCGCCAGCCATTCATCCAACAGGACCGTGCCGTAGCTGAAGCCGTAGATCATGACGCTGGGATCGGTGGGCATGGTGTGGAAATGGATATCCTCCATCTTCAGCTTCAGGATCTCCTTGGCAAACCATGTCATATTGCCCGTGCTCAGGTCCGTCTTCACGTATTCCTGGAAGATCTTGATGTAATCATCCAGATTGGTCACCAGGTTTTCCAGGCTCAGGCACTTTTTGAAAACGGTCTTCAGGAATTCCTGCTGGGTATTGATCCGGTCGATATCTCCATAGTTGGTGCCGTCGTTGTTCTGCCGCCAGCGCACGACCTTGATGGCGTCGTAGCCGTCGATATACTGCTCCCCGGCGCTGAAATGGATGTGCAGGTTCTGGGTGGGGTCGTCGTAGTTCATGTTGTGGGGCACATAGAAGGTGACGCCGCCGATGGTGTTCACCAGCTGGATGAAGCCGTTGATCCCCACGGATACATAACAGTCGATGGGGAAGCCGCACATGTCGGCGACGGCATCCCGCAGGCCGTCGAATCCCGCACGGGAATAGACGCCGCTGATCTTCTTCGTCTCCGCCTTTCTGGGGTCGGATTCCACATTGGCGCAGGTGTCCCGCGGGATGCTGACCACGTTCACCGTGCCCGCGTCCACATCGAAGACGCCCACCATGATGGTGTCCGTGTTGCCGCCCACCTGGTCCCGTCCCACCATCATGAAGGTGTAGACATTTTCACGGCGCATCCGCTCGGGGGGAAGCGTCTCCTCCGGCGTCGGCTCCGGCGTGGCTTCGCCGGGTCCCGGCGTCGCCGTGGGCCTCGCCGAGGGCGCTGCCGTGGGCTGCGCGGTGGGCTTTGCCGTAGGCTGCACGATCTCCGGCGGCTTTACCAGGCTTTTCCACAGGACCACGCCGCCGATCACCAGCAGAGCCAGGATCGCCAGCACGATGATGCGGCGGCGGCGCTTCTTTTTCTGATAGGCGGCGATGATCTCCTCGATCTCCGCCTCCTCCTCCGGCGTGCGGAAGACGATGGTCTTCTCCGTCGGTTCCCCGGCGTTCGCTTCCGCCTCCGGCGCTTCTGCGCCCGTCTCTGTGCCCGCCGCGGGGAACACGATGGTCTTATCCAGGCCCCCGTCGGGCTTTTCCGCAGCTTCAGGCGCTGCTTTCAGGTTTTTTTCGCCCTCCGCCGGGGCTTCCGCTTTGGACGGCGCAGCGGTCTCGATCCTTCGCGTTTCCCGGGAAACGGTTTCGTTCCTCAGCGTTTCCTCGGAAATCGTGTCGATCCGCTTTGTCTCCTCGGCTGCGGGCTCGGCCTTCCGTGTTTCCTGGGGGATCGTGTCGATCCGCTTCGTCTCCTCAGATACGGGCTCGGTCCTCCGCGTTTCCTGGGGGATCGTGTCGATCCGTTTTGTTTCCTCGGATACGGGCTCGGTCCTCCGCGTTTCCTGGGGGATCGGATCGATCCGTTTTGTTTCCTCGGATACGGGCTCGGTCTTCTGCGTTTCCTGGGGTACGGGCTTGGGCGCTTCCGCCGGCGGTTCCGGCGCCGGGGCCGGTTCCTGCCAAAGGGATGGACTTGTCTCCTCCGGAATCGGTGTTTTTTTCTGGTTCTTCTCCCGATTCCCGTGGCCGCCAAATAGCTTCATGAATCGACTTCTCCTCTGCAAAGAAAGGCGAGGGCCTCCCGCGTTGCGGGATGGGGGGTCCTGCCGTTTTCCTCCAAATGACGCAAGCTGCTTTCCAGCGCCCTGCGCAGGGCTTCGTCCAGATCGCTTTCCGCCAGGCGGCGGATCTCATCCACGCCGGGGGTGGTGCGATTCGGCTCGATATAATCCGCCAGCCAGATGATCTTCTCCAGCAGGCTCATGTCCGCACGGCCCGTGGTGTGCCAGCGGACGGCGCTCTCCACCTCCGGAGAAACGCCGAATTCCAGGGCGGCTGCCGCCGCTCCGGAAAAGGCATGAAGGGCCTCTTCATATTCCGGACGGTAAGAGAAATTTATATTACCACGTTTTTCGCAGTATTGCAATTGTTCTTCCACCGGCATTTTCTTGGTGATATCATGGAGGATCGCTGCGTTCTCCGCATCCAGGGTGTCCGCGCCCCAGCGTTCCGCCAGGTTGACGGCGGTTTCCCGGCAGCCCAGGACATGGGGGATGCGGGACTTCTTATACCAGGGCCTGGCCAGCTCCCACAGCGCGTCGGGCTCCGGCCGCACGTCATAGAGGCGGTTTTTCAGGATAAAGCGGTAAACCTCTTTCGGCAGCAGCGCGGCGCCCTTGCCCTTGCGCAGCAGTACGCGCAGGCTTGTGGAGCTGACCTCCAGGGGCTGCACCCCGATCCGCCGGATCGTCGTGCCGAATTCCCGGCGGTAGGCTTCGGCCAGGGCGTCGATGCGCTCCTCCTCCCCCGCTTTCCGGGGATAGGGGGCCACCCGCAGGGTCCGCATCAGCCAGTCCCCCCGGCGCCAGTCCGGCAGGGTCTCGAACATATCCGTGCCGCAGAGCATCCACAGCTCCCCTTCCGGGTCCTCGGTGCGCAGGGCTTCCACCGTGTCGGCGGTATAGCTCTTTCCCTTCCGCCGCAGCTCCCAGTCCAGCACCTGCAGGCCGGGAATGCCGTCAAAGGCCAGACGCGTCATTTCCAGCCGCTGCTCCCCCGTGGCGCCGCCCTCCGGCAGCTCCTTGTGGGGGGGGATCCCCGCGGGGATCAGATAGAGGGCGTCCAGCTCCAGCTCCTTTGCCGCCTCGGCGGCTGCCTGCACGTGGCCCAGGTGGGGCGGGTTGAAGGTGCCGCCCAGAAATCCGCGCCGCATCCCGTCAGGCCTTGGGCAGCCGGATCTTCGGCTCCGTGGGATGGGGGCGGTAGAGCACGAAACGGCTGCCGATGGACTGGACCCCCTCGGCGCCCGTGGCTTCCGCAATGGCCTGGCAGGCTTCGGCCGCGGTGAGCATGGAGGCTTCCAGCACCCGGCCCTTGATGAGCTCCCGTGCTGTCAGGGCTTCCTCCGCCTGCTTGATCACGTTTTCCGTCAGGCCGCCTTTGCCCACGAAAAGGATGGTATCCAGGGAATTGGCAAGGCCCCGGAGATAGGCTCTCTGTTTTCCTGTCATCTTATTCCAGCTCCGTCAGAATCCGTTTCAGCTCCCGCAGGGCGTTGCCCCGGTGGGAAATGCTGTTTTTTTCCTCGCTGCTGAGCTCCGCCATATGCCGCCCGTCGGGCAGCAGGAACAGGGGATCGTAGCCGAAGCCGTTTGCGCCCCTTTCTTCCCGCGCGATCTCACCGTGCACCTCGCCCCGCGCGGTGATTTCCCGCCCGTCGGGCCAGGCCACCGCTATCACTGAGACGAATTTCGCGCGCCGATGTTCCTCATTTTCCAGGTTTTTCAGCAGCAGCGCGTTCCGCTGGGCGTCCGTGCGGTCATGACCGCCGCCGTAGCGCGCGCTGTAGACCCCCGGCGCGCCGCCCAGCGCGTCCACCATCAGGCCGCTGTCATCCGCCACGGCGGGGAGACCGCTGGCCTCCATGACGGCTCTCGCCTTGATCAGGGCGTTTTCCTCAAAGGTGGCGCCGGTCTCCTCCGGCTCCACATCCACCCCGGCCTCCGCCTGGGAGATCACCCGGATGCCCAGCTCGCCCAGGATATCCCGCATCTCCGCCAGCTTGGCCCGATTGTGGCTTGCCAGCACAAAGCGCTCGTCCCTCATGACAGCAGCGCCCTCACATAGTTTTCGGGATCGAAGTCCAGCAGGTCGTCCGCCTTTTCCCCCACGCCGATCAGCTTGATGGGGATGCCCAGCTCCCCGGCCACGGCGAAGGCGATGCCGCCCTTGGCCGTGCCGTCCAGCTTGGTGAGCACCAGGCCGGTGACCCCGGCGGACTCGGAGAACTGGCGGGCCTGCAGGAGGCCGTTCTGACCGGTGGTGGCGTCCAGCACCAGCAGGTTTTCCCGGTCGGCGTTCGGCAGCTCCCGTTCGATGATGCGGTTTATCTTGCTCAGCTCGTTCATCAGGTTCGTTTTGTTGTGGAGCCGCCCCGCCGTATCGCAGATGATGACGTCCGCTTTCCGCGCCTTGGCGGCGGCGATGCCGTCGAAGACCACGGCCCCGGGGTCGGACCCCTCCTCGTGGCGGACGATCTCCGCGCCGGAGCGCTGGGCCCAGATGCTGAGCTGCTCCCCCGCTGCGGCCCGGAAGGTGTCGCCGGCGCAGAGGAGGACCTTTTTGCCTTCGGAAGTGAAGCGGGCGGCCAGCTTGCCGATGGTGGTGGTCTTGCCCACGCCGTTGACCCCGATCATCAGAATGATGGAGGGAACGGTGGAAAGGTGCAGGGCGCTGTCCTGGCTGCGCAGCTGCTCCGTCAGCAGCCGCGTCAGTTCCTCCCGGATATCCTCGCCGCCCCGGATGCCCCCGGCCTTGACACTGGCGCGCAGCTTGTCCACAGTCTCCACCGCCAGGTCCACGCCCAGGTCGGCGGTAATGAGGGTCTCCTCCAGCTCGTCGAAGAATTCGTCGTTGGCGCCGGTGAAGCTGTCGAAGATGCCGGTGAGGTTTTTCCTTGTCTTGCTGAGGCCGTTTTTGATCTTTTCAAATAGTCCCATTGTCAGTTTCCTTTCACAGCGTCCTCCAGCGATACGCTGATGACGCGGGAGATGCCCTTCTGCATGGTGACGCCGTAGAGCATGTCCGCCGCTTCCATGGTGCCCCGCCGGTGGGTGATGACCAGGAACTGGGTGTTTGCCGACATGCGCCGCGTGTAGCCCGCAAAGCGGGCGACATTGTTTTCATCCAGGGCCGATTCGATCTCGTCCAGCACGCAGAAGGGCGCGGGGCGCACCTTCAGCATGGCGAAATACAGGGCGATGGCTACGAAAGCCCGTTCGCCGCCGGAGAGGAGGGTCAGGGTCTTCAGTGCCTTGCCCGGCGGCTGCACCCGGATCTCGATGCCGCAGTTCAGGATATCGCCGGGGTCCTCCAGGATCAGCTCGCCCTTGCCGCCGCCGAAAAGCTCCGTGAAGGTCTCGCTGAAGCTCGCCGCCACGGCCTCGAACTCCACCCGGAAAATCTTCTCCATTTCCCCTGTCAGCTCCGCGACGATCTGCAGTAGCTCGTCCCTGGCCTTCTCGATATCGTCCCGCTGACCGGTGAGGAAGCTGTAGCGCTCGTTGACGCGCTCGAATTCCTCGATGGCCCCCAGGTTGGGGCTGCCCATGGCGTTCATTTCCCGCCGGATCTGGGAAGCGCGCTTCTGCGCCTGGGAGAGGTTATCCAGCGGCTGCCGCTGGCGCGCCGCGGCGCTGCGGCTCAGTTCGTAATTGTCCCACAGCTTGTCCAGCAGCTGCTTTTCCTCCATGTCGGCGGCGTTTTTGCGCTGCTCCAGCTGGGCAAACTGCCGTTCCAGCTCGTTGATGTGCCGGTTGGCCTCCTGAGAGGCCTTGTCCGCCCGGCTGCGGCGACCCTCATATTCCTGCCGCAGCAGCATGGTTTCGTTCAGCCCGGGCCGCAGCTTCTCCGCCGCGGCGCGCTCGGTCTCCGCCTTTTCCCGCAGGGCTTCCATTTCCCGGCGAAGGTCCTCGTTTTTCTCATTCAGCTGGCGCTTCAGGGCTTCCCGGCTCTCCCTGTCCCCGGTGAAGCCGGCCAGCAGCTGCTCCCATTCCTCGATGCCCTGCTGGGCCCCGGCGATCTCCGAGCGGAGCGCTGCTTCCTCCGCCTGGAGCCTGGCCGCGCCGTCGCGCAGCTCCTCCAGCTTGTCCGCCAGGCCCTTCCGGTCCCCGGCAAGGGCGGCGGCTTCCTCCTGCAGACCGGCGGCGGCAGCCCGGCGCTGTCGGGCTTCGTCCCCGGCGGCCCTGTCCGCCTCCCGCAGGTTCTTTTCTTCTTCCGCGCCGGCCTGAAGGCTCTTTTCTGCGCTCTCCAGGTTCTGCCGCAGGGCCTCCGTCAGGGCCAGGCGCTGGCCCAGCTCGCCCTCCAGCTTCAGGCAGGCGTCCTCCGCGCTGCGCTTTAGGCCCTCCGCCGTCTCGGCTTCAAACGCGGCGGCGGCGGCTTCCTTTTCCGCGGCGGAGCGGTCCTTCGTCAGCTTCGCCAGCGTTTCCTCCAGCTCCGATAGTTTCTCCTTCAGTCGGGCAAGCTCGTTGGCGCGGCTGAGGGCGCCCACGTTCCTGGCGGCGCTGCCGCCGGTCATGCTGCCTCCGGCATTGATGAGCTGCCCGTCCAGGGTGACGATGCGCAGCCTGCCCCCGTACTTCCGGGAGACGGCGATGGCGGCGTCCAGATCGCGGGCCACCACGGTCCGCCCCAGCTGATAGAGGATGACGCCCCTGTAGGCTTCGTCGAATTCCACCAGCTGAGAGGCGACGCCCTCCACACCGGGCATCTGCATAAGGCCCGGCTCCTGCAGCGCCGTTCCGCGCATGGTGCTCATGGGCAGGAAGGTCGCCCGGCCGGCGTCCAGCCGCTTCAGCAGGGCGATGGCGGCCTTGCCGTCCTCCTCCCGATCCACCACGATGCTCTGCAGGCCGTTGCCCAGCGCCGTTTCCACCGCGACGGCATATCGGTCCTCCGTGCGTATCAGCTCGGCCACGGTGCCGTGGATATGCTTGAGATTGCCCCGGTCCCGCTCCCGCATGACCGTGCGCACGGCCCGGGAAAAGCCCTCGTATTCCCGCTCCATATCCGAGAGGAGGCTGACGCGGGACCGGGTGCTGTTTTCTTCCATTCCGGCGCTGCGGAGCGCGTCCGACAGTTCCTCCAGCTTCTGTCGGCGGGCCGTCAGTCGCAGGGCGTAGCCCCGGCAGGCGTTGGCGGCGGAGGCCGCTTCCTCCCGCTGCTTATCGAGCCTTTGCCGGGTATCCTCCAGGGCGGCGCCCTCCGACGCCAGCCGTTCTCTCTGCTCCGCCAGTTCCTTTTCGGCGGTCTCCCGGCGGGAAAGGAGGCCGGACAGGCTCTCCGCCAGGGCGGCGCGGCGCGCGTCCAGCGCGGCGGCGGCGCTCTCCTCGGCGGCGGACTTTTTGAGAAGGGAATCCAGCTTCGTCTCCGCCTCGTCCACGGCGGCGGAGGCGGCGCCGGTATCGGAATACAGGGCGCTGCGGCGCTGATCCAGGGCGTCCAGGGCCCTGCGCAGCTCCGCCAGCTTCCCGCGGCGCTCCGCCAGCTTTTCCCGGAGTTCCTTTTCCCGCTGGCTCTGGCGGCTCTGCTCCTCCTCCAGGCGGCTCAGGCTGCCCAGATTGTTCTGCTGCTCGGCCTCCAGCTCGGCCTTTTCCGCCTCCAGGGCGGCGGCACGCTTCTCTCCCTCGGAGATGGCGGCGCGCAGCTGCTCCGCCTTTTCGTCGGCGGTGCGGATGCCCTCGCTGCACCGTTCGGATTCCTGATAGAGGTTTTCCAGCCGCTCCTTTTCCTCGCTGAGGGAGGCGGAAACCTCGTCATAGGCCTGGTTCAGCGCCCTGGACCGCTCCGTCAGCTTGTCCAGAGCGTCCATCCACAGGGAGATTTCCAGACCCCGCAGCTCATCCCGGAGCAGGAGGTATTTCTTCGCCGCCTCCGCCTGCTTTCGCAGAGGCTCCACCTGCAGTTCCAGCTCGGAGATCTTGTCTCCCACCCGCAGCAGGTTTTCCCCCGTCTTTTCCAGCTTCCGCTCCGTTTCTTCCTTCTTGTGGCGGAATTTGGAGATGCCGGCGGCTTCCTCGAAAATCTCCCGCCGGTCGCTGCTTTTGGCGGCCAGGATCTCGTCCACCCGGCCCTGGCCCACCAGGGAATAGCCGTCCCGGCCCAGGCCCGTGTCCATCAGCAGCTCGCTGATGTCCTTGAGGCGCACCGACTGCTTGTTGATGAAGTATTCGCTCTCGCCGCTGCGGTAGTAGCGGCGGGTGATGGCGACCTCGTCCGCATCCGTTTTCAGGCTGCGGTCCTCGTTGCCCAGGATCAGGCTGACCTGGGCAAAGCCGCTGGCCCCCCGCTGGGAGGTGCCGCCGAAGATCACGTCCTCCATCTTGGCGCCCCGCAGCGTTTTGGAGCGCTGCTCGCCCATGACCCAGCAGATGGCGTCGGAAATATTCGATTTTCCGCTTCCGTTCGGACCCACGATGGCGATCACCCGCTTGTCAAAGGGGAGGATCACCTTTTCGGGGAAGGATTTGAAGCCCTGGATCTCAAGCGCCTTCAGATACAATGGTTTTTCGCTCCGTTTTTCTTTTCTTCCGGCGAAGGATGGCCTTCGCCCTTATGGCATATATAGCCATAGTCGGGATATTGTACTACAATATCTCCGCAATTTCAACGGTTTCCGGCGGAAAAGCGCCGCCAACCACGGAAATCTCCTCCAAACCGAATTCCCAGCGGAGGGCAAGGAGGTTGCACCGCCCCCGCCCCGTCATCCGGGAAACGCGATTCTCCGCCACCAGCAGCTTCACCCGGCGGGGTCGTCCGGGCAGAGCGCGTAGCTTTTCCCTGGCCATTTCCAGATAGAGCTTTCCGTACACAAGCTCTCCCAGGGCGGGGTGGTAAGCGCCCCCCACCGCTTCCCCGCCGGAGAGGGCCTCCGTGGGGTTCAGCCCAAGGCGCAGGATGGGGATCCCCGCTTCCAGGAAGATCGCGGCTATGGGCGCGCAGGTCTCCACTGCGTCGGAAACGGTGTGGGCCCGGTATTTCCCCGCCCGCCACAGGGCCTCCAGGGGCGTGCCCCGGAGGATCACCGTGGGATAGATGCGCACCCCGTCGGGCCTCATGGCTGCCACGGACTGTGCCGAGCGAAGGTCGCTGAGGCGGTCCGCGCCGGGCAGCCCGGTCATCAGCTGGAGCACGAGGCGCATCCCCGCGCCCTTCACCAGCTTTGCAGCATCGGCGGTGTCGGCGGCGGTATGGCCGCGCCCGCTCAGGCGCAGCACCCGGTCATCCATGCTCTGGGCGCCCAGCTCCACCGTCTCCACCCCATAGCCGCGCAGTAAGCGCAGCTTTTCCACCGTCACGGCGTCTGGCCTGGTGGAGACCCGCAGGGAACCGAGAAAGCCGCTTTCACGGTAAGGTCGGGCGGCCTCCAGCAGGGCGCGCTGCCTCTCCTCCGGCACGGCGGTGAAGCTGCCGCCGTAAAAGGCCAGCTCCGCCCCCTCTGTTTTCCCCTTCGCCTCCTCCAATGCCCGGACCACGTCCTCCGGTCCGGCAGGACGAAGGCTGCCCGAAATCGTGCGTTGATTGCAGCAAACGCAGTCATTCGGGCAGCGCAAATGAGGAACAAAAATGGGGATGATGCGCCGGCGCGGCGTCATGCCTGCGCACCCCGGAAGCGCTCGTAGGCGGCCTGGGCGGCAGCCTGTTCCGCCTCCTTCTTGCTGTAGCCGCTGCCCTCCCCGGCGACCTCGCCGCCGTAGACCACCTGGGCGGTAAATACCTTGCGGTGATCCGGGCCGCTCTCACCCACCATGCGGTAGGTTGGCGCGCTGATGCCCCGGCGCTGCACGGCTTCCTGCAGCAGCGTCTTGTAATCGTGCTTTGCGGGGGCGGCCTTTTTGATCTTCGGCAGGATGGTGCGGCCCAGGAATTCCCGGGCGGCGGCCTCGCCGCCATCCAGATAGATCGCGGCCAGCACCGCCTCGAAAGCGTCGGCGATCATGCTGGGGCGCTGATGTCCGCCCCCCATGGCTTCGCCCTTGCTGAGACGCAGCTGCTCCCCCAGGCCCAGGGGCGCGGCGGACTCCACCAGGCTCGCTTCGCACACGAGCTCGGCCCGGAGGCGGGTCATCTCCCCCTCCGGCTTGTCCCTGCAGGTCTGGTAAAGGGCCTCCGCCACCACGAAGCCCAGAATGGAATCCCCCAGGAATTCCAGACGCTCGTTGCAGCCCCGGTGCCCAAGGCCCCGCTCATTGGACCAGGAGCTGTGGGTCAGGGCCAGGGCAAGGAGCTCCGGATCCCGAAAGGTGTAGCCCAGGCGCTTTTCCAGCTCAGTCACGGTCCGCCCCCGCCTGCGCAGGCTCGGTCAGCATGGCCCCCAGCTCAGAGGCCAGATCGGCGGAAGCCAGCTTCGCGGCCTGCCGGATGGCGGAGCAGACGGCCTTGGCGTTGCTGGAGCCGTGGGCCTTCACCACGGGCTTGTTGATGCCCAGGAACACAGTGCCGCCCACCTCGGTATAGTCCATGCTCTTCTTGAATTCCCGGAGGCCGCTCTTTACCATGGCGCCGGCCAGCTTGCTGAGGCCGTTGCGGTAAAATACCTGCTTGAGGCTGTCCCCCATGAAAATGGCAGTGCCCTCGATGGCCTTGAGCATCACGTTGCCGCTGAAGCCGTCAGTCACCAGGACGTCGCAGGCGCCGCTGAACACATCCCGGGCTTCAACGTTGCCCACGAAGTTCAGCTTCCCCGCCTTTGCGTCCCCGGTCAGAAGGGCGAAGGCCTCCTTCTGGAGAGCGCCGCCCTTGGTGTCCTCCGTGCCGATGTTCAGGAGGCCGATCCGGGGCTCCCGGATCCCGAGATAGCTCTTAGCCAAGATCTTGCCCATGTAGGCGAATTGCTGCAGGTATTCCGCGGAGCACTCCGCGTTTGCGCCGCAGTCGATAAGGACGCAACTGCCGGTTTTTGTGGGAAGGATGGGGGCGAGGGCCGCCCGACGGACGCCCCGGACCCGCTTGACCACCAGGGTCGCCCCGGAGAGCAGGGCCCCGGTGCTGCCTGCGCTGACGGCAGCGTCCGCTTCCCCGTCCCGCAGCTTATAAAGCATCACCGCCATGGAGGAATCCTTCTTGTCCCGGACCGCCCGGGCCGGATCGTCCTCCATGGTCACCACGTCGGAGGCGTTGGCGATCTCCAGGCCCTTGGGCAGATTCTGCAAGCCCTGCTCCTGCACACAGCGGAGGATGGCCTCGGTATTGCCCACCAGGATGATCTCCGTATTCAGTTCTTCCACGGCCTGGATCGCGCCCTTGACAATCTCCATCGGGGCGTTGTCGCCCCCCATGGCGTCCACTATGATCTTCATAAGCCTAACCCTCCGTCACGCCTTGTCCAGCCCGGCGATCACTTCCAGCGCCCGGCGGCTGAGCTCTGCGTTCTTGTTTCTCTTTCCCCGGACCCGGTAGCCTAGAGGCTCGATGATCCCGAAGTTCACGTTCATGGGCTGGAAATCGGCGACGCTCTCGTCGCTCACGTAAGCCGCCAGGGCCCCGATGGCTGTTTTCCGGGTGAAATCCAGGGGCTCCTTCCCCAGCAGCTCCCGGGCGGTCTGCAGACCGCAGAGGAGGCCGGAGGCGGCGGATTCCACATAACCCTCCACGCCGGTGACCTGCCCGGCGAAGCGGATCCTCGGCTGGGCCTTCAGCCGGTACTGCCCGTCCAGGTGCCGCGGGGAGTCGATATAGGTATTCCGGTGCATGACCCCGTAGCGCACGAACTCCGCGTCGTGCAGGGCCGGGATCATGGAAAAGACCCGCTTCTGTTCCCCGAAGGTCAGATGGGTCTGGAAGCCCACGATGTTGTAAAGGCTGCCCTCGAAGTTATCCCGCCGCAGCTGCACCACGGCGTAGGGCTCCCGCCCGGTGGCGGGGTCCGTGATGCCCCGGGGCTTGAGAGGCCCGTAGCGCAGGGTGTCCACCCCCCGCCGGGCCATGACCTCCACGGGCATGCAGCCCTCGAATACGCCGGAGTCCTCAAAGCCGTGGACGTGGGCTTCCTGGGCGGAAGCCAGCTCCCGGTGGAAGGCCTCGTATTCCTCCTTCGTCATGGGGCAGTTTACGTAATCCGCGCTTCCCTTCCCGTAGCGGGAGGCAAAGAAGGCCCGGTCCATGTCCACGCTCTCCATGGTGACGATGGGGGCCGCCGCATCGTAGAAATGGAGGTCGGCCTTGCCCCCCAGCAGGGCCAGGAGCCTGTCCGTCAGTGCTTCCGAGGTGAGGGGGCCCGTGGCGAAGATCACGATCCCCTCCGGGATCTCCGTGACCTCCCCGGGGACGATCTCCACATTGGGCAGGGCGCGGATGGCCTCCGTGACGCTTTGTTCAAAGCCCTTGCGGTCCACCGCCAGGGCGCTGCCAGCCTCCACCCGGTTAGCGTCCGCGCAGCGGATAATCAGGGAATCCAGCTGCCGCATCTCCTCCTTCAGGAGACCCACGGCGTTCACCGGATCGGCGGAGCGCAGGGAATTGGAGCAGACCAGCTCGGCGAAATTGTCCGACACGTGGGCGGGGCTTTTTTTGACCGGCTTCATCTCCCGGAGGCAGACGCCGATCCCCCGGCGGCTCAGCTGCCAGGCGGCCTCGCAGCCCGCCAGGCCCGCGCCCACCACGGTCACGGCGGGTGTCATTCCTTCCCCTCCGCCTTCTTTACCCGGGTAGTCTTTTTCGCCGCAGGTGCGGTCTTCTTCGCCGCCGTTTTCTTTGCGGCAGGCTTTGCCGCAGCCTTGCTCTTGGCCGGCGCAGCCTTGGCGGCGGTCTTCTTCTCCTCGACGGCAGGCTTTTCCCCGGCAGTCTCGGTCGCCGCAGTCTCCGTTTCGGCGGTCTTTTTCTTATAGCCCCGCTTATCCTCGGGCAGGAAATTGGGGCACGCTTCGTTGATGCAGAAGGGCTTGCGGTAGCCCCGGCCGGAGCGCTTGAACATGGTCTTGCCGCATTCGGGGCAGTCGTCCTTCACCGGCACGTCCCAGGTCATAAAGCCGCAGTCGGAGACGAACTCGCAGGCATAGTAGGTGTAGCCCTTCTTGCTGGTGCGCTTGAGGATGCGCCCGCCGCACTTGGGGCAGCGGCCCGGCATCTCGATGACGATGGGCTTGGTAAAGGTGCAGTCCGGGTAGCCGGGGCAGCCCAGGAAGCGGCCGA
>JAEEGG010012236.1_pt1 | contig 18558 bp, 8 predicted proteins | sample 9134161 | NCBI WGS metagenome assembly JAEEGG01 (sample SAMN16246543, study PRJNA631951) | gut metagenome | biome: gut microbiome; feature: rumen; material: CR-attached | host: Bos | place: Iran: Karaj | collected 2018-10 | reverse complement strand
CTGCGGTCCGTGCGGATGCCAGCGGCGCGGCGGCGTAGGGTCGCCGGGCAGGGCGGTGACGGTAAGCTTGTCGGCGTCAACCTCCTTGAACACCTCTTTCTCGCCGTCGAAGACAGCGTACCAGAAACGGTGCGTATCGTTGATGGCATGGGCACGCACGTTGGTGTTCTTCACCTTGCCGCTGTACTGCGAACGAATGTTGAAGGCACGCCGGTAGTCGGCCAGCGTGCCTTGTGCCCACAGGGAACTGCTTATAAAACTAAAACTCAATAATGATAAGGCTATCTTTTTCCTGTTCATGGCTGGGTGATGTTACTGATAGATGATGAAGTCGGTGAGTTCTGCCCACGAGTGGTTGTCGCTGTAGGTGGTCTGATATACCCCGACGCCGACGGTGGCCGCTGTCAGCTCTATGGGCGAGCCGGGCATGTTCTGCCATTGCTGTCCGTCGCGGCTGGTGCGGGCGAAGAGCTGGTTGCCACGGCGCTCAAACTGCAGGATAGGGTCGAAGTCGTAGCCCTTGTAGTTGGGGAATTGCGGTCGTCCGTGTCGGCTGAGCACGGTGAGCATGTTGCCACAGTTGTAGAGGGGGAAGGCTCCAAGATGATAGTAGGTGTCGCCGTTCATAATCATCAGGCCCGCCTCGTTATAGCCCTTTACAGTATGGTCGGCAAGGCCCTCCATATCGCTGACACGCACCATCACGACGAAGTCGCCAGTAAGCTCTCTTACCTGCTGTGCGCCGTTCATGAGCGGGGCAGCGTTGAAGTCGGCAGTGGTGGCGCTGAGGCTGTAGGTTGTGGGCACTCCGCTGACGGCGGCCATGGCCGACGAGAGGGTGAAACGGCTGTCGGGGTCGCTCTCGTCGAAGTCGTCATCGCCTAATGATTGTTGAGTGTTGACTGTTGACTGTTGAGTGAAGAGGGCGGCTGCTTCCTCGGCGGTGGTGGCTGTGGGCGTGATGGTGAGCTGGCTGATATAGCCCATGAAGCTGTTCGTGCCAGTGCCGTCGGCCCCGATGGTTACCCGCCCCTCTGGGCGCACCATGAGGAAGTTGTTCTGCTCGTGCACCAACTGACCGTTGAGGTAGGCTCGCTCCATCCATCCGTCGTAGGTGATGACCCAATGCTGCCACTGGCCCTCGCTGTCCTTGATGACGTCCGGCAGGCCGCAGCTCTCGAAAGATCCGTTGTGGTTGATGAGTCCCGTCTGCGGGTCGGTGCCCAGACGGAACTCGGTGGTGGCGAGGTCGGCCCGTGAGGTGGAGAGCGAAACCACGGTGGAGACGGGTCCCACCTTCGTACTGAGCACCCAGGCAGTGATGGTGTAGGGCGCGTTGTAGCGGTAGGCAGCTGGCAGCGGCGATGTGGTGGTGAGGTGCTGTGTGCCATTGAAGAACAGCGCCCAGCGGCCGTCCTTCACGCGGGCACGGATGGGTTTGTTGGATTTTAGAGGAGAGAGGAGAGAGGAATGAGGAGAGAGATTTGCGATTTCGGTGACGTCGAAGGGCTGCTGCCGACCTTGAGCCAGTTGGCTGACGTCGAAGGAGATGGTGGCATTGGTCCTGTCCGCAGGCTCCACGTCCTTCAGATGCATGCCGGGATAGCCATCGTAGGCATCTACGCTGATGTCGGGCAGTTCAGGCGCTTGCTTCCACACCTTGACGTTCCAGATAGCAGGGATGTGGCCGTTCTTTTGCGTGTCGGTGATGGTGATGCGCAGATAGCGAGCTTTTACCCCACCCCTGCCCCTCCCCTTAGAAGGGAGGGGAGTGTCAATCATGGGCGAGCCTTGCATGGTGTTCTGCGTGCGGTCGGCAAAGAGCGTCCAGTGGTGGCCGTCGAGTGAGGTCTCTATCTTATATTGGTAGAAGAAGGTGGCGTACTCGAACTGCGTCCACACCTCGCTGAACTTTTGCACCTTGCCGAGGTCTATCTGTAGCCATTCGTCCTGATGTTTGCCGGCTGCCCAGTTGGTGCCAGAGGCTTTCCACAGCGTGGCGTTGTTGTCATCGACAGCATATTCGGGCTTGAACCAGTCATCGTAGTACGAAGAGGCGGTCACTGTCGCACCAAAGGCAAGGTTTTTAGAATTGAAAGATTGAAGAATTGAAGAATTGAAGAATGTACTACTGTTGTGCGTAGGAACGACTGGCAGGATATTTCCGTCATTGTCAAATCGCAGCTCGTCGATGCACACCTGGCGGTTGAAGCCATGTATGGAGCGCGGCAGGTTGTGACGGTGGTAGACGATGTAGTAGTGGCCGTCCAGTTCCAGGATGCTGTGGTGGCCAGGGCCGTGGACGGTCTGGTCGGCATTGGTCTCGAGGATGCAGCCCTTGTACTCGAAAGGCCCCATTGGACTGACGGTCGACGTGGCATACTGTACGCGGTAGGTGTGGTCGTGGCAGGAGCCGGAACTGTAGGTGAAGTAGTAGATGCCGTCGCGCTTGAACACGAAGGGCGCCTCGAAGATGTCCTTCAGCTCCGTGTTGGGTATGAGGTGTTTCTCGCCCAGTTCGGTGCCATTCACCTTCGTGACGCCGCAACCGAAGCCCTTGTAGATGCCCCACGTGCAGAAATAGAGATACTCCTGTCCGTCGTCGTCGCGGAAGAGCTGCGGGTCGAGTGTGATGGCGTTGTGGACGAAGCGGTCGGGCACAAGCACCGCATCGTCCTTATCTAATAGGTTTTTCCACGGCCCCACGGGCGACGCGCTCTCGCCCACCAGCACCTCGCAGGGACGGCAGTAGTAGTAGCGGAAAGAGCCGTCAGGCTGCTGCACCACGTCGGGCGCCCACACCACCTCTGTCGTAGGCCAGTTCATCACGATATTCTTCCAGTTGCGGAAGTCCTTGCTCACCCACACCTGCGCCGGCCCGTAGCCATTGCCGGTGCCGTCGGTGGTGGCGTAGAGATAGTAGGTATCGCCGAACTTACGGATGGTGGGGTCGGCAAAGTATCCGGGTATGAACGGGTTGGCCGCACCGGGCGCGTTCCACGACTGCGCCTCAGCAGCTACTGCCCACACCGACAACAATAGAAGTGTAAGGACTCTGTTCATATCACTTGACAAGCACTTTCTGCCCGTTGATTATATACAGGCCCTTCTTTAATTCCGAATTCCGAATGACGGATTCCGATACACGGCGTCCCTGTAGGTCGTAGCTACCATTCGTAATTCGTAATTCGTAATTCGTAATTGCATGGATTCCCGTCGGGTCGTTGTATTCTATACTGTGCAGGGTGGCTGACGGCGTGGTGCCGCTAATGGTGACGTGGAACACGAAGTTGGCCCGTGCGCTGTTCTTGTTGTTCTGCTTGTAGAGCAGGGTCTGGCGCAGGGTATAGGTGCTGCCCGTTGCGCAGCGTCCGGGGTACTGGCCGATGACGAAAGACATGGCCGAGGGGTAGAACTCTGAGTACAGGATGCCATTGGCATAGCTCGTCACCTGTCCGTCCGTGTCAAACCAGTGTCCGTAGCCGTTGGCGGTGCTGCCCGACTGCTGCAGCGAGCCGTCGGCATTGGCTGCATAGAACATGATTTTGCCGTTAGCAGGGCCACGCTCGTCCCACTGCTGCATACGCGAGGGCAATACCGAGGGCTGCATCTGGAAGGCGGTGCCGAGAGCTGCCGTCAGGCGTCCGTTCAGTGCGATGACAATGTTGTCGTTGTCCGGGATGTTCACGTCGTAGGTGAAGGTGATGTCGGCGACGCTGCGCTTGTCGAGGGTGGCACTGGCATAGACCTGTGCCGCGTCGGAGACGTCTGTGCCCTGCAGGTTGAAGCGGTAGGGCCACATGTCATCGTCCTCAATCTTGTCGTCCCAGCGGTGGGTGATGTAGTTCTTCAAGGCAGGCGAGACCACAAGCCAGAGGCGGCTGACGCCCTCGGGCACGGTGAAGGAATAAGCCTCGGTCTTCTCGCCGCGGCCCTGACAATAGACGCTGTCCTCGGAGAAATAGCGGCGTGTGCCGTCGTCCATCAGCGCCACATAGCCCATGCGGAATCCGCGCCATGAGGCATTGCCTTCCTTCGACACCAGGTATTTGCGGTCGCCATTGACGTCGGCCGGCAGCTTCGTCCACTGCGTGTCGCCGTTGAGGTATTCGCCCGGATCATTGTCAAGCAGCTTTGAAGCGGGATTCAGGCCCGTGAGGTTGGTGGTTACGACGGTGCCCGGCGATGGCACCTGCAGCGGGATGACGTTGAAGCCTGTGCCCTGCGGACAACTGGCCAGGGCCACCTGATACTCGTCGTCATCGGTGAGCACGCAGCGATAGCCGAAGTCGCCGATGTAAGGATTGCGGTAGGGCTTGCAAGCCTCGATGTCCCAAGTGACCAGGTGGCAGGCGTAGTCGAAGTAGAGCTTGTAGAGGTCGCGCACCGACAAACCTTTCAGCTTCATCAATGCCTGACTGAAGTCGCTGGCCTTGCCGTTGGACTGACCCGTCATCGGCGTGTTCCACACCTTGGCCACCGTCTGTATGTCGTCGTAATACTGGTTGATGAAATAGTGCAGCCAGTAGCTCTGATAGCGGTGCCACTCGTGCGAGAAGGCATAGTTGTGGCTGTTGCGGAAGACAAAGATGCTCTGGTCGTACATCAGCTCAGGATAGGACTGCGCGGCCTGCCACTGTGCCGTCTGCTCCCAGATGGCCTGTCCGTTGCCGCAGGCCAGGTGGAAGCCGGTGTTGTCGGTCGATGAGTTCTGGTGGCCGCTGTGCTCGGCGTAGCACATGTAGTGGAAGGAGTGCCCCACCTCATGCGCCACGGAGTGTCCCACAGGCTTGCAGGTGGCCGAGTTGAGCCACAGGGCGCTGACCATGAAGTCGTAGCCGCCGCCATAGCAGGCCCAGTCGCCTGGCTGCGAATAGTTCATCAGCACCATCACCTTGTATTTGCTCAGATTAGACTTCTCAGGGTCGACGAAGCCCAGCTGGTTGATCTCCAGCTCGAAGAAGGCCTCACACTTCGCCAGCAGGTCGGGGATATCGACGTAGTTCCAGTCGTTCTTTGGCAGTTCGTTGGGTTTCTTGCTGCCGTAGTTCTTGTCCCAGAAGATGATGACGTTGTCGGACTCCACGGAGCGTGACTTCGACCAGGTGTACTTGTTGTCGGGATCGCTCTCCTTGTAGATGAGCGTGTCGGTGCGGTTTCTCCATTCCTGTGGGATGTAGACCGTTTTCTGTGCCAGTGTGTTGCCTGCGAAAAGGAGGAGCAGCCACACAATGTTCATGATTTTTTTCATCTGTTTCTTTTATTTGTCGGGTAGAGGTATTGCGGCAATGAGGTATGAGATGTGTATGAGCCGGTTCTGCAGCCATTTGTGCATTTTCTCCAGCTCGGTGTCGAAGGTCTTTCCCTTGAGCGGCCACCGACGGAACTCACGGTCGATGGCTCCCGAGGCCCGCAGCTGGTCGACATACTTCATGCACTCGCCCCAGGCGTGGGTGACGATGGAGTCCTTGACGGCGGCCCACTGCGCCTTGTACTGCTGCACGAACTCGCGGCAAGCGAAGAGGTCGGTGAAGAACTGCGGCACGTAGCTGTAGTTGCCGTTGCGCTTCAGGGGATTGCTGCCCATGACGGTCTCGGTGAACGATGCGAAGTAGTCGTGACCTGCATACATGTTGCTCCAGTCGAAGTCGTAGCCCGCGTCGAAGTCCCACAGCGGCCCCATCACCCAGGGGCCGTCGCCGTCCTTGTGCATGAAGATGCTGCGCGGCGCCGAGAGCTCGACGTTGTAGACGAACTCCTGCAGCTGCAGGTATTTGATGAAGGAGGGAATGTCTAAGAGCTGGCTCACCTTGCTGTAGTCCTTCTGCTTGATGGCCTGCTCTAACTGCGCGAAGACGGTGCGGACGCTGTCAACGGTATTCTCCGTGAAGGCCTCGTCGTCGGGGTATTTCACGCAGACAGGCATGCCGTAAACCTTGCTCCAGAAGTTGTCGTTAGCGTAGGGACTCTCGCCAGGGCCGTCGTCAACGTCGAGCGAGATGAGGATGCCGCCCTCGTCGCTCACGGCCACGCGGTTCTTGTTCTGCTGCACCTGCTCGGTGAGCTGGTAGAGTCCCTGATAGCTGCCGTTGAGGAACAGCTCGACATAGCGTGTGTGGTTGGTGTAGGGCAGCCCCAACCACTGGCCCATCTCGAAGACAAAGGTGTTCATCATGTCGGTCACGTCGCGATAGTTGGCCAGCAGCACCCAGCTCTTGGCCTTGTCTAAACCTAAGATTTTGTGCTTGGTGTCGAGTTTGATGCGATAGGGCTTCTTGTCGTACCAGAGGAACGAGCTGTTGCCGCGTCCCCGGATGTTGGCGCTGCCGGAATAGTTGGAGAAGGAGCCTTGGGCACCAAGCGAGAGATAGCAAGGCTTGTATTCCTCCCTTGATGTGACGGCCCTGCCGTCGGCTGTGGTCAGATAGAGTTGGAACACCTTGTAGGGATTCTTCGTCTCCGTCAGCGGGTCGTCCTCAAACTTCAGGCTGTCGATGTTGGCACGGAGGAAGGGCACGCCCTGTCCTGCCGTGACATTGAACACCAGAGAGGTGCCGGTGAAGTCAACGTCCTCTATCTCGTCCATGGTGACGGGGAAGTCCCACTGTGCGCCCTCATGGTTGGTATATACATGAACGCGCTTCTGCGCTGACATGTAGTGGCCAACGCAGAGAAAGAGAAGAACGACAAGAAGTCTATGGGCGTTATTCATCATGAATCTGGAATTCGTAGGGGAACTGTCTATAGGTGGGAGACTCTTGTTCTGACCCCGCACTCATCATCACGTCTTCGTGTCTCTCTGGCGCACCCATCACGACAAGGTAGAGGTGCTTCAGCGTCTTACTTTTGGGAACTGCAAATGTGGTGGCATTGACCAGGCTGTAGTAGCTCTCGTCGTCGGTAGTCACGCCCACGAAGCCGTAACGCAGATGGTCGCCCTTGATGCGCAGGCGAAACTCCTTTGATGACAAATTGACTCGCGAGTCGAGCTTGATTGCATTGAAGCCATAGCCCTCAGGCAGTTCCTTGGGGCGCAGCCATCCCGAAGCCGCCTGCTCCAATTCGGTATCGAAAGTACAAGCGTAGGGTCGTGTCTCTTGACGGGCATGGTGGAAGTCGAAGTTCATCAGGTGCTGATAGCCGCGCAGCATCTCGTCGCAGAAAGCCGCCTGTGTCAGGTCGTTCATGCGCTTGTAGGTGACAACGGGGTCTTCGCCCCTCTTGCCCTGTCGAAACAGCTCTGCGATGAACTTCCTGCCATGTTGGTCACTCCACCACTGGAGCACGTAGGGCGAGTGATAGATGTTCTCCATATGGAGATAGGCTTTATGCGTGAGCTTCTTGAATGCCTCGAAGTGATAGTTCTCGTCGGTCAGCCAATTGGGGTTCACCTGCCAGAGCATCCACTGCGAGGCCATCTCGAAGAAGCCGGTGCCGCCCCAGCAGTCGCCGATACTGTCGGCCATGATCTGCGACTGAAACGAGTGCCCCAGCTCGTGAGCCATGCAGTTCATCTTCATGTCCTGTATGCGGTTGGGGGCCACCCAGAGGGCACCGATGAAGTTGTCGTAGGTGCCGCCGTAGGCCGTGCCATCGAGCGAATAGTTCACCATGACCATCATCTTGTAGCTGTCGGCCTTGCTCGGATGTTGAGGGGTGACAAATCCCAGCGTGTCGCGGAAGAAGTGGTAGAACGTCTGCACGCGGTCGCGCAGGTTCGTCAGGTTGAACGACATGTCGTGGCCCTCCAACTGCGGCGGGTTGCTGACGTCGGCACCGAAGCCCCGCTCCCACATAAAGATTAGGTCATCGGTCACGATGCTCCGCTTCAACGACCACTGCAACGTGTCGGCCTCGAGGTCCATGCCCCGCAAGTCCTCTGGTATGTAGAGCTTCTTCTGTGCACAGACCTGACTGCCCACTAACATTGCGGCGACAAGAAATGATAAGCGATAAGTGATGAGTGATAAGTTCATGTCTGTTACATTCTTTTTCTGAGTTGCAAAGGTACGTATTTCCCTTGACGAATCCTAAAACTTTAGGCCAAGATAATAATAAAATCGTCCAATTGGGCGTTATTATTTTGGTATTGCATGATATTTCCATCACTTTGGACTATTTTTTTACAACAAGCGGCGATTTGTATCTACCTTTGTGGCATGAACATCTTAATGACGCATGATATGAAGAAAATCGTGATAGCAGGCCTAATGTCCGTCCTGTTTCTGACGGGCGCATCGGCTGCTGACCGCCGTGACGTTGTGAACGTAGAGAAAGTGAACGTGGAAGTGGCCGTGGGCAATGCGCCACGGCTTCCCTACCAGCTGTGGGTGACCTACGGCGACGGCAGCGGCGAGTACCGACAGGTGAAGTGGCTGAACGCCTCGGAGGCGACGGAACGGGCTGAGGCTAACCCGACTATCAATCCCGTGGGAACAGAATACAGGGTGCGCGGATTCATCATCGGCGACAACAGCACGCCCAACGGCTATCCCGTCTCGGCCGCAGTGAAGGTGGTAGATAATTATGAATTACGAATTACAAATTACGAATTATCATCATCCGCTCGGAATTCGGAATTCTCCCCCGTAGCCGAGCCGCTGCCGTTAGACAAAGTGAGCATCGACGGCGAGAATCGCCTGACGCACAACCGCGACCTTGACATTGACCAGCTCATCAGCCTGCCCGTGAAGCAGCAGCTGTACAACTATCGCGACACCTACGGCCTCTCGACCTACGGCTATCCAGAGAGCGACGGCTGGGACTCGCCCACGACGAAGCTGAAGGGACACGGCTCGGGTCACTACATGTCGGCCATGGCTTTTGCCTTTGCCTGCTGTCAGGATAAGGAGAAGAAAGACATGCTGCGCGGCAACATCACGGAGATGGTTAACGAACTGCGTGCGTGTCAGGAGAAGACGTTTGTATGGAACGAGCAATTGGGCCGCTACTGGGAGGCGCGCGACTTCGCACCTGAGGAGGAGCTGCGCACGATGCAGGGCACATGGGCAGATTTCGATAGCTACAAGCAGCATCCGGAGAAGTACGGCTATGGCTACCTAAATGCCATCCCCGCCCAACACTGCGTATTAATAGAAATGTATCGAGCCTACAATAATGAAAGTTGGGTGTGGGCACCTTACTATTCCGTACACAAGCAACTGGCCGGACTCATCGATATCGCCACCTACATCGACGACAAGGCCGTCAGCGACAAGGCCCTGCTCATTGCCAAGGACATGGGCCTCTGGGTGTGGAACCGCCTGCACTACCGCACCTACGTGAAGAGCGACGGACGGCAGGACGAGCGGCGTGCCAAACCTGGCAACCGCTACGAGATGTGGAACATGTACATCGCCGGAGAGGTGGGTGGCATGGCCGAGTCGTTGGCTCGACTCTCCGAGATGACAGGAACGGAAGAAGAGAAGGCTCGCCTGTTGGAAGCCGCCAACTATTTCGACAGCCCCGCCTTCTTCGACCCGCTGGCTAAGAACGTCGACGCCATCCGCACACGCCACGCCAACCAGCACATCCCGATGGTGACGGGAGCGCTGCGCTCTTATCGTGGCAACCACAACCCATACTACTACAACCTAGCTGAGAACTTCTGGACGATGATTCAGGGGCGCTACCGCTATGCCATGGGCGGCGTGGGCAACGGCGAGATGTTCCGACAGCCCTACTCGCAGATCACCTCCATGTGCACCAACGTCACACACTGGGGAGGACACGAGCAGCAGGAACCCACCATGAACGAGACATGCTGCGCCTACAACCTGGCAAAGCTGACGAAGGATCTGAACTGCTTCAATCCCGACGATGCCCGCTACATGGACTACTACGAGCGCGTGCTCTACAACCAGATCGTCGGCTCGGTCAATCCCCGCCAGTACCAGACCGTCTACCAGTATGCCGTGGGCCTCGATGCCTCGAAGCCCTGGGGCAACGAGACGCCGCAGGCCACCTGCTGTGGCGGCACCGGCGTGGAGAACCATGTGAAATACCAGGAAGCGGCCTACTTCGTCAGCGACAATACCCTTTGGATCGCACTCTATCTGCCCACCACCGCACAATGGGGGCAGAAAGGAGTCACTATCAAGCAGGAGTGTGAGTGGCCTGCCGAGAAGAGCACCATCCGCATCATCCCACGTGTCGGAATTTGGAATTCGAAATTTGGAATGAAACTTCGAGTGCCTTACTGGGCCACCGAGGGCTTCGACGTCAAGCTGAACGGCAAGAGCATCGCCAAGCAATACCAGCCATGCAGCTATGTGGAGATTCCTGCCCGCAAATGGACGGAGAAAGACGTGGTAGAAGTGACGATGCCCTTCACGCGGCACATCGACTTCGGCCCCGACAAGATGGACGGCGACTGGATAGGAGCCTTCATGAACGGACCGTTAGTGATGGCCGCCACGGGGATCAGTACATGGAAAGAGGCCACGGCCGAGCCGGATAAGGACATCAGTGCCTTCATCCCCGACTATGCCGGCGACAGCCATTTGACCCATTACTTCCGCATTAACGTTCCCGCCAGCCCGTTGCCTGCAGGCGATGGCTCCGTCACCGCAATCGACAAGTCCCAGCTGCGCGAGCTCCTGCTCATTGCCAAGAGCCGCAGCGACGAGCAGCAGACCTGGAATGCCCTGATGGTGAAGGTCCCGGAGTACGCACCGTGGGCAAAGCACGGCTTTGACAGGATGAAGGAGCTGCAGACAAAAGCACAGCCCCTGATGGATGCGCCCGACGACCAGTTCACGCAGGAAGAGATAGACAAGACGGCCTCCGCCCTCAACGCGGTCATCAATGCCATGCGCCCCGGCAACCTGCCTGAGCTTGAGGACTTGGACGAGCTGCAGCAGCTGTTAGAGCAGGCCAAGCAACTGCCCGAGGACGATGAAAAGGCCAACCGTGCCATCAGCTATGCCGCTATGGTCATCCGCTATGTCAGCGACGGCAGCGGCACGATGGACATGATTTTGCGTGCTACGAACCAACTGAAAGAAGTCTTAAAATAACGATGAAGACAGCAATAACACTGATGCTGGCCCTCGCTTTAGTGCAAGGGGCTTCAGCACAACAGCAACATGACGGCACCGCCATCAAGGGTGCCTATCAGTGCCCAGCGGCGCAGACCTTGTCGTCGCCAGACGGACAGACTACCGTGACTATCACCGACGGCATCACACTCAGGGTGGAGCGACAGGGTAGAGAACTGGTGACGGTCAAGGCCAACCTTAACGACGTAGATTTTAAGGTGAAGAAAGTCAACACCACCAAGGTGCTTAATCATCAAATCAAGGCCCCCTTCTACCGCCAGCCGCAGTTCGACGATGTCTACCGTCAGGCCATTGTGCTGATCGACCGTGAGATGATGATGGAGGTGCGCGCCTATAACGAGGGCGTGGCCTACCAATTCCTTACCACACGCAAGGGTGAGACTGTTATTCAGGGCGAGACTGCGGTCTTCACTTTTCCCGAAGACTCAAAGGCATGGCTCTCGTACACTACCAACCCTGAAAAGCCTTACGCCATGGCGTTTCAGAACACCTACCATGAGACACATTTGGTTGATGCACGGCCACTGCCCGCTTTCTTGCCAGCCACCGTGGAGAGCGGCAACGTGAAGGTGACGATTCTTGAAAGCGACCTGCGCAGCTATCCCGGCATGTTCGTCAAGGCCGATGGCAACAGCCTGACCGCAGAGTTTGCCAAATACCCCAAGCGCATGGATTACTACCGCTGGCGCAACATGAGCTACGTGGCCGAGACAGAGGACTTCATCGCAAAGAGCACCGGGGCACGGGCATATCCCTGGCGTGTGATGGCCATCACGGAGAAAGACACGGAGATGCCGACGAACAATCTGGTCTATGCGCTGGCCGCTCCCAACGAGATTGGCGACACTGAGTGGATCAAGCCCGGCAAAGTGGCATGGGACTGGTGGAACGACTGGAATCTGCGTGGTGTAGATTTCAAGGCCGGCATCAACACACGTACCTATCAGTATTATATTGACTTTGCAGCCAGCAACAAGATTCCGTATGTGGTACTCGACGAAGGGTGGTATGACTCCGACAAGGGCGACATCATGAATCCCATCGCCGATATCGACCTGCAGGGATTGATCGACTACGGAAAGGAGAGAGGTGTGAGTATTGTGCTATGGACTGTGTTCAACGTTCTTGACGAACACTTGCAGGAAGCCTGCGAGAAATACGCCAAGATGGGAATAAAAGGCTGGAAGATAGACTTTCTGGACCGCAACGACCAAACGGCGGTGGAAATGGCTGAAAGACTTGCCGGAACCTGTGCGCAATACAAACTATTCGTAGACTATCACGGCTACTTCACTCCCACGGGTATGAACCGCACATATCCCAATATCCTGAACTACGAGAGCGTCTTCGGTATGGAGGAGTGCCGCTGGGCGAAGAAAGAGACCGACATGCCGCGCTACAACGTCACCTTTCCCTTCATCCGCATGATGGCCGGCAGCGTGGACTTCACGCCTGGTGCCATGCGCAACGGTACGAAGGACAACTGGGTGGAGTGTTATCAGAATCCGGTGTCGATGGGTACACGCTGTCATCAGGCCGCCTGCTACGTCGTTCACGACTCGCCGTTCACCATGCTCTGCGACGCTCCTACCAACTATGAAAAGGAACCAGACTACACGTCGTTCATCGCCACAATTCCCGATGAATGGGATGAGACGCGCGTCCTGCAGGGTGAGATAGGAAAGTACATCGTCACGGCCCGTCGCAAGGGTGACACATGGTATGTGGGCGGCCAGACCAACTGGGATGCTCGCAATGTGACTCTTGTCCTAGATTTTCTGAAGACCGAACAACGCTATACGAGCACACTGTTGTGCGACGGCATCAATGCCGACCATAACGCTGAAGACTACCGACGTGAGGTCTCTCTGGTGGATGCCAACAGCAGCCTGCCTATTAACCTGGCTTCTGGCGGTGGCTTCGTCGTGCAACTCCAACCTTACCCTGTCAGCAGCAAGGTGACGGCAGTGCCACAGGACAAGGGTATTCCCGATTTCTACAAGAAATATGCCGAGGCTGATGGACTCTATGTGACCTCATCAGATAAGGTTAGTGATGAGGCACTGCAGCAGGCCTGTAACATCATGGCACTGATGCTTCTGAAACGTCCCGACATAAAGAAATGTATGGCTGACCGCGGCTGCCATGTTATGATTATCGGTCAGAAGGAGAATACCTGCGACCTGCCGGAGTTCGCACATATCTGCGACACGCCAGAGCATATTGCTTACTGGAATAAACGTGCCCGCGGCTTTGGCGGTGCACCGGAAGACGACCTCTCGGCCAGCTGCGGCGAAGAAAACCTGCTGGCCTTGTCGGGTGACAAATACGATGGTGAGAATATCCTTATCCATGAGTTCTCACACCTCATACATACCATTGGTATACGGGGTGTGGAACCCGATTTCGATCGTCGCCTTGATACCGTCATGCAACATGCCCGCGAAAACGGCCTGTGGAAAGACACCTATGCACTGACCGACCGCTATGAGTATTTCGCAGAATGCACACAGTCGTTCTTCAACTGCAACAAATATGTGAGCCCTACCAACGGCATACACAACGATGTGAACCGTCGTGAGAAATTGAAGGCCTACGACCCCATGATATATGCCTTGCTCTGCGAGTATTTCCCTGAGATTGACATCCCGATAAAAAATATCGTCCATCAATAAGTCTTTTCCCTCATTAAAACCGTTCAAGAATAACTTCATTTACCAAAACAATGAAAAAAAAAGTTGTCTTTTTCTCTTTCCTCATTTCTTATTCCACATTTAGTACTGCTCAAACGGGCTATCCCATCACCCCCGTGCCCTTCACCGCCGTCAAGGTGACGCCTGGCACGTTCTGGGGACAGCGCCTTGAGGCATCGCGCAATGTCACTGTGCCCCTCGCTTTCTCCAAATGCGAGAGTGAGGGCCGCTACAAGAATTTCGAGAACGCCACCGCTCACATGGCTGACCCATCGAAGGTGTTCAAGGTGAACGGCGTGGGCTACTCCTTCGACGACACCGACCCTTACAAGACCCTTGAGGGTGCCGCCTACATCCTGCAGACCTATCCCGACAAGAAGTTAGAAGCCTACTGCGATTCCGTCATCGACATCATTGGCAAGGCACAGGAGCCTGATGGCTATCTCTATACCGCACGCACGCAGAATCCTGCCGACCCGCACCACTGGGCTGGCGATCGCCGTTGGGTGAAGGAGGAGGACCTCTCACACGAGCTTTACAACCTCGGCCACATGGTGGAGGGCGCCGTAGCCTACTGGCAGGCCACGGGAAAGCGCAAATTCTTTGACATCGCCTGCCGCTATGCCGACGTGGCCTGCAAAGAGGTCGGTCCTAACGCAGGACAGATGTGCGTTGTGCCAGGCCATCAGATTGCCGAGATGGCGATGGCCCGCCTTTACCTGGCTACGGGCGAGAAGCGCTACCTCAACTTCGCCAAATTCCTGCTCGACTATCGTGGAAAGACGGAAATCAAGAATGGATACAGCCAAAGCCATCAGCCTGTCGTCGACCAGAACGAGGCCGTCGGTCACGCCGTCCGCGCTGCCTATATGTATGCCGGCATGGCCGACGTGGCAGCACTCACAGGCGACCAAAGCTACATTGACGCCATCGACCGCATCTGGGATAACATCGTTAGCAAGAAACTCTACATCACCGGCGGTATCGGAGCCACGGCTTCGGGCGAGGCCTTCGGCAAGAACTACGAGCTGCCCAACATGAGCGCCTACTGCGAGACCTGCGCCGCCATCGGCAATGTCTATGTCAACTACCGCCTCTTCCTGCTGCACGGCGAATCGAAATACTATGACGTGCTGGAGCGCACCCTCTACAACGGGCTCATCAGCGGCGTGTCGTTGCAGGGCGATGGTTTCTTCTATCCCAACCCCTTGGAGTCGATGGGCCAGCACCAGCGGCAGGCATGGTTCGGCTGCGCCTGCTGCCCGAGCAACATTTGCCGCTTCATCCCCTCGTTACCCGGCTATGTCTATGCTGTAAAGGGCCATGCGCTGTATGTCAACCTTTTCCTATCGAACAAGGCGACGCTCAATGTCGGAGGCAAAAAGGTAACCTTAAGCCAAAAGACGAACTACCCGTGGGACGGCGACATTGAGATAAGCATCGACAAGACGGCCCTCAAGGAGGAGATGACCCTTCAGATTCGTATTCCTGGCTGGGTGCGTGGTAAGGTGGTGCCCTCCGACCTCTACACCTATTCTGACAACAAACGACTTGGCTATACCGTCTCCGTCAACGGCAACCGTGTTCGCGCCATTGACCTGGAACGGGGCTACTTTTCTATCACACGCAAATGGAAGAAGGGCGACAAGGTGGAGGTTCACTTCGACATGGAGCCTCGCACCGTGCGTGCAAACAACAAGGTGGAGGCCGACCGCGGCATGGTTGCCATAGAGCGCGGACCGCTGGTCTACTGCGCTGAACATCCCGACAACAGTTTCGACATCATGGGCGCGCTGCTCAACCAAGCGCCGGCGTTCAATATTGGCCGTGGAGAGGTGTCTGGCACGCAGATAGTGACGCTAACGACTGATGCACAGACGCTCAGCTTCGACAAGCAGGGCAAGCTGCAGACTTCAGACCAGAAACTGACGCTCATCCCGTATTATGCTTGGTGTCATAGGGGCAGCGGCAAAATGCGCGTGTGGCTGCCGCAGGATCTCAACGCCACCACGCCGTCACAGCCCGCCACGCTGGCATCGGAGAGCAAGATAACATCATCGAGCAATGTGCCTGCCTTGTCGAGCGTCAACGACCGCCTCATACCACGCGACGAAAACGACCGCTCCATTCCCTACACGCATTGGTGGCCCAAGAAGGGCGTCACCGAGTGGATTTGCTATGAACTGCCGCAGGAGTCCAGCGTACAGAGCTGTACCGTCTACTGGTTCGATGATGGTCCCTGGGGTGGCTGCCGCGTGCCCAAGTCGTGGCGCATCCTCTATCAGGACGCACAAGGCCAGTGGCAGCCCGTGGAGGGCACCGACCGCTATCCCACCGACAAGGGAGCGCCCTGCATCGTCAACTTCGCTCCCGTCACGACCAAGGCCCTCCGCCTCGAGGTGACGCTGCCCGACGACAACGCCGCAGGATTGTTTGAGTGGATAGTAAGATGATGCCCCGCCCCAGAGCAACCACGATTTTTATCATCATTTTTATTTTCACAAATCATAACTCTATAAGCGAGTCCTTGTTTCATCTCTGAAACTATGGGAAAGCTCGACTGACGACCCTGATAAACGGCAATAAAATGATATTGGGATATGAATCGCTTTGAACTTAACCTGAATATTGCACACTAAAAATAAAAATGTGAGGATTTTTAACACTATTTCTTTGGTAATCAGAGAGAAAAAGTGTTACTTTTGTAGTGCCTAATTACAAAAACTCCTCACAATGTGCAAAGATAGTCATTTTTCAGTTACCAACCAAGAGAATCCGGAGAAAATTCTTCTCCGCAGTGTAATAAATCTTCCTATCGAGGCCAGAATGTACAGTATGGTGCTCTCTGGCTTCGGTGGCATTCCGATGCTCAGGCAGGAGGCTGATCACCTGTCGATAGCCAGGCAGCTGTCATCCTGTATCGTTGACCGCCGCAGGAAATACCTTGTCCGCCACTCTTTGGAAGAGCTCATCATGACTCGCATCCTCCAGATATGCCTTGGCTATGAGGACTTGAACGACTGCGACCGCAACCTCAAGGAAGCGCTGATGAAGCTGGCTGTGAACGGCGACGCCCGTGAGAAGGACATCTGCTCCTCGGCGACGATGTGCCGTTTCGAGAACTCCGTGACCGAAGAGGACCTTGTGCGCATCCAGGAGCTGTTCGTCACGATGTTCATCCTCTCCTACAAGGGCAAGGCTCCCAGCCACATCATCCTCGACTGCGACGATACGGACATCGACACCTACGGCAAGCAGGAGCAGACCATCTTCAACACCTACTACGACAGTTTCTGCTTCATGCCGCTGATGGTGTTCGAGGTCTATAGCGGGCGTCTGATCCTTCCGCTGCTGAAGCCCGGTCGGAGGAACAAGACGGCCAACGTCTCCGATACGCTGCAGTGGCTCATCACCACCATACGTGCCGCATGGCCCGACACCACCATCACCGTCCGCGGCGACAGCCACTTCTGCTCCCACGAGCTGATGGATTGGGTGGGCCTCACGCTCCAGCGCAAGGTGCTCTTCGTCACAGGCCTTGCCGCCAACAGCGTCCTGATGGACAAGCCGGTAGTGAAGCAGCTCATGGAGAAAGTGCGCCATGACTACGGGATGTTCAGGCATCCAGTCCGGGAGTACGGCGAGTTCTTCTACAAGGCAGGCTCGTGGACGCTTCCGCAGCGGGTCGTGGTCAAGGTTGAGATGACAAAGATGGGCGGGCAGCCAAACATCCGGTTCATCGTGAGCAACATCCGCAGCGTCGATGCCAGGGGACTCTACGAGACCACCTACTGCCAGCGCGGCAAGGACGAGCTGTACATACGGCATTTCAAGGAGGGGGTGAAGGGCGACCGTCTCTCCTGCCACAGCTTCAATGCCAACCGCCTGCGCATCTTCCTGCACGGCATGGCCTACAACCTGATGCTCTCCTTCAGTGACAGGGCACTCAAGGGGACGGGGCTTGAGAATGCCGAGCTTCTCACCATACGCGAAAGGCTGCTCCTCACCGCCGTATCGATCAAGGTAAGAAAGACGAAGGTCGTCATCGACTATCCGAAGCACCATCCGATGAAAAAGGAGCTCTGCCATGCGCTGAGATTCTACGAACAGGCGGCATAAAGACCGGACATCAGCCACACGGATTCATTGATGTCACGCCAAGCGTGACACAGGGAACTGTGCCGTAAAGCCAAAATAAGCGCCATTCCTCCTCTCTTGGGATGGTCCGTGAGGGGGAGTACGGCAGCACACCAAGATAATCGGAGGACAAATCTGTCAACATTTCAGAAACGGGGACTGTCCCTGCCCCATACTCCAAGCCAAGTGGGGGGGAAGGCAACTATTATGAAATATACAGGTTAAGAACATCAATTATTTGTTTTTCGCTGAACGATTCCCGACATTCATTGAACAAATTTGTTGGGGGCGTTGGTTCTTATTACCTTTGCGACGGTTAAATCAAACAAAATGGATATGAAGATAAAATATTTAATCGTCATTTCTACGCTTCTTTTGTCTGGAAGCCTGATGGGGCAGGAGCAAAAGCCTGACAGACAAGACTCTAAGGCAATGAGACCCAAGGGGATTGGGCTGACTGAGGAACAGATGACCGCGAAGATGGTCAGCGAACTGGAATTGGACGAAAAGCAGCAGAAGAAGGTGGCAAAACTAAACAAAAAGTACAAGACGCTTCTCGAAGGAGAGCAGATGCCGGAGTTTAACGGCCAGCGGCCATCCATGGGACAGGGTGGCAGGCCAGGAGGCAGGCCCAATGCAAACTTTGGCGGTGGACGTCCTGGCGGCAT
>JAEEGG010012233.1_pt1 | contig 18560 bp, 10 predicted proteins | sample 9134161 | NCBI WGS metagenome assembly JAEEGG01 (sample SAMN16246543, study PRJNA631951) | gut metagenome | biome: gut microbiome; feature: rumen; material: CR-attached | host: Bos | place: Iran: Karaj | collected 2018-10 | reverse complement strand
CTTCTCAAATCCGCGATGATGCTGCCAAGTTACAATCAACGCTTTCCATTTATCGCAAGCGCATCATTCACGACATCCAGACCAAGCGTCTCAACATCGAGAGCATGACCGTCTTTCTCAATCTGGTTCAGGAGTCACAAGAACTCCTCAGCACCTTACGTCATACTATGCGAGGTGAGAGCAAGTTTGAAGAACAATAAAAGTCGGAAAAGATCACATACTGTTGCTCTCCTATGCCCCCTTTCTAAAAAGTTCGCCCAGAGCCATCGCAATGTCTCTGCTTTCAAACTGGTCAAGAAGAACAACAGCAAGAAGAGTGTTGCCTTCAATGCTTTCGAGCGTTATCTTTTAAATGGTCAGGAGACTTATAGAGAGGTGCTGATCAGAGTTACCAGACAGAAGAGCAAGAAATACCTGCTTGAGTACTTTGGCAAAGACAAAGACCGCGAGTACAACTCTAACGAAAGATATACTATTAAGCCGATCGATTAATACACGGAAATGTATAAATATACAGCCCAGTAGGTCGCTCTGACTTTAGACGTCATAAAGTGGGACTTTACTCGGAGTAAACTTCCACTTTACACGGAGTAAACTCCCACTTTCTGGCGACCTTTCCCCAAAGTGCATATTTATCCAAAACGAGTCTTCCCCCCAAGGTCGAGATTTTTCGACTTTGGAAAGGCAACGTTAGCGATGTTTCTCGGAGCCAGTCCATTTGCGGAGGCGGCGGGAGAGGGATTGGGCAATGTGCTTGAAGTGGCCATAGCGGAGGTTCAGGAAGAGTTCCTCGATGGAGTTCTGAACCTTGATCCAAGGGTGATTCCAAGCGTTGGCCTTGTAAAGGCGTTCCAGATAGGGCTTGTGCTCCATGACGGATGCCGGATGTGTTAAGGGGAAGGCCAGTTCGTGGCGCTGCATGGTGAACATACGGCGGATGCGATGAGGCGTGGTCTTCAGCTCTGCGGAGAAGTGGGTAGAGTCAGCCATCAGTCCGATGTTGTTGATCTGATTCTGTGAGGGCATGATGGCCAGCGAATCATGCAACAGCATATCTGCCCAGTAGATAGTCTCGAAATAGGCTTTGCCACTCTGACTGTGATCACGGAACATCTGTAGCATATCGCTTCGCAAGTGGCGCTCCTTGGCAATGGTCTCCAAACGTTGCAGTGTCTCAGGATTCCGCATAAACCCGTAGGTAGGATCCCAACGCTGAGCCACCCTTCGCCACGAGGCCCAGCCCCAGATGCTGAAGGCAGAGGTAAAGAAATAGCTCTCCCTGCAATCTGGCGATACCTCGTCGATATTAAAGCCAGCAATCATCGAGATCCGCTCATTGTGCTCGTACTTGTCCAGCATCTCCTTACAGAAAGGGAAGAACGACTGAGCCGGCACGACATCATCCTCCAGCACCATCACCTTATCTGCTAATGAGAAAGCCCACTGATGTGAAAGGAAGCCAGAAGGATCGCAGCCCTGATTATGATCGAGATAGTTGCGATGTACCTCGCACTCCCAATCGATATACGCATCGCTGACTATCTCACGACAAGCCTCGATACCAGCCATATCCTGTTCGTTTCGTGGTCCGTCCTGATAGAGCAACAGCTTTGAGGGCCGCGCTTGGCGCACAGCCTCGAACACCTTGGCAAAGGTGTCGCTGCGTGTAAAGAACAGCAGCAATACGGCGATATCTGTCTTGGCAGGATGCTTCATATTTGTATTTTATGCTGCAAAAATACAAATTAATTTAGAATTAAGAATTAAGAATTAAGAGTTTTTTTGTACCTTTGCCCCAAAATATAATATATAAGGTATGCAAGCAATCATCTTGGCGGCTGGGATGGGTCGCAGATTAGGAGAACTGACGAAGGAGAATACCAAATGTATGGTTCGTGTGAATGGCACCAGACTGATAGACCGTCTGCTGGGGCAGTTGTCTGGTCTGGCGTTGAATCGCGTCATCATCGTGGTGGGCTATAAAGGTCAGGAGCTGCGTGAATATGTCGAATCAACTCACCCCTCACCTCTAAACATCGAGTTCGTTGAGAATCCTATCTACGACAAGACCAACAACATCTACTCGCTCTCGATGGTGAAGGAGCAGTTGCAGGAGGATGACACCTTACTTATAGAGAGCGACCTGATTGTCAGCGATCAGTTCTTCCCTATGATTCTTGAAGACCCCTACCCCAATCTGGCCTTGGTGGCTAAGTACGAGTCGTGGATGGATGGCACGATGGTGCGCCTCGACGAGGAACAGAACATTGTGAACTTCATCTCGAAAGAGGCTTTCGACTATGCTGATGTCGATTCCTACTACAAAACGGTGAACATCTATAAGTTCAGTCGGGAGTTCCTAATGCATCAGTATGTGCCCTTCCTCGATGCCTACACCAAGGCGGTGGGCAATAACGAGTATTACGAGAACGTGCTGCGTATCATCTCGCTGCTGAATAGTCATAATATGAAGGCCCTGCCTGTGGGCAATGAAAAGTGGTATGAAATCGACGACAAGCAGGATCTGGATATTGCGGAGGCCCTCTTTGCCGATGATAAGGATGTCATCCGCAAATACTACGGACGCTATGGCGGTTTCTGGCGATTCCCCCAGATGCTCGACTTCTGCTACCTGGTGAATCCCTACTTCCCCTCGAAGCGCATGAAGGACGAGCTACGCAGTAACTTCGATACCCTGTTGACGGAATATCCTTCTGGCATGAAGGTGAACACACTGATAGCCAGCAAGTGTTTTGGGGTGAGCGAGCATTATATTGTGCCTGGTAATGGGGCCGCAGAACTCATCAGACACCTCACTCCAGCCCTCTCCCAAGGAGAGGGAGCAAAGATAGGATTCGTGCGCCCTACGTTTGAGGAGTATCCGAATAGATGCGATAAAGATTCGCAGATCACATTCGTTCCTCAGAATGAGGATTATCGTTATACAGCTGATGATCTGATGGGGTTCTTTGCTGATAAGGAGATCCAGACACTGATGGTGATCAATCCTGATAACCCCTCTGGCAACTTTATCCCCAAGGCTGATGTACTAAGACTGGCCCAGTGGTGCGAGGATAGGGAGATTCGGCTCGTGGTGGATGAGAGTTTTGTAGACTTCAGCGTTGACTATGCGACTAACTCGCTGTTATCTGATAAGATTCTCGAAGCCTATCCCCACATGGCTGTGATGAAGAGTATCTCGAAGAGTTTTGGTGTGCCAGGTCTTCGTTTAGGCATCCTCGCCTCCGCCGATACAGCGTTGATTGCACAAATCAAGAAAGAGGTAAGCATATGGAACCTGAACTCGTTTGCTGAGTTCTTTATGCAGATATACAACAAGCACGAGAAGGATTATCTGAAGGCATGTGATAAGTTTGTGGCTGAGCGCGCCGACTTCGAGCGTCAGCTGCGTACCATTCCTTTCCTCCGTGTGATGCCAACCCAGGCCAACTACTTCCTCTGTGAGGTGCTGCCACCTTATACTGCTAGGGAGATTGTGGTCTATATGCTACGCCAGCATAACATCCTGACACGTGACTGTAGTCTGAAACCTGGTCTCGACCCCGATAAGCAGTATATGCGTATCGCTGTTCGCAACCACGAGGACAACACACGCCTGGTAGAAGGACTGAAGAAGTTAAATGTGAAAAATCTAAAGTGAAAAGTTTAAAGCTTAATGCTTAAAGTTTAAAGCTCAAAGTGAAAAAGGTTTGTATCTGCGGAGGTGGTAACTTAGGACATGTAGTAGCTGGATTCCTGGCTGCTCATGGCGATTGCGAGGTCAGTCTGTTGACGCGCCACCCAGACCGTTGGCAACAACAGCTGGAGATTACCACCCCAGATGGAACAATCCTAAAAGGCGAACTGAAAACCATCTCTGCGGATCCAAACGAGGTGGTCAGTCCTGCGGATATCGTGTTGCTCTGTCTGCCTGGTTTCTCTATCCGTGAGGTTTTGCAACAAATACAGCCCGCACTGACTGCTGGCACAGCGGTTGGCAGTGTCGTATGTAGTACAGGTTTCTTCTTCGAGGCCTTCAAGATCCTTTCTGACCAAAACCCCTTATTCGGATTCCAGCGCGTACCCTTCATCTCACGCCTAAAAGAATATGGTCATTCAGCTGATTTATTAGGCTATAAGCCCAACCTCAGCATGGCCATCGAGCAGACCAACGAGAAAGAGGCGCTAAAGACAACCATCGAGCAACTATTCCGTGTACCTGTCCAACTGTTGGCCAGTTATTACGAGGTAAGTCTGACCAATAGTAATCCACTGCTCCACCCTGCCCGTCTGTATAGTCTTTGGAAAGACTGGCATGAGGGAGTGGCTTATCCTAAAGAGAGCCTTTTCTATGAACAGTGGACCATCGAGGCATCCAACTATCTGATTCAGATGGATCAGGAGTTCCAACAATTGCTCAGTGTGCTGCCAGTAACCAAAGGCAGCATCCCCACCATTCTCGACTACTACGAGAGTAAGGATGCTATTTCGCTGACTCATAAGCTACAGTCTATCCAGGCCTTCAAAGGCATCAAGTCGCCTATGAAACAAGTGGAAGGAGGCTATGTGCCCGACTTCAGCAGTCGCTACTTTACTGAAGACTTCCCATACGGTCTGCAGATTGTACAACAGCAAGCCCGTCAGCATGGTGTCAGCACACCCATGATCGATGAGATTCTCCGTTGGGGACTGACCAGACTGGCCCATGAACGATTCAACCCAGAAGGATCACTCCTGCGCCGCCAACAGATGCGGATGCTGGAGATATTGCTGGAGGTAGACAAGATCTGCAAACGACACAATATCAAGTACTGGCTCAGTAGTGGTACGCTGATTGGTGCGATGCGCCATCAAGGGTTTATACCCTGGGACGATGATCTGGATATCGAGATGATGCGCTCAGACTATCTGCGACTGATGAAGGTATTACCCTCAGAGTTACCAGAATGGCTTGTTTTACAGAATAACGATACCGATCCGAACTATTTCTACTTCTATGCCAAAGTACGCGATAAGCGTTCGAGGATGCTGGAGCAGAATGGCTACGACCGTATCTGGAAGGAACAGGGTATCTATATTGATATCTTCCCGATGGAGCAACACCCTATCTGGATGCATAAACTCACAGAGAAGACCGTAGGACACATGTATAAGATCTGGCGCACCAGCACGGATGACACGAAAGCCATCAAACAGGTTCGTCGTATCTTCAATATCAACAATCGCATCCTCTTCCCCTGCCTCCGTGCTCTTCTCTCACCTTCTCGCCTTTTCACCTTTTCAACACTCATCACATCTGGTATGGGCATTCCCTTCCATAACCCCCGTTATGCAGAAGAGATCTTCCCATTGACCACCCACGAGTTCGAGGGATATCAGTTGCCAGTGCCAGGAAATGCCGATGCCCATCTGCGCCATATTTTTGGCGACTATATGCAACTGCCCGACCTGAACAAGCTGGCCTTGCACGTTGGAGAACTGGAGTTTTACGAATAACTTTTTTACTTTTTTACCTTTTTACCCTTCACAAAGTCAAGACATTCCTTCAGGATGACTGCCCCAGAAAGTCGCATCACAGCATAATAAAGCAGTGCAGCCATCACAACACGACTCAACAGCAACACCCACAGTCTTAGATAATCATCTGTAATCTGTAAACGATCAACTGTCAACTCAGTTACATAATAAGTCACCACCATCACACCTGCTGCTGCGAGGGCAAAAGGAATCATGTCCTTCAGGAAATGGATCAGACTATAGCTCATCAGTCGTCTTGCGAAGAAATGCCAAACGAACATCCATACGATATTCAGGATGGTGTAGCCAATAACCATTACATAAATGCCTTGTCGCCAGAGGCTCACCATCAACACAATCTGGATGATGCCCAAGGCAAGCGTGTTCCACAGATAGATATCACTACGCTGCTGACTTATAATCGAATCTGTGAGTAAGGTAGAAAGTGGCATAAAGGCTCCACAGAGACAGAGCAGAGGCAACAGCGAGGCTGAGAAAGCCCACTTCTCTCCAATGGCCAGCACAATAAACTCGTGCGATACTAATCCCAATCCGAAAAGCAACGGAAAAGAGATAAAGGCGGTAAAACGCATCATTTTACGGAGTACAGCCAATTGGCGTTCACGTTCGTCATGTAAGCCCACCAATACGGTCTGGTCTATTTGCTTCAGCATATTTCCCACCAACAGGAAACATTTCGAACTCCATTGGTAAGCCTGATTGTAATGACCCGTATTCGTCTCACCATAGTAGCGACCTAAGAGCAGATTCATAATGTTATTGTTTACCTGCGTAATGATGGCAGAAAGCATGATCTTAAAGCTGAAAGGAAACAATCTACGGATGGGTTCGAAGGTAACTTTAAGTGTGGGGCGCCAAGGACTGAAGTACCATAATAATAAGGTATTAATAGCAATATACAACAGATATTGCGTAGCGAGTGCCCAATAGCCGAATCCCAGAGCTGCCAATATCACACTGACAATGCTCGATGTGAGTGTGGCAGTCATACCGCACTGGGCTATCTGTTTGATCTGCATCTGTTTAGTGAGATAGGCCGACTGTGCCATGCCGAAACTGGAGAATACGAATCCAAGGAACACATAACGGCTTAAGGGAATGAGTTTAGGCTGATGGTAATAATCAGCTATCAGGGAAGCCGAGAAGAATAGTACCACGTAGATAGCTGTACCAGCCAGGATATTAAACCAGAACACAGCATTGTAGTCTTCGTGTTGGGGATTCTTCATATTGATCAGTCCTGTTTTGAACCCACTCGACTGCAACTCATTGGCAATCACAGAGAACACCGCCAGCATCGCTGTCATGCCGTAGTCGGAAGGATCAAGCAAACGTCCAAGAATGATACCAAAGGCTAGTCCGAGCAACTGCTGCACGCCGTTGTTCATGCCGCCCCAGAAGAGTCCCTTTGCCGTTTTCTCCTTCAGACTTTCCATTTCTGGCGACAAAGATACGAAGAAACAAATGAAAAACCAAAACTCTTTGAGGTTTATTCACGATTTATTTGTATCTTTGCAACCGAAATATTATTGCAACCATCATGATGAAGAAGGGATTATTGATCGTAGCTGTGTGTGGCGGACTGCTGACAGCTGAAGCACAAGACTATCAGGTGCCTGTATCAGAAGTGCACGAGCAGATGCAATCGGGCAAGTATCAACCTACATGGGAGTCGTTGGAAACCCATCAGGCCCCAGAGTGGTTCCGCGATGCGAAATTCGGCATCTGGGCCCACTGGGGTCCACAGTGCGTAGAAGGGTCAGGCGACTGGATGGCTCGTTCGATGTATATTGAGGGTAGTCGTGAGTACAAGTATCACAAGGAGCATTACGGCCATCCCTCAGAGTTCGGCTTTAAGGATATCCTGCCGCTCTTCAAAGCCGAGAAGTGGGATCCTGAGGCATTGGTGGAAAAATACAAACGCTGTGGAGCCAAATATTTCTTCGTACTTGGTAATCACCACGATAACTTCGACCTCTGGGATTCGCAGTATCAGGAGTGGAACTCTATGCGCATTGGCCCGAAGAGAGACATCCTTGATGGTTGGGCTAAGGCTGCCAAGAAAGCAGGGTTGCCCTTAGGTATCAGTTTCCATGCCGATCATGCCTGGACATGGTACGAGCCCTCGCAACGATACGACCAAAGCGGTTCGAAGGCAGGTATCTACTACGATGGCAAGATGACAAAGGAAGACGGTAAAGGTAAATGGTGGGAAGGACTCGATCCTCAGAAACTCTACGCCCAGAACCACCCCATGAGCGATCGTTCGTGGAGCAACGTACAGATTCACAGCCAATGGGATTGGTCAAGTGGTGCTTACCCTCCGTCGCAGGAGTTTGTCACGAACTTCTACGATCGCACCCTCGATGCCATCAACCGCTATCAGCCTGACCTCATCTACTTCGATGTGACGGTACTGCCTTTCTACCCCATCAGCGACTGCGGTCTAAAGATCGCCACACATCTTTATAATAAAAACCCCAGAGGTGTGGTCTTTGGCAAGATTCTGAGTGACGACCAGCGTAAAGCCCTTACCTGGGATGTGGAACGTGGTGCTCCAAACGAGATTATCCCAGAACCCTGGCAGACCTGTAACTGTATCGGCGGTTGGCACTATACCACCAGCATCTACGAAAAAAACGAATACAAGAGTGCTGCCGAAGTCGTGAAGCAGTTGGTGGATATTGTCTCGAAGAACGGAAACCTGCTTTTGAGCATCCCCTTGAAAGCCGACGGCACTTACGACGAAAAGGAAGCTAAGGTGCTCGATGACCTTGAGGCCTGGATGACCGTCAATGGTGAGAGCATCTTCGGAACGCGCCCTTGGGTGAAATTTGGTGAAGGTCCTGTGGCCGAGAAGGACATTAAGATCAATGCCCAGGGCTTCAACGACGGACAGTTTGCCGGCATGGACTACCGAGATGTCCGTTTCAACCAGACAAAAAAACACCTTTACGTCACCGCTATGGGCTGGCCAGAAAACGGCAGACTGGTCATTAAGTCACTGGCCAAAGGTAATCCTAACTTCCGTAAGTCTATCACCACCGTCTGGCTGTTGGGCTACGGCAAGCTAAAAGCACAGCAGACAGAAGAAGGACTCTGCGTCACCCTTCCCAAGCCTACTAACGACATTGCCCCTGTATTGAAAATAACAAAGTAATCATAAAAACCAAGAGAAATGAAAAGGCTTCTAACCATTTTTTTAATGATGTGTGCCACGATGAGTATGATGGCACAGAGTGAGAAATGTGACAAGATCCAGAACCCGATGTTGTGGTCTGACGTGCCCGATCCTGATGTGATCCGTGTTGGCGACACCTTCTATCTGGTGAGCACCACGATGCACCTGATGCCAGGAGCACCTGTGATGACTTCGAAGGATCTGAAGAACTGGGAAACCGTAGGCTATATCTTTGATCGTCTGACAGACTCGCCCAAGTATGACCTGTTAGAGGGGACTGCCTATGGACGCGGTCAGTGGGCCACCTCACTGAAGTATCATAAGGGAAAGTTCTATGCCTTGCTTGCTCCTAACGAGCAAGGCGCTATGGGTGATACCTACATCTTCTCAGCAGAGAAGGCAGAAGGTCCGTGGAATCTCGTCTCTCGTATGCGCCATTTCCACGATTGCTCGCTGTTCTTCGATGATGACGACCGTGTGTATGTCATCTATGGTACTGGTGAGATGATGGAGTTGAAGCCGGATCTCTCTGATGTCATCGAAGGCACCTACCAACATATTTTCGAACGCGAGGAAGACGAAACGGGTCTCTTGGAAGGCTCACGTGTGATTAAGCATCGCGGCAAGTACTACCTGCTGATGATCTCGCAGGCATACGCTCCTGGTCGCCACCGTCGCGAGGTATGCTACCGTGCCGACGATATCCATGGGCCTTACGAGAAGAATGTGATCTTAGAGAGTGATTTCGGTGGTTTCCCCTATGTAGGACAAGGTACTATCGTAGATACAGAAGACGGAGACTGGTATGGTATCATCTTCCAGGATCGTGGTGGTGTAGGTCGTGTACTAACCCTTTCTCCCTGTCGCTGGATTGACGGCTGGCCACAGATTGGCGATGAGAACGGCAAAGTGCCTGAGACCATGCGCCCACTGAAGAGTAACCAGCCTTCCACAGCCATTGTGAAAGCCGATAACTTTGACAATACCAAGCTCGGATTGCACTGGCAATGGAACCACAACCCCATCGACAATGCCTGGAGTCTGACAGAGCGTCCAGGATTCCTGCGCCTGAAGACCAACCGAGTGGTTCCTAATCTCTATCTGGCTCCCAACACACTGACCCAGCGTATGGAGGGTCCTGCCTGTAGTGGTGCCGTCTGTCTCGACCTGACAAAGATGAAGGATGGCGACTGTGCCGGCTTTGCTGCTTTCAACAGCGATACTGGTGCACTGACCATCAAGAAGAATGGCAAGAAGCTCACGCTGGAGATGAGCGAACTGACCTGCAAACTGACAGACCGCGAAAAGGCCGTGCAGGATTACGAGGAGAAAGTTATTGAGAGCATAGATCTAAAGCAGAATAAGATCTGGCTGCGTATTGATGGTGACTTCCGTGCTGGCGAAAAGAAAGGCTTCATGGCTGGTCGCGACCTCGCTACATTCTACTACAGCCTCGACGGTGAACAGTGGACGAAGATCGGTAGCGACTACCGTATGAGTTTCGACTGGCGTCGTTTCTTCATGGGCTCTAAATTCGGCATCTTCTGCTACGCCACCAAGAGTAAGGGTGGTTACGTAGATGTCGCCCAGTTCGACTACCATAAAAAAGAGATGTCCGCCGATTAAGCGGACATCTTCTTTTTCACCTTCTCAGTTTCTCACCTTTACCCAACTTGGCTGCCGGGCTTCACATCCTTAGTAGTAGTCACAACACTCAGACTCTCATCAGCATCAACAGCAGAGAGAATCATACCCTGACTCTCGATACCCATCATATTGCGAGGAGCGAAGTTGGCCACGAAGAGGATGCGCTTACCAATGAGTTCCTCTGGATTCTCATAGAAGGCAGCGATACCTGAGCAGATGGTGCGATCTGTGCCAGAACCATCGTCGATGGTGAACTGCAGCAGCTTCTTGCTCTTCTTCACCTTCTGACAATCCTTTACTAGACCAACACGAATGTCGAGTTTCTCGAACTCTTCGAAGCTAACGGTATCCTTGATAGGAGCGGCCTTATAAGCAGCTGCCTCGTTGGCCTTCTTAGTAGCCTCGAGTTTGTCGAGTTGATTCTGGATGACCTCATCCTCAATCTTTTCGAACAGCAGAGCAGGCTCACCCAGCTGATGTCCAGCCTTCAGGAGATCTGTAGAACCCAACTGCTCCCACTCGAAACTCTCGATGTTGAGCATCTCGCGGAGTTTTTTCGAAGAGAATGGCAGGAATGGCTCGAAAGCGATAGCGAGGTTAGCTGTCAACTGCAAGCAGATATTCAGGATGGTCTCACAACGCTTGGGATCTATCTTCCAAACCTTCCAAGGCTCACACTCTGTGATATATCGGTTACCGATACGAGCCAGGTTCATCGCCTCGAACTGAGCATCGCGGAACTTGAACTGCTCCAGCAGAGCCTCAACCTTAGCCTTTACATCCTTGAACTCCTCAAGGGCCTGCTTATCTACATCCTGTAACTCGCCACAAGCAGGAACTACACCGTTCCAGTACTTCTTGGTGAGCTGGAGGGCACGGTTTACAAAGTTACCATAAACAGCTACGAGCTCGTTGTTATTGCGATCCTGGAAATCCTTCCAAGTAAAGTTGTTATCTTTGGTCTCAGGTGCATTGGCTGTCAGTACATAGCGCAATACATCCTGCTTACCAGGCATATCAACCAGATACTCGTGGAGCCATACAGCCCAGTTGCGAGAGGTTGAAATCTTATCGTTCTCCAGATTCAGGAACTCGTTGGCAGGTACGTTATCAGGCATGATGTATTTGCCGTGAGCCTTCATCATAACAGGGAAGATGATGCAGTGGAACACAATGTTGTCCTTACCGATGAAGTGAACTAGGCGGGTATCTTCATCCTGCCACCACTTCTCCCAGTTACCCCACTTCTGAGGCTCCTTCTCGCAGAGTTCCTTGGTGTTTGATACATAACCGATAGGGGCATCGAACCATACATAGAGTACCTTACCCTCAGCATCCTTTACAGGTACGGGGATTCCCCAATCCAAGTCGCGCGTCATGGCACGTGGCTGCAGATCCATATCGAGCCAACTCTTACACTGACCATATACATTCGGGCGCCACTCTTTATGCTCCTCCAGGATCCACTGCTTCAACCAGTCCTGATACTCGTTCAAGGGCAGATACCAGTTCTTGGTCTTCTTCAGTACAGGAGTAGAACCAGAGATAGTTGACTTTGGATTAATCAGCTCAGTTGGCGAAAGGTCGCGTCCGCACTTCTCACACTGGTCGCCATAGGCACCCTCGTTGTGGCAATGAGGACACTCACCAGTAACATAGCGATCAGCCAGGAACTGCTTAGCCTCCTCGTCGTAGAGCTGTTCAGTGGTCTCCTCAGTCAGCTTGCCCTCATCGTAGAGTTTCTTAAACCACTCAGCAGCAAACTTATGATGAGTCTCACTGGTAGTACGGCTATAGATATCGAACGAGATACCAAACTCCTCGAACGAATCCTTAATCATCTTATGATAGCGGTCAACCACATCCTGAGGGGTGATACCCTCTTTGCGGGCACGAACGGTAATGGGCACACCATGCTCATCACTTCCGCCGATGAACAATACCTCGCGCTTCTTCAAGCGAAGATAACGCACATAAATATCAGCAGGTACATATACACCAGCCAGGTGTCCGATGTGTACGCCGCCGTTAGCATAGGGAAGCGCCGATGTTACCGTCGTACGCTTGAAAGTCTTATTTTCCATTCCTAAAATACGTATTTAAATATTTTGGCTGCAAAGGTACAAATAAGTGAGTAAAAAGCCAAAAGTTTTTGGACTTTTTCGAACGTAAGTACCTTTGAGCAAGTTCAATTCATACCTCTCTATTCACCAGAAGGTGTGGGTTTAGGCAGTCGTTCCAGATGACTTAATGGTGCCTCCATGATGTTCCAGGAGAGAACAGCGCCATTGAAGCCATGATTCAGTACAGCCTTCACGGATTCTGAAACATACTCAGGTGAGGTACGGACAATATCTTCTCGATAATTGACTTCAATGCCTGGATATTTCTTGCAAGAATAGCGCTCAATAGCCTCTAGCTGGGTATTCAGGAATTCCACATCCATCTTAAACGCAGGATAGCTAGTAGAGGGAGCGGCCTTCCGGAGCAGATCATACTCAAAGCCCATACCAGCAGGAGCATAAGTCTGGCGGTATAGCATTGGTTTGATAAAATCAGCATGTTTGGTAAGGATGGCATAGTCTTGTCCCACAAAAGGAGCCATGAAGGGTGCATACAGGTCCATGCCTATCTCAAGACCGCGACTGCGAAGACTATCGGCAATGGCTACCACCGAAGCGCTCACGATGTGCCCCTTAGCCCTGAAGAAAGCTGTTACCACTTTATTCTCAAACTTGAAGCCTTCAATGGATGTATAACTACTGATGGCAAAGAATGCATCGCCCTTGGTATGATATAACGACTTCACCTCATGAATATCAACACCTTCCTTGGCATAACGCTCCACACAGAGCTGACAGCCACAATTGAGCACCCCACTCACTCCACTCACAAACGACTGGGTGCGAATGCGGTCGAGAAACACGCCATCGAAGCCACAATCACTGAACAGCGAGTCGTAGACGGCCACCACATTAGCGACATTCTGCGGATTAGACGGACAGTTGAAACGGAAACCTTCGCCTGCTGCCGGATCAAAGTGGGTTGGCACCTTTCCCCACAGGTCTACCGCATATTTATTATCGCATACCTCTTCCGTTTCAGCAAACACGGGCAACCACAACAGCATACGGATGTTCTTTTCATGCAAGTAAGCACCCACCTTACGGTAAAGCTCCTTGTCCTGACTCCAGCCGATAATCACTTTCTGCACAGGAATGAGTCGACTCACGGTGTCGAGACGGCCGATAATCTGCTCAGCCGAATAGTCGGGCGAATGCCATCCACCCAGTGATACCTGCACAATATATCCGCTTTCCTGCTCCTGCTTCTGTTCTTGGCAAGCCAATATGGTCATAAGACCAATGAAGAAGAATAATATCTTTTTCATACAAGTCTGAACATCTGATTAATCCTCTAAACCACTGAGACTGCGGGCGAGCCAGACATCCATCTTGCCTGCACCGCGGTGATTCCACGCGTAATAAGGGATAAGTTTGACTCGGACATCCTTGGCAGCGATCTTGCCCTCACGTGTAACGCCAACTTCCTGGGTCTGGGCTGTGATCGCAATAACATTGAAGGTCTTGCCATCGCCTTCGGTGTTCTGGATGCCATAACCAGTCTCCACCTCAAACTGGGGCTGACGGGCCAGCAACAAGTGGTGGGGGTTAACACCTTCATTATCAGCCCACTCTGCGCAATAAACCAAAGGTCCGCGCTCTACGGCGATACGTCCACGGTCATCGGCAACTCGCATATTGGCAATCACAGTACGGACGGGCATATCGAAGTGGATACGGACAACATCACCTTTCTTCCAGTTACGATTGATGACCAAATAGCCATTCTCAAGTTCTCCATCTACACGCTGACCATTCACGCTCACCTCGTAGGTACTGAAGATATCGTCGCTGTAAGAATAGAGATCGCTGGGCACTACCCTATTCTGCACCCAACCAGGAATACGAATCAGCATATTGAACGCTTTGGCCTTGTTGTTGAGTACCTTAATCGAGATATCGCCATCCCAAGGATACTCGGTTGTCTCCTCCAAGGTGACATCCTTGCCTCCCACTTTGATGGTAGCCGTATTTGCAGCGAAGAGGTTCACGTAGAGGTTGTTACCACGAACGCCATAGACATAGCCTGGCATTGAGGGGATGAAGCGACAGAGGTTTGACGGACAGCAGGCACAACCGAACCAAGGCTGGCGCGTCATAGTGTTGTCGGCATTGAAACGATAGTGTCCATCGCTTGACAGCGGATTAGGATAGAAGAACTTGCCGCCATCGACACTCATGCCGCTGATGACACCATTATAAAGAGTACGCTCCAGACAGTCAATATACTTCGCATCGCCATGTAGGAGGAACATACGCTCGAAGAGGTACACCATCGAGATGGCTGCACAGGTCTCATTGTAGGCGGTGAGGTTGGGCAACTCGTAGTCGGCACCGAAAGCTTCGCCTTGATGACGGGCGCCTACTCCACCTGTGAGATAGTATTTCTTACCCACGATATTCTCATAAATTGTATCAATGGCCTTGATATAGCTGGAGTCGCCTAAGAGGGCTGCCACATCGGCCATACCAGCATACATATAACCTGCACGGACAGCATGGCCCCAAGCTTCCGTCTGATCCACTACGGGCTTGTCGCTCTGCGAATAGACGTTCTTCACCTTCGTCTTGCCACGATAGTCAAGCAGGAACTTGGCCTCATCAAGGTATTTTTTCTCACCAGTGAGCACATACAGACGAGCAAGAGCCATCTCTGCAATCTGATGACCAGGCACCACACAAGCCTGACCTTCGCTAGCGCCAACCTCCTTAATGACACAATCGGCATAGCGCTTGGCAATGTTCAGGAACTTATCCGACCCCGTAGCCTGATAGTAGGCACAGGCAGCATCAACCATATGGCCGAGGTTATAGAGCTCGTGACTCGCATGTTCCTCGGCAGCCCAACGCTTATCAGCAGCCCACTGATGTGGATGCTGTGGGTTGATGGTACGGGCAGTATAGAGGTAACCATCAGACTCCTGGGCAGCACCTACCACATCGAGCACAGAGTCGATATAAGCCTTCAACTTCTCGTCTGGATAGGTCTGGAGCACATAGCTGGCGCCCTCGATAGTCTTGTAGACATCGGTATCGTCGAACGAAAAGCCCATAAACTTAGCCACATCCCATTCTGGGGTTTGCAAGCCAGGATGTCCTGGATGCTGGAGCGTATAGGCTGCCATTTCGAAATTCTTGTAACGATGCTCGCTTTCACATTTCGAAAAAGCCAGCGGAATAGTCACCTCACGGGCGGCATGGATACGATCGCCCCAGAAGGTGTTTGGTGTGATCTTCACCGAGGTAAACGGTACCTGGGTATAGGGATAACCACTCTGGGCAACTGCTGTGCCCACGGAAAGGACTGCAAGGCAGATAAATAAGGAAAAACGTCTCATATTTCTGTTGATTTTTTATTCTTGGTGGCAAAATTACTAAATTATTATGAATTATGCATTATAAATTATGAATTATTTCGCATCTTTTGCTTCACTGAAGATACTCTCATTCGGAAAAATCCAAATTTATTTGGTTTTTCTCTCATTTATTCGTATCTTTGCGCACAGAATTCATAAATACCTATCAAACTATATGAACAAACGTATGACACTCGCTGCCCTTTTTGCAGCAGCCACGATGGGACTCAGCGCCCAGAAGCCCATGACTGCCCCTGCTGGTGGTAAGGCTATCAGTGATGAATTGATCGGCATCTTCTTCGAGGACATCAACAACTGTGCTGATGGTGGTCTCTATGCCGAGTTGGTACAAAACGGTTCTTTCGAGTTCGCACCGTCTGATCGTGACGGATGGGGCCCCGGCACTGCCTGGAAGACAATTCGCCCTGGACACTCATTAGGTAACGTGCTGGTTCGCACGGACAATCCCGTTCATCCCAACAATGCGACCTACTTACGTCTCCATACGGAGCGCGTCAAGGAGTTTCGCGACTATAAGGGCTGGAAGGGCTATGGTATCCAAAACGATGGCTGGGATGGTATCTCAGTAAAGGCAGGCGAGAAGTACGATTTCTCTGCATTTATGCGCAATGTGAGTGGCGATGCCAAGCAAGTTCGCGTGGTACTGGTAGAGCAAGAGCCCGGATGGCCTCCCAAGGATCCGAAGCTGCTGGCAGAGGCTGTGATCAACGTTGCCGATAATGCGTGGAAGAAATACGAGGCTGTACTGACACCTGATTCGACCTGTCAGAAGGCATCGCTCCAGATGCTCGTGCTGAACACGGGCGATCTGGATGTTGACGTGGTATCACTGATGCCAGAAGACACCTATAAGGGTCATGGTCTGCGTAAGGATCTGGCTCAGGCACTGGCCGACCTGCATCCGAAATTCATGCGCTTCCCTGGTGGTTGTGTGGTTCATGGCGGTGGCGATGGTTTCTGGAACACCTATCGCTGGAAGACCACCATCGGTCCGAAGGAGACACGTCGTCAGCTGAAGAACACCTGGGGTTATCACCAGAGCTGCGGTCTTGGCTACTTCGAATATTTCCAGTTCTGCGAGGACGTTGGTATGGAGCCCGTTCCCATCCTGCCCTGTGGCGTAAGCTGTCAGGGTACCAACGGTGGTTGGGGCTTGTGGCCAGAACAGGCTCAGGATGTGGTGCCGATGTCTGAGATGGACGAGTGGGTTGACGAGTGTATCGACCTGATTGAGTGGGCTAACGGTGATCCTGCCACTAACAAATGGGCTAAGATGCGTGCCGATGCTGGTCATCCTGCACCCTTTAACCTGAAATACTTAGGTATTGGTAACGAGGAGAAGATCTCGCCAGAGTTCATCGAGCGCTTTAAATATATATATGAACGTGTGATGAAGGCTCATCCTGAGATTGTCATCGTAGGTACTGCTGGTCCCGGTTCTCACGCAGAGAATCCTGACTATGAGGCTGGTTGGAAGCTTGCTGAAGAACTCGGTATGCCCGTCCTCGACGAACACTACTATGAGCCCAATACCTACTTCCTGAACAAGCGCCAGTATGATAACTATCCACGTGATCGTAAGACGAAGGTTTATCTGGGCGAATATGCTGCCAAGGACAAGAAACTGATCGATGCCCTCGCAGAAGGTTTGTATCTGCTCCACGTAGAACGCAATGCCGATGTGGTAGCCATGACCTCGTACGCTCCCCTCTTTGCCCGTAAGAACGGCACCCAGTGGAATCCTGATATGATCTATTTCGATAACGAGCGTCCGTTCCTGACTTGTAGCTATTATGTACAGCAGCTGTTCGGACAATCTTCTGGTAACTACTATTATGGCGACTGCGTGAAGTTCGACGGCGATGCTGCTGATGCTATCCAGCCCATGGAGGATGTACACTACGGACAGAGTGTGATCCTGAACACCAAGACCCGTCAGCTCTTCGTCAAGATCTGTAATGCCAGTGGTGATGCCAAGAAGGCTAACATCAATCTCTCACGCTTTGGCATCAAGAAGACTGCTGTGAAGACAATGCTTACAGGTGACGCCAACGATGAGAACAACTTCGACGCACAACCTATCGCTCCGAAGAGCGAGCAGATCAAGGCCCAGAAGACATTCAGCCTCGACATTGCGCCGTATTCGTTCGTAATGCTTCATTATTCTCTCTAAAAATTTGTTTTTCTGAGAATTATTGCATATATTTGCACCAATTAAGACGATTCGTCGGATATGAGAAAAGGCCTACAATCCATTTTACCTATGCTGGTACTTGTTATCAGCATGGTATTCTGCGACTCTTGTAAGAGAGAGCGCCTGATAGAATTGAAGGCCAACAAAGCCGATACGCTGATCTATAATGCAGGCGACAAGCTGAATTATGATCGTATGCTTTTTCTCACCGACAGTCTTGCTGAGGCAGGTGATATCTCCGAGATGAATGCCAACCGTTGGCGCGGCACTGCCTATTACCACATGGGACAGTTCCGTACCTCGGAGTTTTACTATGAAAAGGTGGTCGATGCCACCATTCAGGATGAACAGGATCTCTTCAACCTGTTTAAGTCGGCCCGTCGTCTGGCTGATATGCGTGTATTGAAGGGTGACTATGAAGGGGCCCTGAAAGTGGCTTTGCCCATCGTGAAGAAGATGGAGGAGTCGGGCAAAGGATCACTCATGGATTTTGCCATCAT
>JAEEGG010012229.1_pt1 | contig 18562 bp, 9 predicted proteins | sample 9134161 | NCBI WGS metagenome assembly JAEEGG01 (sample SAMN16246543, study PRJNA631951) | gut metagenome | biome: gut microbiome; feature: rumen; material: CR-attached | host: Bos | place: Iran: Karaj | collected 2018-10 | reverse complement strand
ATCTCACCTGCACACCCAGCGAGACCACCTTCAAGGCTTCCAACGCCCTGGTTAGCGGCACGTGGGAGAATACATGGTTCTACGAGCAGATGGACAAGGTCATTGCCACCCTCCTCAAGTTGCAGGATGCAGGCATTGCAGCCACGTGGCGACCCTTCCACGAGGCTGCTGGCAATGCTTGCGCCAAGCAGCAGGCCAACTGGACCAAGGCATGGTTTTGGTGGGGCGATGACGGTGCCGACACCTACAAGAAGCTGTGGAAGGCCATGTACGACTACTTCAAGCAGAAAGGTGTCAACAACCTCATCTGGATTTGGACTACTCAGAACTACAATGGCAACAGCGACAGCTATAACCAAGACACCGACTGGTACCCTGGCGACCAATATTGTGATATGGTGGCTCGCGACCTCTATGGCTACGATGCCGACAAAAACTTACAGGAGTTCACCGAGATTCAGGCCACTTATCCCAACAAGATGGTAGTGCTGGGCGAATGCGGCAAGGGCGATGCTGGTGAACAGGGACTCATCAGCGACTGTTGGACTAAGGGAACCAAGTGGGGCCACTTCATGGTGTGGTATCAAGGTGGGCAAGGCTCTACCGACACCATGTGCAGTGACGACTGGTGGAAGGACGCTATGAGCAGCGACAACGTCATCACTCGCGACAAGGTGTATATCCCCGATGTCTCTGCCGAGTTCGAGACAGCTGCAGATGCCGTGAAGCACATGGGACTGGGTTGGAATCTGGGTAATGCCCTCGATGCCAACAACCAGCAGTATCATGACCCCGCACAAGCCAACTATTGGGGGCAGCAGGATGTCACTTCTGAGTCGTGTTGGGGCCAGTTCCCCGCTACTGTTGAACTCATGACAATGATGAAAGATGCCGGCTTCGGAGCCATCCGTGTGCCTGTGACGTGGTATAACCACATGGATATGGACGGCAATGTGGATGCTGCTTGGATGAATCGCGTCCACGACGTGGTCGATTATGTCATCAGCCAAGGACTGTATTGTATTATCAACGTTCACCACGACACAGGTGCCGACAGCAATAACTGGAAGTCATGGCTGAAAGCCGACGCGACAAACTATACTGCCAACAAAGCCCGCTACGAGAAGCTTTGGCAACAGATAGCCGAAGAGTTCCGCAACTACGACCAACACCTGCTCTTCGAGGCCTACAACGAGATGCTCGATGCCCAGAGCTCGTGGAACTTTGCCCAGACCAGCACAGCCTATGATGCTATCAACAACTATGCCCAAAGCTTCGTCAACATTGTTCGTGCCAGCGGCGGCAACAACGCCCAGCGCAACCTCATTGTCAGTGACTACGGAGCCAGCTGTGGCAATGGCACCTGGAGCCACAAGTTGCAAGACCCGTTGAAGCAGATGAAGGTGCCCGACGGCGAAAGCAACCACATTATCTTCGAGGTACACAACTATCCCTCGTTGGTTGACAACAACAAGGAAGATCGTAGCATCAGCGACATCCAGAATGAGATTGACGAATGGATTACCAACCTGAAGACCTATCTGGTCAGCAAGGGCGCTCCTGTCATCATTGGCGAATGGGGCACCAGCAATGTCGATGCAGGCGATGGCAAGACGGACTATGATGTTCGCAAGGAGCTGATGTTCCAGTTCGTCGACTATCTGATCAAGGCCATGAAGCAGAACGACATCGCCACGTTCTTCTGGATGGGACTCACCGATGGCGTTGCACGTACCTATCCCGCCTTCACCCAGCCCGACCTGGCACTGAAGATGCTGAAGGCCTATCATGGCGATGACTACAGCCCCAACCTGCCCGATGCCAAGGACTTTGCTGGAGGTATTACCTCTGCTAGCGTCAACTTCACCAATCAATACGGTGAGGTAACCATCTATAAAGGGACTATCGACAAGACCGTCTATAAAGGCATAAAGGTGGAGTTGGAGGAAAAGCCAGCCAGCGGTTCTCTGTCATTCAAGGTTTATGCCAACGCTGAAAGCACCAAGGCTATCACCGCCAAAAATGCGCAACTTGCCTTTGCCAACTATACAGGCATCGAGAAAATCAACCTTCAGTGGAATTCATCTACCAATGGCAGCATCAAGGTTAAGAGCGTCAACCTGGTTAAGCAGGACAACTCCACAGAGCCATGCAACCTCGAAGTGTCATGGGGCTGCTATCTCAGCGACTTCAACTATGCAACGGGCATCGAAGACATTACTATCACTCCTGTTCGTCATGACGATGGAATCATCTACAATCTGAGCGGACAGCCTGTAACCTCTCCTCAGCGCGGCATCTACATCCTCAACGGAAAGAAAATCATCAAATAGCAGCACCCCATACAGGGTGGACTCAGCGGGGTTGTACTGATATCTACAGACAACCCCGCATTTATTTTAGCGTTTCGTATTTTTAGTGATGATGTTCAGTGTTGTCGTATCGCATAGGAATACGGAGTTTAGGCCTTGCTGTTCCTGTGCGGGGTCGCCACAGTAGTCATCGCCCACCTGCCACTGCTCATGGGTGGGCTTGGCTTCGCCGCCCCATCCCCAGAAGTTGCAGCCGCAGACTGTCGGCTCGCTCTTGATGAGTGAGAATACGAAGTCGTAGTAGCGGTCGCGCCCAAGGGTGGGGGAGCCTGGCAAGAAGGCAAAACCATCGCGCGGATAGCCGAATTCCTCAATGACAAGCGGTTTCTTTAGACGCTCGGCGATGGCGGTGTGGCGGTGTATATACTCGGCTGTATTCTGACAGGCACGCTCCACATTCTCTGCCAGTGAGTCTTTATGGGCCCAGCTCCAGTTGTAGGGCCATACGTGGGCATTCATATAGTCGATGTTGGGGTCTGCACAAATCTTCTCGTAGAGGTCGGCATCCATCTCGCAGCCCCAAATACCTTCACTGCCAATGCTGATGAGGTGGTTCTTGTCCAGACTGCGAATCAGTGCCGATGTCTGGCTGAGACACTTGGCAAAGGGCTCCTTGGCTTCATCGCTGAAGGCACGTGGTTCATTGCCTATCTGCCACGACATGATGGCAGGATCGTCACAATAGGCCACGTTGGTATAGCGGTTGGTACGGCCTATGATGTCGCGTACATACTGAAAGAAGAGTTCCTGAGCCTTGGTGTTGGTCGAGAACTGGCTGACAAAGCTCATGTACTCCGGATAGCTGGTCTCATTGGGGCGCGGAGCCTTACCGGCACCCGCCTGTTCCAGATAGAAACCGTAACCGCCGCTCCATTCCCAGGCGTTGTTCAGATAGAGCACGGCTTTCATACCCCGCTCACCCATCTGCTGTAACAGATAGTCGAGTCCCGCCAGTATGGTGTCGTTATAAACGCCAGGAGCCTCTTGTAACGTCGGCTCCACCTTCGTCGTCACCCCACGCATGCCGTCGCTTCCAACAAGAATGCGCAGGTTGTCAAGTCCCAACTCGTGGAGTTTGTCCAGTTCGCGCAACAGTCTTGCACGGTCGCCACCCTGTCCTTCCGACGCGAGTATGGCTCCATACCAGAAGTTAGTACCCACATAGCGGTATTCCTTACCGTCGAGCACGAAGCTCGCATCTTTTCGCTCCACGAATCCACTTGTCTTAACAGTCTGCTTCTTCGAACAACCAGCCAGCAGTAGTATTACGCATACGCTAAATGACAAATGATAAATGATAAATGATAAATATTTCTTCATGATTCAAACTATGACCTTTGTTTTACTGTATTTTTCGCGGAACTCAGTGGGACTACACCCCTTACGTTTGCGGAAAAGACGATTGAAATTGCTCAAAGTGTTGAAGCCGCAGTTCCAGCAAATCTCACTGACGCTGTCGGCGGTGTCGACCAGAAGACGGGCTGCTTGTCCGAGACGGATGTCGACAATGTATTCTGAAAGGGTCTTGCCCGTGCGCAATTTAAAGAAGCGACTGAAGGCTGTCGGTGTCATACCCACCAGGTTGGCCAGCTGTTCCAATCGCAACTCGTCGTTAATATGCGTATTGATGAAGTCCTTCACTTTCAGCACTCGACGCGACTCGCTGCTCACCTCAACCTTGGCGAAGGTAGAAGAAGCCAGTTCGTAAGCATCGTCAAACTTCGACAACTCATAGAGAATATATATCAGTTCATGAGCCATCAAGAACTTGTCGTCTATCGAGGCTAGTTTCACCAAACGGGGGTAAATGGTCATAATTGCCGACATACGAAAAGCAAGGCCACGCTTTGCCCGCATCATCATCCGATAGATGCTCTTGTAGGGATTGGTGCGGAACGGCGTGTGTTCATCCTCGAAGTGGATGTAGAACTGTACTGTCACCTCATGGATGTCATCGCTCTTGCATTCGTGCTGTTCCCAGACATGTTCCAAATCGCTGCTGGTGATAAGCACGAGGTCGCAGTCGCCAATGACTTCGCTGCTGTCGCCCACGACACGACGGGCGCCAGCCGCATTCTCGACGAAGTTCAACTCCATAATGTCGTGACAATGAATAGGATAGTCGAATTCCTTCTTGTGACGATCGGCCACATACATAAAATCATGTTCCCCCAAAGGTGTAATTTCTCGTAATACTCTTGTCTCCATATTTGTATTCTACCGGTTGGAAAATTACCAGTTATCTGTACGGAAAGGGAATAAGGGGAGATTGCCGCCATTCTTGACATTGCCAATCAGGAAATTCTTAAAGCAGTAGCGCACGGCTACGGGTTTCTTCACCTTTGGTGAGGTGATGATGATGGCTTCGTCCCAGTAACCACCGCCGGGTTGCCAGAAATGCTTGGCCGTAGCGGGATGAAACACCTTGTCCTCACCAGCCACCTCAAAGCCTTCCATCTGTTCGAAGGGGGCATCGCACCAATAGTTGTCCTGGGTGTGGATGAAGATGGTGTCGTTCTTGATGGTCATATCCTTGTAGGAAGAACTCTTGTACTGGATAGCTTCAAAACCGTAGTCGCGGTTCAGGGCCGTAAAGGCCAGACGCTCACCGACTTCCTGTTTCTGGGCGGGATGGATCTGGGTTGTCTCGTAGGGATAGACGAGGTCGTTGGTACAGACCAATGAACTATTGGGGATGATTTGTGCAGCCTTCCATTGCTGTTCGCGGAGCAGGGCACTGCTGACAGCATTCAGGTCGCCGTCATCATAGGCCCACGGTGCTATCTGTACGAAATAGAAGGGAATCTCGCCAAGTCCGAACTGGCTTCTCCATTGCTCCACGAGCAGCTTCATGCGTTGGGAATACTGGTCGCCGGGGTCGCCCACGTTCGAGCAGCCCTGGTAATAGAGGATGCCCTTGACAGTGTAGTTCAGAATGGGGTTGAAGGTGCCGTTGCCCCAGAGCAACGAACGGTGATAGTCGTATTGTGCCCATTTCTTGCAGATTTCCACAGAGTCTGTCGGGTCGCTGGTGTATTTCTGAAGATTCTCCTTCGTCAGCCAACTTTCTACGCGCGAACCTCCTTTATTAGCTTCAATGATACCAACAGGAATGTCGAGCGTGCGACTCAGCAGCCGTGCGAAGAAATAGCCTGTAGCCGAGAAGTCGCCGACGGTCTTCGGCGAACACTGTCTCCATTCGCACTGTGCATCGTCCTGAGGCTCACTGCGCATGATGCTGGGAATCTTCACCGAGCGCACACCTTTCGAGTTCACCGCATCAAGCACATGGTGGTTATAGTCCTTCACAGGACACATGCCGAAGCCTTTTACAGGCATCTCCATGTTCGACTGTCCGGCACAGACCCACACCTCACCGCTGACGACATTACTGATAGTCGTGGTCTCACCGTCATCGAAGGTGATGGTCAGCGGGTTATAACTGGCCTTCGGAGTTTTCACCTTTACCAGCCATTTGCCGTGTTTGTCGGCCTTGGCTGTCACGCTCTCGTTGCTCCAAGAGGTTGTTACCTTCACGGTTTTACCAGGTTTGGCCCAGCCCCAGAGACGGGCATCTGTCTGTTGTTGCAGTACCATGTTGTCGCCGATGATGTGCGGCAGTCTTACCTTGCCCTGAGTACCGAGTGTCAAGGCCAGGAGCATCAGAATTGTCAGAGTCCTTTTCATTTTTGCATGAGTTTTTAGTTTTCTGCTGCAAAGATACGAAAAGTTGAGAGCAAAACAAAGAAACCAGTTTCTTTTTTTGCCAAGGCGAAATAATTTTCCGTCTCTACTGCACTAGTTACTGAATGATATTTCTTGCACCATCTGCCCAGGGTCACCAATGACCAGCGTGAGCAGGTGGTGCTTTTTTTTGCGGTCTATTGGCATTTTCAGCACAAAGTCCTTGCGGTTTTCCAGTACCTGCAGTTTCCAGGGGTATGACCATTCCGTGAATTTGTTTTCACAAACCACAGGGGAACCTCCGTCAATGCTGACGCCAATACGATTGCTGCGGTCTTGCATGACGGGCCAGAAGGGAACGACTGAGATGCATAGCGACAGCGTTTTGCCCCCCTTCTCACTGCACTCGAACGGAATGTCGATATGTTGCGACGTCATGCTGCTGGGGTCTTGTGGGGCGTCCAGCGGTTGTCCCATCTGTAGGGCAATCCAGTCGCAGCCGATGCCTTCTAATAATCGGAAGGCACCATTGGCATTAACCTTACTCAGGTCTATCTTGTTGGCATATTTGGTACGCTGCTGGCTTTGGGGCAACTGGTAGGCCTTCGTAGGACGGTTGACCAGTTCAGGCATCAGGTGATATTTCGCCACATAGCCCGGTGGAACCTGCGATATCATCTGGTTCCACTTGCCGTCCAACTGCGTATTGTAGCGTGCCGTCAGCGCCATGATGCTGTCGTTGGCTGCGCGACTTTGGCTGGCTGCCTCTGCGCTGCCCGTCTCGTGGTTTTCCTGTGCCATGAGGAATTTGCGGTTCATCTGGTATGCCGACTTCACAGAGTAGCCTAACATTTCGAAGAACGCAGGACGCAGGGTGGGGGACAGCTGCTTTTCAAGGGCGTCTACCGCATCGGAAATAGCCTGGTATTCAGCCAGTCGTTGACGGCGTTCTGCGGGTGTCAGGTTCGAGTCGTGCAGACGGTTGTTCTCGTTGTTGTCCCATTCCAGTTCGTAGCCCATGAATTCAGGCTTGCGTTGCCAGGCCAGTCGATAGTAGGTGTCAAGGATGCTTTGGAGTGAAGAGTGAAGAGTGAAGAGTGAAGAATCGGACTTGCCAAACACTTTTGCCAGCCACTGTGCCTGATAACGGTTCGCATTGTCGTAGCTGAAGTCCTGCAGGTTCCACGCCATATCGAAGAACTGCTGCATTTCAATCTCCATAGGTTTGATGTCGCCCACGTTCAGCAGCCAGTAGCGTTGTGCCCCTGCATCGTAGGCTTTCTTCAGTTCCTCGTACATCAGCAAGGGTGCCGTTGTGGCTATCCACAGGTTGTCGTGGGGCGTACCCAAATAGCTCAGGTGGTAATAGACGCCTGCACCTCCTGTACGCTGCTGCTCTGCTTTGTTCGACACGCGCTTCATGTAGCCGTAGTTGTCGTCAGGCCATACCAGTGTGATGTCGTCAGGTACGCGTAGTCCGGCATCGTAGATGTCCAGTGTCTCTTTGTAGGGCACGAAAATCTGCGGAATCTCCGTTACCCGTTTTTGCTTGTGGCGTGTCAGTATTTCGCGCTGGTCTTCAAACACTGTTTCCAGCGTCCTTGCCCTGACCTTTGGGTCAGTTGATCCCTTCATCGCTTCGTCGTGCAGTCCGCGCATACCCATCGTGTAGATGTTGTCGTACTGCGCCGTCTCACGGATGCGGTTGTCCAGTTTCTGCCAAATGGTCTGCTTGTTGGTCAGGTAGTTCCACTCACCGTCCTTCGCCTTGTCCCATTCCGATTTGGCTGCATTATTGAACAGCAGCGGCTCACAGTGGCTCGTCGTAATCATGATGCCCCATTCTGCTGCCACGCGCTGACTCTCAGGGTGGCTGTAGAAGGCACCCGTACAGTCGTGCATGGCCGGTGCCAGCATGTTGCCGCGCAGACGCAGTAACAGTTCGCACACCTTGTCGTATGTCTTTGGCCCTATGTCGCCTAACTCCTTTTCAAAGTTCTTGGCTGCCCACGTTTTCAGGCCCCAGTCCTCGTCGTTGATGAAGATGCCGCGATACTTGATGGTTGGCTCTTTCGACACAAAGTTCTCCTCATAGTCCAGCGTTGCCTTGTGTGCTACGGGCACATCGGCAAACCAATACCACGGATTGACGCCAATCCGCTCGCTCACGTGCAGCACACCGTATGCCAGTCCTCTGGCATCGCTGCCCACAATGACCATTTGCTGTCCGCGTGTGGTGATGCTGTAGCACTCCCATGCGCCTCGCAACTGGCTGACGTCAATGCCTGGAACCAGTTCTGCTGCGTGCTCTACAGTGGCTAGTATGACTGTTGCCCCCTGGCTGGCATGATGGGTCGTAGTGGGTTTCACGCCCGTTACGCGTCCGATGTCCTCACTCATGACGGTAGCCATTTTCTGCACCAGTGGCGCGTCCGTTTCCGACGTCACGATGCTACACTTTTTCAGGTCTACAGATGCTGCGGCCAGTGTGGTCGTCAGCCCAATTATAATCGCTATCAGTTTCTTCATAATGCTACAATTGCCTTGTATTTCTTACGACAACCGTTTCAGCAGTTCTATCAGCACCTGCCAGATGTCGTCAATGGTTTTCAGTTCAACACGTTCGCTGGTGGAGTGGGGCTCTACGATACGCGGACCAATGCTGGCAATCTGAATACCGGGATAGTGCTGTACGAAGAAGCCTGCTTCCAACACGAAGTGCATAGCAACCATGCGCGGACGCCAGCCCAATACGTCGACAAACGTGTCGCTGACCAGTTGCAGGAATGGTGACTGCTGGTCTTCTGCCCATGCAGGTGCCGACATCACCACTTCCGATGTGGCGCCTGCCGCCTTGAACGTTTCGGCTATCTCTTGGCTCAGTTCGGCCATATCGTCGTCGATGAAGCTGCGTGTGTGGGTTGATACGAAGATATGGTCCTGTTCGGTTACGATGCGTCCCACGTTGTTCGAGGTCTCTACCGTGCCCGGCATTGTCTCGCTCATCTTCACAACCCCCTGAGGTACCTGTTCCAGACAGTCCATCAGCGCCTCGAAGGCCTCTTTAGGGATGATGCTGTCCTGTGGTTCACACTTCTCGATGCTGCACGTCATCTTTGCATCTTCGGGGTATTCCTCACGCAGCCATTCGTTCATCATGTCCTGTTGTGACTTGACAAACTCGCAGGCCTCGCCCGATGGGACGCAGACGATGATTTCTGCCTTCGAGGCTATCGAGGCATTGGCTTCACCTACGTTGATGGAGGCTACGTCGAAATCGTACTCGTTGTAGATGGCAGCCAGAATGGCCCACATGGCAATAACGGCACTGCAGCGTTTCTTGTTGATATCGACGCCCGAGTGTCCGCCCAATCCGCCCTTGAAACAGATGCGGTACCAGCGGTGCTTGCCATTGGGTACGGCTTGTCGGTTTATGGGTATGCGGTAGAACTGCAGACAGGCACCAGCGGCTCCCGTTGTAATCGTGTCGTAGTCCTCTGAGTCCAGATTGATGACTTTGCGGCCTTTCAGGAAGTCCTTGCCCAACTGAGCAGCTCCCGACATACCATCCTCCTCGTTTGTTGTCGTGATGACTTCCAGCGCCGGATGTACGATGCTGTCGTCTTCTAATACGGCTAATGCCATCGACAGACCAATGCCGTTGTCGGCACCCAACGACGTGTCATGGGCTTTCATCCAACCATTCTCCACGTAGGCCTCGATGGGGTCGGATAGGGGGTCGTTCATGCCCACACACACCATATCCATGTGGTTCAGCAGCACAATGGGCTCTGCCCCCTCATGTCCAGGTGTGGCAGCCTTGCGTATCACCACGCAATTTTCCTTGTCGCGCTCATTCTCTAAATGCAGTCGCTCTGCAAACTGGCAAAGATAGTCTGCTACACGTTCTTCATGATGTGAAGGACGTGGAATCTGGTTCAGTTCGCGGAAGATACCAAACACCCGCTCAATCGAAAATTTTAGGTCTTTCATATACGTTGATTTGAACTTTTGTTTTGCAAAGATAGTGATTGTTGCTGAATTATTTATCTTGCTGTTATGACGTTTGTCGTGTAATAAACAAAAACCCAACCATTTTGAAACATAAATCTATCGACATAGGAGTGCTCAGGGAACCTTGACAGTCATAGTCTTTTATAAGGATGTTGCAAAAATAGGAATTTTTCTTTGCTTATTAAAATAATCTTTGTATCTTTGCAACGTGAAGATTATTAATTAGCGTTATTATAATTATGAAGAAATCATTTTTACTACTAATCACGCTTGTTGTCAGCATCGTGGCAATGGCAGGACCTGTGACCCCAGACGAAGCTCGTCAGAACGTCGCACAGTTTATGAATCCACGCCGTGCAGCTGCCGTGACACAGAATCCGGAAGCACTGCGTCTGGTGTCAACGAGCCATTATCGGGCTCAGCAAAACACCTTGGCCCCCAGCTACTACATCTTTAATGTCGGTAAGGGAGAAGGCTACGTCATTGCCGCTGCCGACGATCGTGTACCCGCTGTGCTGGGTTATTCGAACCGTGGTCAGATTGACCCTGACAACATGCCCGAGAACATGAAGGAATGGCTGCAAAGCTATAGCGACCAGCTGGAGTATCTGAACAGCCACCCCGATGCACCCATAGCACGCCGTACCGTCAGCGGCGAGGCCATCAGACCGCTGTTGGACTCACGCTATACGGAAGGTCCCATAGCGTGGGATCAGACTGCACCCTATAATGACCTCTGCCCCCTTGACGGCAGTTCGCATAGCTTGGTAGGTTGTGTGGCAACGGCTATGGCTCAGATTATGTATTATTGGAAATACCCAGCTGCTACCACCGAAACCATTCCTGGCTATACCACTAAAAAACGGAAAATACAAATGCCCGACATCCCTGCCGGTACAATTATCGACTGGGATAATATTCTGCCCAGATACACGGGCTATGAGACTGATGCTCAAAAGAATGCTGTAGCCAATCTGATGCTGCTCTGCGGAACAGCGGTGGAGATGGATTATACGTTCGAGTTCAGTGGTGCCTCAACAGCCCTTGCTGCTCGCGCCTTACGTGACTATTTTGATTACGACGAAGCCACCAACTACAGACAGCGTGTTGACTACCACGAGGGCGAATGGAACCAGAAGGTGTACGACGAACTGAAAGCCGGTCGTCCAGTCTATTATGACGGAGATTCCAGTGGTTCAGGACATGCCTTTGTAGTCGATGGATATGGCGGCGATGACTACTTCCACGTCAACTGGGGTTGGGGCGGTAGCAGTAACGACTACTTCCTGCTCTCTATTCTCGACTCTAAGAACAATTCTGGTTCCGGTGCCAGTAAGAGTGCCGACGGCTACAGCTTTGGTCAGGGTGCCATTTTTGGTGTGCAACCCAATACAGGTAAGCCCGATAAAGAGTTACACCTTCTGACAGCCACTGCGGGCGCTATCTTCTGCGACACCGTGATGACGCGCAAAAGTATCAGCGAGAATTTTAAGGTCAAGTTAGGCTTTGCTGTCATCAATCATTGGGACGCTACCTATAAGTTCGATTTAGGTGTGGTGTGTGTCGATGCTTACGGGCAGAAATTGTTCAACGAAGGAGTTCTTGCCACCGGCGTAGAACTGGGACCCGACTGGGGTATGGCAGACCCTTCAGGATTAGCTGTGGATCTGAAATTAGGTAGTGGCACCAACGAAATGACCTGCTTCGTCATACCCATCAGCCGTCCCACCGGAACGGACACATGGTATCCTTCAATTGGTGCTTACGACTACTACGTCGGTATTAATGTCAAGGGCGACACACTGAAACTCTTCCCACCCGTATTCAACCTGAATGGTACGCTGGCATTTACCGGTAAAAAGGAGGCAAAAACGCCTATACCTGTACAAACCACTATCACCAACAACGGTACTTTCTGGAAAGGCGAATTGTTCTTCATGCTGAACGGCAAGATGACGGGTGGCCGTCATTTCGACATCGAGGCAGGACAGACTAAGCCCCTTGACTTTACGGTCATTCCCGATTCTGCCGGAAGGTACGAGATTGCTGTCGCCACGCGTCAGTACAACTCTAAAACCAACGATTACGACTACACGACGTTCATTGTCGATAGCGTGACTGTCGACTCAGCTGCCGCTGCTAATCTGACACTCACATACGACGTGACGAATGCCACGAACTACGTTGTCAAGGAGGACACTCTCAAACTGCTGGTTGCGGCTACCAACAATGGTAACGACACCTACGAGAACCAGATTTGTGCCGACCTCTACAAGGACGGGCATGATGGCTATTACTATAATACCAAAACACTTAAGAAGGATGTGAAGATTGCTGCAGGAGAAACCGTCCAGCTGCCCTTCGATTTCGTCAATCTCGAAGACGATAGCTATCTGTTCATCATCAAATACCTCTCGGAAGGCGAGTGGAAGAGCATACAAACCAGAAACTTTACAGTCCAGACTCGCGAGCCGGATCCCGTGCCCGTGCTTAGCACCACGTCGCAGACAGCCAATGCCGTCAGAGAGAGCGGTTCATGGATTGTCAAGACCGACACGGCCTATGTCAGCGTACTGGCTAAGAATACGGGTACAATCGACTACAACGACAATATCATTGTACGACTGTACAAAATGACCACCGCTACGGGTGGACCTCAGGTGGCCGTTGCTAGGACGTTCGTCAATCTGCCTGTTGGTGCCGACACCATCTTCGTTGTTCAGTTCCCCGGTCTGGAAGACGGCGCCACCTATTTCTATTGGACCAATTATGTAGCTGACAATAAGGAAACACCTGGTTCGCAGAATACGCCCATGTTCACCGTTATGCTGCCTAAGCCGGTCGAAGAGGCAGGCTACTACCTCGTCAGCGACCTGAACTCGTGGAGCACGACCGACCAGAGCTATCCGTTCGAAAAGCTCAGAGATGGTAAGTCGTGGGAAATCACCTTCAAGGCTCCTGACGGGGATCTCTGGCTGAAGGTGGCACCTGCTTCGGCATACGACGATCAGGACGGCTTCTGGACACATCTGTTCTGCGCTGTCCAAAACGGCACCTCCGACCTCTCAGGCACGATGATTGTAGGCGACGCCGGTGCATGGTTGATGCCCGCATCGTACAATGCCGAGACCTACACCATGCGCATCGTACCCAGCGAGATGACCTATACCATTACCTATACCGAGAAGACTGACGGCATCCAGATGGTCAGCAACGGCCAACAGGGCAACGTCACCATCTACGGTGTGAATGGCAACAAGGTGGACGAGGTCAATGCCTCCAACCTGCAACAGCGCCTGAAGTCATTGCCTAAGGGACTCTACATCGTACGCTTTGGTCAGAAGACCGCAACAATTCGCAACTAAATACCAATTATTGGGTATTGCGCAGTTCGGATTTTTGCCGTACCTTTGCACCGTCTCTTTAACCACATGATTTCAGATGAGATAAAGTATTTGTTTAGTTTAGTACGAGGGGCTTGCCACAGCGGCAAGCCCTTTGTTTTGTTTTTTTCCTTCTTTTGTTTGGAGCGCATCTATTTTTTGTTTACCTTTGCACCCAGAAATGAACAGACAGGGTAAAAGTATTGGAGTAACATGGCTGTTGCTGTCGGTATTCGTATCGATGCTGCTGCTGTCGGGTCTGCACCGCCACGAGGTTGTGGAGAGTGCGGCTGTCGACTGCGTGGAGTGTACCCACCATGTGCACCACTCGCACTATGCAGCCTCTGTTGACCACTTGGACGACTGTCTGCTCTGTCAGTTTCTACATTTAGTATATACGGCAGCAGTCACGACGGTGCTGGTGCCATTGGTTATCTTAGCACAGCACAGACGGTTCTTCCTGAACAGTAGGACGGCACAAGGGCAACCGTCTGTACTATACAGCCGTGGACCACCATCGGTGCTGTAATACCGCACGAGATAACAATCATACTTTTATTTATTAATATAGAAACTACAGAATGAAAAAGATATATTTCATCCTGTCGTTGCTGTGGATATGTATGGCTACGGCAGCGCAGGAGCATCATAAGCATCATTATAATCACGAACACCCGTCGGACTCGACGGACGTGTTCTACCGTCACCTGAAACTGAACGAGATGGTGGTGACGGGTGTGACGGGCGACACCAAGTTGAAGAACTCGACGGCACCAATCGCCATCGTGTCGGGCAAGGAACTGCGCCAGACGACATCGACCAACGTCATAGACGCCATAGCGCACCAGCCGGGCGTGGCGCAGATTACGACGGGTAGCGGCATCTCGAAACCCATTATCCGCGGACTGGGCTACAACCGCATTATCGTGATGAACGAGGGCGTGCGCCAGGAAGGGCAGCAGTGGGGCGACGAGCACGGCATTGAGATAGACGCTCAGAACGTGAACTCGGTGGAAATACTGAAAGGGCCTGCCTCGCTGATGTATGGCAGCGACGCTATGGCAGGCGTGCTGATATTGCACGGCAGTCCTATCCAGCCTGAGGGCGAGATGAAGGCCAGCGTGTCCACGGAATACCAGACGAACAACGGCTTGTTTGACTACTCGCTGAACTTTGCGGGCAATCAGCAGGGCTTCGTGTGGGATGCACGTTTTACGGACAGATACGCACACGCGTATAAAAATAAGTACGACGGCTACGTACCCGGATCACAGTTCAGCGAGAGGGCTGGACGACTGATGCTGGGTGTGAACAAACGGTGGGGCTACTCGCACCTGACAGCCACCATTTTCCACCAGACCCCCAGCATTGTCGAGGGCGAGCGCGACGAAACAACAGGTGAACTGGAGCATGGCGAAGGGTTCACGGGTCATGGTTATGGCAAATCATTGCCCTTCCAGCAGATTTACCATTACAAAGCCGTGTGGGACAACTCGCTGAACTTGAGCAAGGGCTGGCTGAAAGCCGTCGTGGGCTATCAGCAGAACCGTCGTCAGGAGTTCGAGGAGGACGAAGACGAGTATGAATTGTATTTCAAGTTGCACACCCTGACCTACGACGTGCGCTACTTGTCGCAGGAGTTCGACGGATGGAAAGTAGCGGGTGGCGTGAACGGTATGTGGCAGCAGTCGCTGAACTTGGGTGAGGAGTCGCTGATACCTGAGTACAGGCTCTTCGACCTGGGTGGTTACGCAACGGTCAGCAAGTCGCTGAACCGCCTGACGCTGAACGGAGGCCTGCGTTACGACCATCGTCACCTGAACTACTATTCGCGTAACTTCAATGGTGTGACGGGTAGCATTGGTGCCGTATGGAATGCCAGCGAACACGTGAACGTGCGACTGAACGTGGCACGAGGTTTCCGTGCGCCCAACATGAGCGAACTGGGCAGCTATGGCGTTCACGAGGGTACCCAGCGCTTTGAGATTGGCAACCCAGACTTGAAGCCTGAATACAGTTGGCAGGCCGACCTCGGCGTCGATTTCACTTCGAAATACGTGTCGGCACAGGTGGCCCTATTTGCCAACCGCATCGAGAACTACATCTTTGCGCAGCGCATAGACAGGGTAGAGGAGGAGGGTTACCGTACCTACGAATATACGCAGGGTGATGCCCGTCTGCTGGGCTTTGAGGCTGGTGTCGACTTCCATCCCATCCATAGCCTGCACTTCCAGAACACCTTCTCGTTTGTCGATGCCCAGCAGTTGCATGCCGATGCCGATGCCAAATACCTGCCCATGACGCCTGCACCACGCTGGACATCGGAACTGAAGTACGAGTTGTCGCACCACGGACACAAGACGCTGAATAATGCCTATGTGGCCTTGGGGTTAGAGTGTAATCTGGCGCAGAACCACTATTACAAGGTGGACGATACGGAGACACGCACGCCCAGCTATACGCTGCTGAGCCTGTCGGCAGGTACCGACCTGAACATCCATAAAAAGAAGGTGGCCGAGCTATACGTTACTGCCGACAACCTGCTGAATACGGCCTATCAGAACCATCTGAGCCGCCTGAAGTACTGCGACGTAAACAATGCCACGGGCCGTCAGGGCGTGTATAATATGGGGCGCAACATCGTGTTCAAGGTGATAGTGCCGATAGAATTATAGAAATTGGTTCCGGTTCTCAAATGCGGTAATAAAGACGAAAAAAATGCAAGAAAAGGGATTCCTTTATCGAAGATATACGTAAGGAAAGGGGAAAAGGTACGGGCAAACAGGGAACGAGAAGGCATGTAACAGGGAGAGATACGGCATCTTGCCAGATTCGGGCGGGCGCTCGCATGAATTAGGGCGGGCGCCCTTATATATTGGAGCGCCCGCCCTGATATGCTGGAGCGGTCGGTCGAGCCCGAATTTTATTCCTTAGAAGTAATCTGTTCCGTCAGTCTTACGTAGTTGATATTTCCATCTTTGATGGCAAAGTTACAAAAAAAAGAGTTTAAATCCAAATAATTTCGTAACTTTGCAGCGTGATTTTTTAAACTAAAACATGTATAATAAAGAAGAAGCTAGTGGACACAAAAATTGAGAGACAACAAATAGACTTAGATAATAATCATGGATAATAAGGCATAAAGTTAGGAACTACAACAACTTTGAAGATGAAGAGTAGAAAGTTCATAATTAGGAAAGCAAAGCCAACGGACATGGCTGCTATTATGCAAGTCATGGAGGCCGCAAAGAAGATTATGCGGTCTTCAGGCAATATGTACCAATGGGGAGACGGCTACCCGTCTGAGTCAGTCATTCTCGGCGATATGGAGAAGCATGGCGGCTATATCATTGAAGATGCTGGTCGCATCGTCGGCTATTTCGCTTTCTTGCCTTCCCCTGAGCCTACCTACACGAAGATATATAATGGTGAGTGGCTGGATGACGTAAAGCCTTATCATGTCATCCATCGTATTGCCAGTTACCCTGATGTTCACGGCATCTTTAGCGACATCATGGACTTCTGTTTCTTACATGATGCAAATATCCGCATCGATACCCATAAGGATAATCAGATTATGCAGCACAACATCGAGAAGCACGGCTTCACCTATTGTGGTATTATCTATCTTGCCAACGGTGATGAGCGTCTCGCTTATCAGAAAATTAGTCATGAGCCGGTGCTTCATCAGAAATCGTTCCAGGAGTTGACGGTGGATGAACTGTACGAACTCTTGAGAGTGCGTAGCGAGGTGTTCGTGGTAGAGCAGAATTGCGTCTATCAGGATCTGGACGGTGATGACCAGAAGTCCATCCACCTGTGGCTCACCGTTGCTGATAAGGTTGTAGCCTTGGCCCGTGTCTGTCCTGCCGGTACTCACATGAAGGAGATTTCCATCGGTAGGGTTATCACCACCGAGCGAGGCAAAGGATATGGCAAGCTGATCATGCTTCATGCCATTGATGCAGCAAAAGAGCACTTCAACGCCAAACTGATTGACATTGAGGCACAGGAATATGCCAAAGGCTTCTATGAAAGTGTAGGCTTCAAACAGTCGTCCGATACCTTTATGCTCGATGGTATTCCACATATTAAAATGACTTGGACAAATACAACAGACAGATAAATCTGAATATATAAATATGAATAAGGTACTATTAATGGCATTGGCTGTCGGAATGCTGACGACTTGCACAGACAGTAAACAAACTAAAACAGAAAAGATTATCTTACCAATTTCGTGTTTTGTGTCATAGGCGCAATAACCGTGTTGTGGATATGGAAAAAGTTGTTTGATTGAGTATGATAACCATCAATACAACCAACGAACACATTTCAGATTTCATCGCCATCGACTTCGAGACGGCCAATCAGCAGCCTGTGCAGCTATCGCCCTATACATATTATAAATCTGTTGCTACTTATCACATATTAATGTGGCAAAGTGGCATTATGGCAAAGTGGCGATGCAATCAGAATCAGTCATTATTCTGACGCCCTCTTACCAATTCTATCGCTTCTTTACCCGTCAGATGCTCGATATCAAAGCGGATGGCCAGCATACGAGACAGACCGCTTTCAATCTCTTTCTGCAGGGCTTCATCCTGATTCGGATTGTAGCGGTTGCCGAGCATTCGGGCTGCTTCCAACTTCTCATGCTTGTCCTCGATGATGTGGATTCTGCCGAAAGCAATCACGCTACGGAAGAAGGTGGTGTACTTCTCCGGCTGAACATCATCCTTTTCGATGACACAGAAAGATGCCTTATCGCACTTGCGGATGGCATCAACCTTATGGCCAGCCAAAGCACTATGGAAGTATAGCTTCCCATCATGATAAACATAGCTGATAGGAACGGCATAAGGATAATCATTATCACCCAGCAAAGCCAGAGTTCCTGCCGTAGCTTTCTCCAAAATGGCAATGCTCTCTTCTTCTGCAAGCTGCTGGCGCTTGCGTCTCATCTCACGAAATTCACTCATGATATTTTGAATCATGCTTTGACCTCGGCTATGACTTCGATTTCTACCAATGCTCCTTTCGGCAACGTCTTGACGGCAACAGCTGAACGTGCGGGATATGGCTCAGTGAAAAACTCTGCATAGACAC
>JAEEGG010012227.1_pt1 | contig 18565 bp, 22 predicted proteins | sample 9134161 | NCBI WGS metagenome assembly JAEEGG01 (sample SAMN16246543, study PRJNA631951) | gut metagenome | biome: gut microbiome; feature: rumen; material: CR-attached | host: Bos | place: Iran: Karaj | collected 2018-10 | reverse complement strand
CCGTTGCACCTCCTTGTCGCGTTCCTTATTCCTTACAATCTTCGTCACCCAGAACTCCCTATTCGTCTTCGGAATCTTGCAGCACTCCGAACCTTGAACCATGAACCCTGAACCTTGAACCGTTGACTCTGTCAACTTGTGTCCATGCCAGAAGCACCCATTCACGAAGATGCAAGTCCTATATTTCCTAAGCACCAAGTCCGGATGTCCAGGCAGTCCCCGATGGTTCAACCTATATCGGAAACCCCTACTCCACAGCCCCCTACGCACAATCATTTCCGGCTTCGTATCCTTCGAATGAATCGCAGCCATATTCTTGTGCCGTTGCTGGGGAGAGAGGTGGTCCATAAATCGGGATTATTGTATCGAACCATCATTAGTGTCAGCGTCACCAATCACCAATAGAATGATAATAGAAAGAACTGGTGTACCAACAAAACTAATCAGAATCCAAGCTACTACATTTCGGTGGCGATGTTGAGCCATCACAGCTACCAAGATGTACAGTCCGACACTAATACCAATGAACATAACCAAGCCAACTAGCAAGATTATAATAAAGTATCCAGTAAACCTATCAGAACTAGAATTATCGAAAACATCATCGTCAGCTGCCAAATCACTTTCATCGTCTCCAAGTGCTGCCAAAGCATTATAATCCTTGAGTTCAAATTTTATTTTGAATGCTGGTGAGCCACCTGGCATATTTTCCGATTTATAGTAATGATAATAACGACCGTGTTCGTATGCAGGAATATCTATTTTCTTAGTCATTCCAGGAGCAATACTTACCTTTTTATAGAATTCCTCATAATCAAGATCATTCCCATTCATATCAAGATAAGTAATAAGAAATGTTATATTACGAATCTCACTATTTGTATTGTTCTTTAAAGCAAGTGTACCTTCCATATCCGTCCACCCTTGCTCGTACGAAACCATAGTGACATCATCTGCATTTACAGCAAAGGCAGAAAGCATCACAAACAAACATAATAATGTTGAAATAACCTTTTGTTTCATATTATTTTTATTATCTATCAACTATTTTCTTACTTTCTTCACTGGTTGCTTATTGCTGACCGCTTTATTTCCCTGAGGATTTAAAACTATGTCTTTAGCTTTTTGAATCATACCAGGATATTTTTCTTCAAACTCTTCTTTAGTAATTCTATTTTCTTCTTCATCTTTAAATATAGAAACCTCATCAATACGATCTTTATAGAATATGTACGCAACATGGCCGTTTTTGTGACGAACATTGTATTCACCCAAAAACGCGACTCTTCCATCCAAAAAAGTTTGTGAAATCATTCTATCCTTGTCAAAAAATGCTATTCCGTTAAATAAATCGCCATCCAGATAGTATGTACCATTTTTCAACTCCAAACTAGTAATTAGAACGCCGTCACTTGACCCATGATACTCTGTATCACCAATTATACGGATTAGCATACGGCTATCTTCATCTATACCCCATTGTAATTGCCAAACTCTACCATCAATTTGGTCAAGCAAAATGAAATTATAGATATTAGTCGTAGGATATAAGAAAAATCGCCCATTCGATTCTTCCTCTTTTGTAACCAATGGATACATATAGCTCTTTATCTTGATTTCAATTTGTTCGTGTTTTGTCGAATACTGAACCATAGAAACCTCTCCATTACTAGTATTAAGTTTCAAAAAGATGTGTATATTCTTGGTTGGAAACAACAAGAATTTTGCATCCTTATTTGGTATCGAACTTGTTGCAAGCTGATACGGAGCGTCACTCTGTGCCTTCGTTGGAAGCGAAAACAAGGCAACTAACAGGAATAAAATACTATTTTTCATATCTTTATAGTTTTATTGATTGCAAAAACTAGTATATTGTTATTCGAAAGGAGTCCCTATTGATTACTGCATTGATATCACTACTCTGTTTTCTTCGTCAAGAGACCATTGCACTTGCCACATTTTTCCGTCTATTTGATCAAGCAGAATAAAATTGTACATGTTCTTTGTCGGATATAGAGTGAAACGTCCGTTTTCAGCAGCCCCATCAGAGACGAGGGATTTATTATTCAATTCAACTTCACCACGAAAGTTATCATTTATTGAATATTGAACTTGCCATATCTTTCCATTGCGAGTATCAAGTTTCAGTAAAGTCCATATGTTCTCTGTAGGGAACAATTTATATCTTTTGTTCTCTTTTATCTCTTGTTTTATCGGAGTGGTCTGTTTATTGTCAGAGCAATTGCAAGACATTAAAACTATATGTAAAACCATTACCAGATATATATACTTTTTCATATTTATATTATTTTGAAAGTAGACCTTATGATTATCATTTAATTTTAGCGATATCAGTATTCTTGCGATTGAGCATTTCGGTAAAAAAATCTTCATCCATATATGAGAGCAACCTACATCCTCCCAAATAGTTTAGATATTTTGTCATATATCTACATCTGTTTTGAAAGGAATGATTAAAAGTGGTATCCATATGTGATTCTATAAAACTTAGAGTTGCAACTGTTGCAGGTTTATGTCTAAACAGCGTATACGTTCCAAGAGTACGTGTTCGCAAATCTTCCTGTTTAAACAGAATTTTCGTAAGAGCATATTTGTCCTCACGTCTTGGGTCTACAGATAAATAAACTGCCCACCATAAATTTGGTAGCCATGTTTTAGATGAACTCCCCATACTAGAAAACCAATAATCTAGGATATACCCTATTTGCGCATCTTTGCTATTCTCAAGCCCATCTCTATTAAACAATACGTTGGGCCATCTGTTTCGCATGTATGTCACCAGTTCAACATGTGCGATATATAACCAGAACGGAGCGTATGAAGCAAGTAACGGAGTGAGGTCTGGCAATGCCTCATAGAGTAAAATTGCAGAATCCAAAGAAGAAAGGCTTTCCGTATTCAGTTTAGAGAGTTTTTCCTTGTCAACATGAAAATCGTTCAGATAGCACACATCCTTATCTGTGTACTTGAAACTCTCTCCGTTCAATGTATAATTGGAAATTGACTGTCCTGCTTTCAGGTTAAGACGAAGAGTATTACAATAATCTTCTGTAAATATTGCCTGTTTACTATCCATAGTTATTCTTCGTTTATAATTGGTCCAACTATATTATTATCTGTACTGATTTGTTTCAGCATACCCAAATATGGTTGATTCAACATCATATGCGCCAACTTGAACAAATAATCCATATTCTGGGAATCTGAATTACTTGAATCGAAATTAATAATATCTTTACAAAAATCTTTTATGTCAGGTTCCTTCATCCTATATGATAAGGCATTAACCCACATTAAGTCCCGATCTTTATATTTTTGATAATTCAATAATGCATATGTTAAAGCATTCAAATACAATGAAGCTTTTAAGATTACTTTTCGCTCTTTGGGTTCAGAAGTGTTTGATGGCTTCTTATTGTATTCTTCCATCATTTCTTCTGGCAATATAATTAGTATTTTTGACGATTCCAACTCATATGTCACAGTATGTTCATTGGGATTGTTGCTTCTTTGAACAGTCATGAATGACTTCATGTTTCGGATGTTACGAAGATCCAAGTTTAAAGGTATTGAGCATTTGTTGTAAGCCACAAGCAAGTCACCCTTGTGTAAGTTGATAACATGTCCTTCGTAATCGGGGTTTAGACCTTCATTCCTATAATTAAAAATGTCTTTACTTGCGATAACAAAACTCTCAAAGTCCAATCTTCCATTTAACAATTTCTTTTCAACTGTAAAACTAAAAACTGGAGTTGATGATGAAATGCAATTGCGGTACATTGTCGAATGACAAGAAACTTCCACAGAAAATTCTGCGAACTCATCTTGTATATAATTGACAATGTCATTATTTTTCAGCTTTAGAGTCACAGATATACGGAACAAATCCCCCTCTTCGCTTATCGTAATTACAGGATTCGAACAATCTGTTTCTTCTAAGGTCGGTCTGATATCATCGCTGATTCCTAAAACAGGGTATGGTAAAGATACGTTTTCGATTCTCATGACTTCTATTCTTTAATGGTTACATCATGTTCTGCTAACAAAGAGAATGCATATTCTCCTGAATTATCGACAGTAAAGGAAATAACATTCTTTCCTTCTAATAAAGGAACTTCAGATAGTTCGTTTTCGCTTATCTTCCCTATGGAAGCAGATTGTATATGCACATTACAACTTTTGTCATCTGTTTCACCTACAGGAATCAACGTCAGGTATGCTTTTTCCTCCTGATGTGGAGAGTGGATTATCAAAGTATAATCATACTGGCCCTCATTTACTTCTTCGGAAAATACACGATATTTCACTGCAAATTTCATTCGCACTGTACGTTCTTCTTTTTCATCATCTTCTTCGTAATGATCTTCGCCAGAAAGCTTGGGCATTGGGGCTGGGGATGGAGTCGTTGGATAGTCGTATTTCCGCCCGCTAGATAGTTCTGCCTCTGTTTCAGTCTTATGAGCTTTCTTTGGTTCAATTATCTGAGCCTTACCTATAAAGTTAGATTTTTTAGGGGATGTTGGTAAACCTGCATGAATATCAACGGGAGCACCGAGAACCTCATCATTTTTTCCTTGAATATTAATGAGACTGCCAATTAAGGGATTTGTTGTATCACTTTCCGAGATCATTGGAACTGTAAAGTCTTCCAGCTCAACATCATCGGAATCTGTTTGAGTTGCAGGAAAAACAACATTCAAACACCAGTGAATAAACTCCCTCATTTCTTCTTCGATTAATCCTGCCTGTTCAATCTTTTCTTGTGGACGCTTATCCAATTTAAGTTGTCTTTTGCTCCATGTCCTATGGGCAGCATCTTCCATGATTCGCAACAATTGATTCCCCTTTTCTTCGTCATCACAAAGAAAAACTGCTGAATACCCCTGGCTTGAACTATTATGCTGTACTCCAACGACCATACGAGGCGAACGCATAAATAAAATAAGGTCGTTACCTCTTTGCAAATCTACATTCACAAATAAAGATGTATTACCAAGTATCGGCAATTTTTTTCTAAAACTTATATATTTTGCACCCACACATCGCTCAACGGCTTCTTCGTATGAATCACCATCTGTAATAGTTACGTCATTATTTCTATATGCTCGCCAATAAGGTTGAGGATTAAATTTATCAAAGAAGCTAGTCTTTACGTTGTCATATGGCGGATTATTAAAGAATTGATTAGAAAAGACATCTTCTATATTGTCTCTTCTGCATTCAAAAATGTAGCCATCACCGAGCAATTCACCTTCGCTAAAATCTATTAATACTTCTAATTTCCCGTCATCAATGGCAGCAAAGAAATTCCGTAGTACTGCTTCACAACATTTTTTATAAACTTTTCCTTTATTTGAATCATCAATGTTAATAAACGGAATATAAACTGTTGTGCCTATCTCTTTTCTTTGGAAACACTCAGGAACAACTGAACTAGCCTCTGTCTTTGCACACTGTATAGGCGTTCCATTTCTTGAATCTAAAAAGCCTGTATCATAATAAGACTCGCGTAGTCTACCAGTAGGATGTGTCGCCAATCTTGACACACCTTCAAATGTAAACTTGTCATCAGTTGCCACCGAGGAAACAACGACTGTATTAATTTCAGAAACAGAAAAATACGTAATCTTTCCATATCCATGTGACCCTCCAGCACCGACAACCTCATTGGGATCACCAGTATAACGAACAAATTTTTTAAATCGTCCACTGTCAGTATCATAGTCATAGTCCATGCCGATGGTGTTATAGTCGGCAACTTCCAACATATAGAACTGACTTGCGCTCAACACGTCCAACATTCGTCTGAATTTGTCTGCACGAGAAATGGTATAGCATGACTCTATGTGTTTGCGCAAGTCATCTTTTAGATATGGGAAGTCTGATGTCGTAAACTTTCGAATTTTGTACTCAATACGGACAGGGGAGTTGTTATCTGGATTAGGATGGTCTAAAGAATTCTGAATAGATTCTCTTACCATTGTTTGATATATATCACCTGGGAATAATTCTTTCTGTGGGTCATTCTCTCCACGCCCCGAAACGTTCTCGGCTTTTGGGAAGTACCACTTTAGGTTAGTATTATCACTCATGATATCTTATTTAAACATGAAACCTTGCTTGTTTGCTTTATTTAATTCACCTGTATAAGCTGCACGAGCGTCTTTTAATGCTTTTGAAATCTCGCTAAACATCAACTCTACATCAGACTCCGTATATTCATAGTTGTTCCTGTTTGAACAGTTACCAAGAAGTTGCAAAGTAGTTATTATTCTCTGTACTCTATTACCTGCGACTTTCTCAAATCTTTGTCTTTTGGGCGTCTTATTCATAAAAATATAAGTATTGAAAGTTAAATATGCTGCAAAAATAATCAATAATTTTAAAATATACAAGAAATTTATGAAGATTTTCTAAATATTTTGCAAATATAATTCAAAAATCACACTACATTTTAAAATTATAGTAAATATTTTAGAATTAAGCACGTTCTAAATAAACAATTCCCTGATAATCTAAAAGTGACTGTGCTACTGCTCTCACAACAGGGATTGCAACGGAATTGCCAAATTGTTTGTAAGATGGGGTTTTATCAGATAATATATCAAAGTATTCTGGGAATCCCTGCATTCTTGCACACTCCCGTTCTGTTAATATACGAATGTGGTCGTGATTAAGTTCCCCACGAGGGTCATCAACATTGTTAACATCTGGATTTGCAGGATCAATTACAAGATTCCTTTCTAGTCCCATTCCGCCGACCATTAAAGTGTGACCAAAATCATCATTGCCAATAATACGATACCCAAACCCTCGTCCCAGATTACGCTGAGCCTCCCTGTGTCGAACTAGAGTTTGCCAATATCTTTCTGACATATAATATCTGGTACCAACCATATCCTGCTCACGAATAGCACCAAAGTGCACATCAGGAACTCCTTCACCTGTTGGGTAATGATACTCGTCCTCTGGATGTTCCAGAAAACCCACAATAAAAACCCTATTCCTATGTTGAGGAACTCCGAAATGCTGTGCATTTAATACTTGTGGTTCTGGAACATAATAATGCAACTCATCTCTTAGTATGTGAAGAATCGTATCTATGGTTTTTTCTGGCAAGCGGTTCCCATCTTCATCTCTGTTATGTATAGATAAAAGACCTTGCACATTCTCCAACAGTATTATGCGAGGATGCTTTGCTTCTATTATATCGCGCAAATCAAAAAACAATGTGCCTTTAGTTTCATCAGAAAAGCCTCTGCGCAATCCAGCCATCGAGAATGGTTGACAAGGAAATCCTGCACATAAAACATCTACACCTTCTGGTATTCGATCTTTATTTTCTTGCAATGTAATATCTCCGAATGGAACAACTCCATAATTCATTCCGTATGTTCTCTGTGCACTTGTGTCAAATTCAGAAGCATACACGCAACGCCCTCCTAATTGCTCAAGAGCAATCCTGAATCCGCCTATTCCTGCAAACAAATCTACAAAAGTAAAAGCGTTGTTATCATGATGTTGACTATATACAGGCGTATCAAACATTTCTACAAAAAGATTTTCTACCAGATTTTGTTCAACATCATCTTTGTCTCCCAACTCTGTGTGGATGGCCTTGTAATACCTTTCCATTAAAGGCACTGCTTCATCTCGATATATATTGCCTTCAGGATAATCTTTATTTTGTAGATAATGGGTTATAATAGCTATATCTGCATTATAATCATATTTTTTTGTCTCTATATCATGATTTTTAAGCCATTGCCTCATAGGTGCTAAGAGCCGGCCTCCAAATAATTCTTCTTTAGATAATCTTTCGATATTATTATACTTCTTCATATGCCGTTTGTTATATTCCCATAAACACATGGTCCCTATGATATGCCAAGAAATCGGGATTTGGTTTATACTCTATTGGCATAGTTATTTGCTTGCCGTTAATACTTCCAAAGTGTTTATCGAAATATTCTTGATTCTCATATTCACGCAAGGCAGAAGAAAGGTGAACAGTATAGTCATCAGGAGAAACTGTAATCAGCCCTTTATCGAAAGCCTTGTCATAGAGAGCAGAAAGACAGATTCCGTTGCTTGGGTTAAGACGCTCACTTTTGTGAGATTTATCTGCCCAGGGAATGATATGGCTAGCTAACAACACTTGAGGAACATTGATTCCTGTCAGAGCACATCGTCCACCATAATTGGCAAGTATCATACGACGGAAATAGTCTTGTCCTCTTCTCTGAGTTGATTTCGATTCTCTGTCCTCTCCTTCTCTGATGTCAAAATGGGCAATCAACTTCTTCGAGATTGACTTGGGATTCGTCTCTTGTGCTACTATCCTGTCAGCCATCGATACGTCCTGTTCATAATGTGCGTATTCTATTAAGCTTTTCAGGGCAGCAGAACAGAAATTATTAAGTGGATAGCTCTTCTGTTCCGGTTTACCATAGTCAAAGATGTTAGGTTGGTTCTTTCTCATCTTCTTTACTTCACCTTTGACCATGTTCAGCACATCTTCAATAATTCCTGCATTTGAAACATCATAAAGCGAATTTCCCTGAAGATCTATAGTGTCTTGATGTTGTAAAACAGCATCAAGTATCACAATTGCTCTGGCATAGCTGTCAGCCTTACCCGAGTTTTCTGGAGAAAGTCTGGTATTGAAGTCAATAAACCCTTGCCTGTTCATAATATTATTGTACAAGTCTCAGGGCTATATAAAAACCCCTTTTCGCTTTGAAAAGAGGGCGCAGAAGTGATTGAGAGAAGCAAGGCCTACCACAGCCTACATCAGACAACAATCAAACAGTCCACGCCCCTTATCAAGAGCGCGAACATCCGTTGCCTTGTCTGACTGATGTGTTTTGCGGAGGTGGTAGTTCTGCTTCCTCAGCCTAATCAAGGATGTTCAAGACTCAGTTTTTCGTTATTTCTTTGTTTTTATACGTTTCATTTATAGTTCACATTATCAATCACCAGGTGATTTATTTTGCAAAGTTACAAAACTTTTCTGAAATGAAGAAATATTTGGAAAAGAATTACGCACCGGGAACGTTTCCCAGTGCGCAATGCGTTGTTAGAGCAGTATCCAGGCATATTACACAAACGAGTCAGTTCCAATGTGCACTCTGCCGAGTCACTGCTACTATCCGACAACCAAAGAAAACCTAAGTCCCAATGCGTTTGCGATAAGCATAAATGTGCTAAGTTGCATATCCGTCTGTCCCTGCTCAAGCGCAGAGATATACTCACGTTTCTTCCCGATGCGCTCACCCAACTGTTGTTGTGTCAGTTTCTGACGCTTACGTTCATCGCGCAATATTTCAGCGTAATACCATGCTTTTGCCTTTGCTTCAAACTCCTCGCGAGAGGGACTGCCTTTCTCACCGTATTTCTCAGTCAGATGCTGAGAACCAGTCTTCAATTCTGCCAGTTTCTTTTCGTCAATTTTAACCATTTTCTTATCCTCCTTTAAATATATTTATTCAAAATCCTGCGAGCTGTTTCTATCTCGCCCTTATATTGTTTGGTGCCTTTCTTCAGAAACGAATTCAAGAAAAGCACACGCTTACTCTCCATAAACGACTGAGTGTCTATTGTGAATATGATAGTACGATATTCGTTGTTACCCATAGATATACGTGCCTCATAAAATTCCGTTCCTTCCAGAATCTTCACGAACTTTTTATTAACCACATACTGAGTCTTAATCATCGTTTCCACATAGTCGTACTTTGCCTTGGTCTTTTCGTCAAGACTTGTGTAATATTCATCGTACTCCACCGAATGGAAAGTTTCTCTTATATCTTCATTCATGCCGCAAAGTTAATATATTTCTTCCAAATCTGCAATTATTTGGAAGAAAAAAATTAATTTATCCATCATACATCAGCCATCATACATCATACATCAGCCTTCAGTGAGGGTCTCATAAAAAAAGTAAACGGAAGCTGATTGACTTCCGTTTACTTGTTATTGTCTTTTGGGAGAGAGCAAAGATCCGTTCCCTGTTAATATTCGCGTGTCTACGTTACGGGGTAACCGGGGTCAGCGTCCAAGTGTCGTCAGTATTCGTTGTGGTAGTGATGGCGAGGTTCAGACCGCCATAGGAGCCAGCCACCATAGGGCTAGGTGACCAAGCCGTACCGTTGTACATCTGCTGGGTACCAAACGTCACCGTGCCGCAAGAGGCGTCAGCACCTGCGCCGATGCTGTTGGGGGCACCATCGCCTTTCGTAGCAGTCACGCTGGTGACACCGTTGGTGATAGTGATGCTGCTGCACGATGTAATACCATTAGAATTTCCCCTATATCCGCTACCTATGCCGGCGGCGCCATTGCCACCCGTAGCCTCAATGGTGCCACCTGTGATGGTGATATCGCCGCATTCTGAAATGCTCACAATATATCCCCCGCCAAACGCGTATCCGCTACCGATGCCGGCACACCCTGAACCGCCAGTAGCAGTGATAGTACCACTCTGTATCTCGATGTCACCGCAGGAGATGCTCCTTCCGCCGCCGATACCGGCACCCCAGCCGTTGCTGCTGGCTTCGAGCTTGCCAGTGCCCTGGATAGTGAGCTTCTTGCCGTTAGCGGCAAAGATGCCAGGATAATTATCTTTGAATCCCTTCACAATGTTTTCCGAGCCATCCTTCAAGATGATGGTGGCGTCGCCCAGCGGAGTGAGGCCTGCGTAGTCGCCATTACTCCAAGCGCCGTTGCCATTGATGTTAACGCCGTCGAGTGTCACCGTGGCACCGTCGGCAATCGAAATCGACACTTCTTTATTAAGCTTACCCGACAGGATGTCTCCATTCTGAGCCGTATAATCGTTACAGAGGTCAGCAATATTTATTTCGTGCGTCTGCGCCAACTGCACCGTGCTCTGGTAATACTTGCCCGCTTCGAGGGTGACGCCAGTCTTAGAGTAAGTATGGTAGCCGTCAGCCGTAATGGCATTGATAGTGATGTCTTTTCCATCAATTGGTAGCAGAGCCAGATACACAGTCGAAGTAACAGTAGTCAGGGTTGCGGTGCTGACCACAATTTGGTCGCCCACCTTGATGGACACCTGACTGGCTGAGAGAGCAGCCGGTGTGGCATCATTATTCTGCAGCGTCAACTTCCAGATAGCTATACCGCTCTGCATTTTGACATCGTCTACGAGCGTTGCCTTGTCGCCGTCAACCTTCAATGTGCCCAACCCCGCACGCACGTCGATATTGTCTGCAATATAGCTGAGCGTTCCGTCTTGTTTCAAATTATATTTTTTCCAAAAATCCATCTCACTAGGATATGCAAGCCCAACATTTTCGCCGTTGTTACCAAAATCGCTGCTAACGCCTTCGACGATGGCAGAGCCGTCGCTATTGACGGTCTTTACCGTTACCGTGCCGTGTTTATTCGGATCGACTAAATTCATGACCAGAATCTCGTCGCCTACTTCCCAAGCCACCTTGATGGTTCCTGCGTCCGTTCCCGATGTAACCTCGGTATAGGCAGTACGCATCACGCCGTCGGTAGGAGCGGCTAACGTAGCGGTAAAGTGCACCAAGCCACCCTGTTTGGCGGGATCTTGTTGCGTCATGATATCTTCGCTGCTGCAGGCTGCCATCATGAGGGCCACAACTGCCATGCTGAATAATTTGAATGTCTTCATTGTCATCATTTCTTTTAAAGGGTTCAACATGTTTACTGCAACAGCAGCTTCTCTAACGATTCATACGAATCAATTGATTCCAATTCGTCAAAGCGCGCGCCTGATCCACCGAGCGGGTCGCCGCCGTTAGCAAATGGGTCAATCCCGCTCACTCCACCGCTCCCAGCCAGCAGTGCCGTCTCTTGTCGTAACTTGAAGACCTCCATCGAGGGCTTCTCATAGAGTTTTTTCTTCATTGTCTAATATCGTTTATGAGTTAATAATTCAGAACTTTGCCTGCAAAGTTACGAAAAATTCGATTAAACGAGAACAAAAAAATATTTTTTAATGTCGAGTGGGAGAATTTTATCTAATAAGCGAGAACAATACAAAATAAAAAAGCCTTTTTTAATTTTGATTGTCGAGCGAAAGGACCTTCAACGTAGTTAAAGTTACGAAGTTTTCCGTTAAACAGTGTCACCCTTCGCCCTAAATAGTGTTAACAATAGGAAGATTGGATTATCTTCGTGACACAAAAAAAGACAGTTCCGGTGTGCATTTGGAATATTAACAAACAAAAAACATGTGGGATACTCCCATCATTTTTCAATGAAAGTATCCTTATTTTCTTTGCCTTACTTTAGGAGGTTATACAAGTAGCAGAGTTCGTGGCCATATTTATTCAAAGAAGCTCTTACATCTCTCTTTTTGCTTTCTTTTTGCTCTCTTTTTAGTTTGTTTTATCTAAATATTCTGGAAATAACATGTTATTTACTCCTAAAAATGCTTTATATAAAGGATTTTCTGTAGAAAAGTTTGGAAGGAACTAAAATTATTATTATCTTTGCAGAAATTTTTTATTGTATGGCAATTAAAATATTAAGCGCAAAGCAATTTGCAATAAATCTGAAAGCAACCATCCAAAAATCAGGAAGGTTGGGTTTCACCTCTGAGACTGCCACAGCATTGGGCTTGGAATCGGGGAAGTTTGCAAAATTTGCGAAAGACGACGAAAACGGAGCCTTATACCTTATTATAATTAATGAGGGAAGTGAGGAAGCCTTTTCCATTCGCGAAAACAGCGGGTATTATTTTGTAACCACCAAAGTAATGTTCGACACGCTTGGTTACGACTACGAGAACGGCAATATTATGTTCGACTTAGTTCGTCAACCCTCTCTTGATACTGATCTTCAAGGTCAGGTGTATTTTATGAAACAACGTCCAACCAAAAACAAAGACAAGAAAAATGATATAGTCGAACCATGAAAAAGGCCCCGCATATCAGGGGATATAGCGGAGCACACATGTCGCCGGTCTCTGATGAGTTTTCGAGGCCAAAAGAGGCCTGCGGCACTTTTTTACCAATATGGATTGGTCATAAAAGCGGTGCAAATATACATTATTTTTTGTTATCCGCCAAATAATGGTCATTCCGTATAGAATAAATTATCAATAATTAAAATAATTAAGGATAACAAATAATTAAATGGATTATTTTCATTCTGATAAATATTCAGTATTTCCTAAAGGATATCTGAACCAGAGAGGCCAAGCTGTTTTGGCTACACGACCTCAACAGTCACAGGACATTGCCTGGAGCTATGACTATATCACCTCTACACGTGCGCAATGGGCTACAGAAGAGCTACGCTCTATGATAGGACAGGCGTCGAAAGACGAAGTGAGCGACTTTAAGAAATTGAATTTTGAGACTGCCACTTTTAATGGCATTTTCTCCTACCGTAATGCACGTAGCCTTACTAAGCGCTCACCATTCATCGTTTTGGACATCGACGATTTGGCGTCAACGGAAGAGGCTCGACAAGTGCAGCAGTCGTTTGCCAACGACAGCAAGGTGGAGACGGCTCTATGCTTCGTTTCTCCAAAAGGACGTGGTGTGAAATGGATTGTCAAACTGCCTGAATGGGCACAGTATGACGATTTCAAGCAGACGTTTCAGACGATGCAGCAGTATGTGGCCTTCCACTACGGCATAGCTATCGACAAGAGCGGAAGTGATGTATGCCGCACCTGTTTTTTGCCCTATGATCCCCAATGTTATATTAACCCTATTTATTTTCTAAGATGAACATGAATAATTTTTCAGACCTTGAGCACCTGGAGCTGGTAGCTCAACGCCTTGCCGAGGCTGGCAAGGATATCACGGTAGATTATGCCGATTGGATTAACGTGACTTTTGCCTGCGCTTCGCTTGGCGAACAGGCTCGCGAGGCTTATCATACCATATGTTCTCTCTACACAGGCTACAATCGTGAGGAGTGTGACGAGAAGTTTTCCAACTGTCTGAAGGCCGGTAACGGGCAGGTGACGCTGGGCACGTTGATGAAGATGGCTCAGAATGCCGGTATAGACGTCAGTCTGCCCCGTGGCCGCCGCAAGAAGACGAATACCCAGAAGCAAAAAGAACAGGAGAACCGTATCAGTGCCATGCGTGAAGCTCTGAATGCCCATGCCCAATGGCGCTATAACGTATGGCGGCAACGCCCTGAGGTCAGCGAGGATGGCGGTGAGTGGCGTCCCGTCCAGGATCGTGACTTGGATACGTACTATTGCCGACTGAAAGAGCAAGGATTGAACGTCAAACTTCAGGATGTGAAATCAATCATTTTCAGCCGCGACTTCTGTCCAGATTTCGATGCGTTCAGTTCGTGGATATACGGATTGAAGCCTTGGAACCCAGAGACAGACCCTGACTATCTGAAAGATTTCTATATAGGTCATCTTGAATTCGGTGACCCGGAGAACGAATCCTTCTATGAGCAGATGCTGAAGAAATGGCATGTAGGTATGGTAGCCCTGATGCTCGGACGCATAAATGAGAATCCACAGATGCCAATCTTCAAAGGGCATCAGCACATTGGTAAGACTTACTTTGTGCGCAATATCCTGCCCCCCGGACTTACAGACTACCGACTGGAGGTAGGACCTGCTGAACGTATTGACAAAGACTTTATTATATCACTCTCTGAGACACCGCTGATCATCTTCGACGAAATATCCTTTGGCAGTAACCAGAAAAGCGACGCATTCAAGTATATCGTCACCTCTTCACGCTCTAACGTTCGTGATGCTTATGCCCGTTTTCGTGAAAGCCGTGAGCGTCGCGCTTCGCTGATAGCAACCACCAATGAAGACGCATTTATCCGCGATGCCGAAGGAAGCCGGCGCTTCCTGGCCATCAACCTCGTTGGTACCGTCGACCTCGTCCAGTTTCCCCTGCCCTACGAAGGTGCCTATGCCCAGGCTCTCTATTTGTTGGACCATGATTTCCAGCCTAAACCAAGCCAAGAGGAAAGTCAACTTATCACTGATCATAACCGCAACTTCATGGAACCCAGTGATTGCGAAGAAGCTATATTCACATTCCTTACTCAGCCAGATGGACTACACCCGAATATAGCGCTGTCAGCAGGCGATATCATGCGTGAGCTCAACTCCCGTGGTTTTCATGGGAGAGAATTCAATGCCGTCAACATTGGGAAAATTATGAAGCAGAATGAATTTGAAAGCAAAATCATCAAAGGCACACGTAAATATCTGGTTGTGATGGTTGACTATGACCTTCATGTCCGTGAGAATAAAGCTGATGCCTCACATTTTGTCCCGGATGTATTCTAATGGGGTGGAGATGGTGGACTTAATTCCTATATATTCTTAAAAAAAAATCAATAATACTCCTGCAAACTTTACAAGGTGATTTATGATTTTTTTTTCAATCCCCTAAAGAATCATCTCCACCATCTCCACCCCAGACATTCAGGTTGCCGTCGGACAACCCGTCCTTATCAGTCAATAACATGCCCTTATTGCCAAATAAGAACCCCCTCCCGACCTCCCCGAGGGGAGGAGAAGGGGGGAATGTTAAATTTGTCAGCCGACTATTCTTGCTGCTCCATCGAAAGCACAAATCTCAGCAGCCAGCGTGTTAAGGTTGTGAAAGCGACTGTATTCACTGTCCGCTGGGACACTGCCCACACTCCCCATTGCGTCAAGATCCCAGGGGGCAAGAATCAACAGCGAACCATTGGCACAGGCCTCGAAGCGCTGTCGCTCGGGCTTCCAGAAGGCACCGATGGGTTCCTTCTGAAGGTGTATCAATGGGAAGCCCTGTTGCAGACACTCGTTTTTCATCAATCGTTCACCACCAGATATGCCAGGTGTCACAATGACGGTACATCCTTCCAGAATAGCCCTTTCCCACTGTTGGCGCTCGCTGGCATAATCGGCAGTTTCCTCATAAGGCTGACCAGTGACTGGATGCTTACGATGGCATTGCACCTGAATCTTGCGTGCCCACCGCAGCAGAAACAGATTGCCGAAGGCACCATAGCTACGATTGCCGATGCGCACATGCAGACAACGGCGCATCACGTCAGGCAACAGCCTGCGCAAAAGAGCACGGCGGGGGTTGTCGTGTACATAGGCTATCATGGCCTGGCGGTGGCGCTCATCAAGGCATACCGTGTCGTCATAGTTGTCGTCGAAAAGCGGTTGCTGATTCCTGCCAACAAGCGCATAGTACTCTTGCCGTTGTTTCTTTGACATGCTCCTGATTAACGCCCCCTCGTTATCATGCCGCAGGGCTTTCTCGCGCAGCCATCCCGGCACCTTGGGTCCATTCAAATCGACCGAGATCGGACGATTTACAGACGCCTCCATCCCCATCAGTCTCTGCCATTGGCTGGTGCATGATGCCTTAAATGCCTGAATAATGTCACCCAGGCTCCACTCCATCGGCTCCAGTACCTCAATGACACCATGGAAATGGTCTGGCATACACACACAAGAAAGAACCAACACACGATTCCCATGAACTGACTGCGCCTCCGGTATTCTCTGCCACGCTTGTTCCACGACCTCACCCAAAGGAGTGAGCGTCAGCGCATTGCCTTCTTTCAGCGCATCAATCCCCACGGCTGTAAAAGAAGAAAGCAACTGCTCGCGTCCACTTACCACCAAGGTAATGAGGTAGGTGCCGCGACCATAGTAATCATGTCCTGGATTACGTGGACGATATGCAGATGTCATCATTCTGTACACAAAGGTAGAAAATATTTTCTTTACGGCAAAGAAAACGGCGGAAATGTTTGGTGGTCTCACGAATTTTTTGTACCTTTGTAAGTGATAAGAAACCCTTTCTATTAATCTTTAAAACACATGAAAAACCATGAAAACAAACAAATGGAAAATGGTGATCCAGATACTGGTAAGTATCCTCACCGCAATTGCAACAACACTCGGTACGACATCATGCATGGGACACGGACCGATCACATTCTAAAAAGGAGGGAGCGCTATGAACCATGAAAACACAAGAGGGGTGCGCAACTGCAACCCACTGAACATCCGAATCGGCAACAACTGGAAGGGCGAACGCCCGACGAACTCGGACGGCGTGTTCGAACAGTTTACCGACATGCGCTACGGACTACGAGCAGCCTTCATCCTGCTGCGACGCTACATCACGAAGTACCGGTTGTGCACCATCCGAGCCATCGTGAGCCGATGGGCGCCAGAGACGGAGAATCTGACGCTGGCCTACATCAATCACGTGGAACGCCTATCGGGCATCGATGCCGGCGAACCCATTAGTGCCACCGACAAGGAAAGCCTCTTCCGCATCGTCACCGCCATGTGCTGGGTGGAATCGCTCTACAAACCAAGCAGGGAGGAATTGGAAATGGGATGGGAGCCTCACCCCTGACCCCTCTCCTTCAGAGAGGGGAAGTAGGGATAATTACACAAAGGGACGGTTCCTTTTGTGTAATTTTTGTTATGATTTAACAAAATCCAATTCGTTGCGCTTGATAAGAAGCGGATAGCGTTCGGGATGACGAAGGCTGTCTATCTCAAGGTCAACGTCAAGGTCGGGCCACTCGATAGCCTCTGGACCTGACATCCTGACGTTAAGCACGCTACGAATGGGAGCGTCTTGCATCCAGGGAATGCGGTTATAAGATAGGAAGTAGTCATGACCTTGAACAGAGATCATGATACCCTGAGCATTAATCATCAATACGCTTACCAACGTGCTGACGGAACTGTTCTTTAAATCTGTCTGCATACTTCTCTACCAGTTTTTTTATTTTGTTCAACTCGTGTTCTGAGAATCCTGTATTCTTTGCTAATTCCACTTCGGGCTCAAGCCAAAATTTGGCTTCACACCTCTCATGAGTAACATGAATATGCAAACGTTCTTCCTCATTAGAGTATATCTTGAACGTATATTCATTCTCTCTCCGAAATACTGGACTCATATCACCATTTTTGCTTCTTCGTTTGCAAAGGTAGGAATTTAATTCAAAAACAGCAAAAAATATAGGGATTATTTTATAATGAAAGAATAAAAAATATATGAAAAATATTGCGGAAATGCTTGGTGGTTTCGGGATTTTTTTGTACCTTTGTAGTGTAGTTGAGGGGAGAGTGAAGGTAATCATAATTCTCAATTTTCAATTCTCAATTCTCAATTTAAAAAAAGCGGTAGGCGGCTGGCCGGTGTAATCAGTCGCAGAGTAGTTTAATACCATAAAAAACACAACAAAAGGTATGATTGAACTTTATTTGAGTAAGGTGACCGAGAACTCGGAAACCGAGATGGCGGGCAAGATGTATGCCCGAGTGAGTTACAAACAAACGATGGACCTGCACGACATGGCCCACCACATGGCGGAACACAACACGGCCTTCTCCGAGGGCTTGATAGTGGGCGTGCTGACCGACTTCGTGAAGTGTGTGCGCGAGATGGTGCTCAACGGCAACACGGTGAAGGTGGGCAACCTGGCTATCTTCAAAGCCACCGTCGAGTCGAACGGCCTGGAGGTGCTCTACGATGCCCAGAGCGACAAGGTGGCTTCGGCTACTATCGGCACCCTG
>JAEEGG010012226.1_pt1 | contig 18565 bp, 16 predicted proteins | sample 9134161 | NCBI WGS metagenome assembly JAEEGG01 (sample SAMN16246543, study PRJNA631951) | gut metagenome | biome: gut microbiome; feature: rumen; material: CR-attached | host: Bos | place: Iran: Karaj | collected 2018-10 | reverse complement strand
GGAAAATCATCCGCAAATCTGTCAACAAATCAAAGATGCGCAGAACCGTCCGTTTATGACAGATGATATTCCCCATTTGCTCTTATATCTTGGTGGGATAAAATGTCAAGAATATCAAGACAAAAAGAACTTGATAAGTCCCAATTATGATGTAAATAGAAAAAGACTACTAAATGGAGAGGTGGATTATGATAGTATCATCAGTAGATAATTGGAGATAACCAAAATACTTTAGCAATTCTCAAGTGCTTCAAAAAAGGATTTTGAGTAAATCTCCTTATCAAAGAGTTTTGAACGTTTTATGGAGACTTCAGACATCTTCTCACGTTTTATCGGATGTTCATAAAGGTCAAGGATGGCTGCAGCAAGATTATTAACAAAGTGTTCATCTGTATTCAATAAAATGGCATTTTCTTCTGTAACAATTTCGGGGATACCTCCTCGACGAGTAGTAATAATGGGTAGTCCCATTGCCTGTGCCTCAACGATGGTTAGTCCGAATGGCTCATCCCAAGTGGAAGGTAATACGGCAATATCAGCCAATTTGAGATAGTTTGGCATTTTGGTGTAAGGAATAAAACCTGTGAAAATGATGCAATCCTTGATAGGAGCGGACATTTCTCTGAGTTTGTAGACGAAGGAATTCTCGATATCTGATTTTCCATAAAAAGAACTGCCTAAAACCAAAAGTTTTATAGTCTTGTCTTTACCAATAATATTCATTGCAGAAATCAACTCCATAATTCCCTTCTCGTTATTTATACGCCCGCTAAAGGCAATTACAAAATCGTTTTTGTTTATTGATGCTAAATGTGCTGGTTGTACGTCTTTTGTAAATAAATGTGTGTTGATGCCATTATGTATGGTTATACATTTATTATCTTTAGGAATGATAGTTCTAACTCTATTGCTGACATATTCGGATACCGTGATGATACGTGAGGCAATTTCGTATAATTCTAACGCGTTCTTGACATTAATATTAAGAAAATCATTGTGGAGATGATAGGCAACTTTTGCATTGACTTTCTCTTTTAACTTAAGTGCATATCCAGGCCGGTTCTCGATAATAATCCAATCAAACTTATCTTTCATTATTTTTTTTAATGCCTGTTCGAAATAAAATTCTATACTGTAGTGATAATACTCTTCGTTATGAGTTATCTTATAAATATATTTTATAAATTTAGTCCACCATTCATTGACCTTAACATAATTGTAATGGTTAACCTCAGATTTTAGGGCTGGATGTTTCCCTACGTTAGGGTGCCATACGCTAAATACGGTGATGTCGTGTAAACGATGAAGGTTATTGTACTCTAAATAAAAATCGATGAGATTTTCTACAGCCCCACCTTGAACGGCCGGAACAGGTAGAATTCCAGATGTGAGTATGGCAATTTTCATAAAGTTTTACCAATCTAATATTTCTTTGCCATTTTCAAAATGGAAATAGTCGACAATTTTGGAGAAATTATCTTCCGTAAACTGTTGATCTTTACTTTCCAAGAAACAGAGAGGAACTTCACCAATAAAAGAGGCCCAACGAGAATAGCTACTGATTGGACCAACAATGCAGTCACACACACTCAATGTATAAAGATCGAGGATGGCACTTGATGGTTCCGTTTCAAATCGTCGACATTTACAACCTTCAAATATGTCAAGCGTAAAATTTTCATTGCTACTGATAAAGAAACTGACCTCTCGGTCTTTGTAAAGTTCTTGAATTCGAAGCATGAACAGGTGATAGTCTTCCAATTCATAAAAGAATCGCCCGTTATTCCAAGTCGCATAATCACCGCGTCGTATATGAACACCTACCACAAAATCACTCATCTCTTTTAGTTCAGTAATCATGTTTTTGGCTTTAAACATTATTTCCTCTTTCGGGCGGAATAATTTTTGAAGTTTAGGAAGTGTTTCTTTCAAATAGCGAATGTCAGTACGAGTAGACCACCCCTTAGTAAAACCAAGGATATTAAAAACTTTATCCCAACCCTTGCTATGAGTTACTATCCATGTTAAATGCTTATACCAACCCCATCCTTTGGGTAATTTCAAAAAACAAGGATGCCATAGAGGAAAATGAATGAATGGAGCATGTAGCATATGTGGAAAGTCTTCTATGGTCCAGTCATAGAAAAGAATCACCATGTCTTTGTGTTCTGCAATACATTGGGCTACACTAGCGACATAGGTCCACAACCTATTACAAGTTTGACCTGGAGCATCACAAATAACTCTCATTTAATTCAATTTTTTGCAAAGATACAGTTATTTTTTTAAAAAAGCAAGTTGTTTCCACTTTTTTTGGGTTTTATTTTGTATATAAAAAAAATCTTATTAATTTTGTCGCAAATAATAGTTTAAAATGACAGAGTTGCGAATAGAAGAACGATTAGTTTGGCTTGACTGGATGAAAGTATTAGCCATATTATCAATTATATGGGGACATTTTTTTTCCGAAGGTCATTTGTACCTTTATGTGTTTAGTGTTCAGGTTTTTTGCGTTATCTCAGGTTTTTTATATAAACGTGTCTCAAATTGGAAGACTTGTTTACAAAAGTGTTTTTGGCAATTGTTTGTTCCTACACTTATCATGAGTGTCTTGATGCATTTAGAGGCATATTTGCGCTGTTTGACTTTGGGTACAAATTATGATATTTCGTGGCCATGGTTTTTTAAATGGTTGCTGTTGGGGGATCGATGGTGTATGGGACCATGTTGGTATTTTTATACGTTAATTGTAATCAGAATTGTAATGCAGGCTTTACCCCCCAAAAAATGGATATATGTTGTTCTTTTTATTTTATTGTCAGGAGGAGCAATTTGCCTACACATAATTGGTTTTGAGGGTAGCAATGCCAATATTAATGTTCTAGTATGTATGCCGTTTTTTTTGATTGGGGTCTTTTTGAAACCATTGAGGCAATCGCTTAGTAAGTTGCATAATCATATCATGGAAATAGGTGTTATGTTAGTTTCTGTAATCTTAATTGTTATATGTGGACATTATAATGGCTATGTTTGGATGTACTTGAATGGTTATGGGAATAATTATTTCCTATATTTATTAGGAGGTATTGCTGGTTCAATTATGTTATATGTCTGTTCTCTATGGTTAAGTCGCTTTCCATATCATCAAATAATTCTTTCGCTCTCAAAGGGGTCAATACTTATTATAGGCCTACACATAATTATTGTTCGCAGATTGACGGAACTACCTAATCGGATGTGGGGTGAAGATCTTATATTTTCACTATTAATTCTTTTTTGCTTTGTCCCAATCATCCGCTTAGCAGAATTGTTTTTCCCTTTTATTTTAGGTAATTATAAAGCATATGGCTCAAATAACGAATAGACGTCTTGCATATATTGATATCAGTAAAGTATTGGCTATGTTTTTGGTAACTTGGGCACATTGTGCCCAACAACTCTGCGGTAGTCTCTTCCCAGAATTATTAATCAGCAAAGATGCTTTTATTTCCTTCAATATGGCTGTTTTTATGATAGCAAGTGGATATGTTATGAATATTCCCAAGATGCGTGAAACATCATTAGTATTATTTGTCTATCAGAAAGTCGTGCGATTATTAATACCAATGTCAACATGGTTTTTTATTTGGTCAATAGTTGTATACCCTAAACATCTTGATTATTGGTCGGCCTATTGGTATTTATCCTCTATGTTTGTTTGCCTTGTGACAATTAAATTTCTAACTGCTGTTTTTTCTTCGGATATGATGATTGCTCTGTCATCAATGATTATACTTTCTCTCATGCCATTTCACTCTTTCGAAAGAATTTGTTATATGGTACCTTTCCTTTGGGTAGGCTATGTTCTACGACATATTATAGCACATATAAATATTAAGATTACTTTTTTATTATCGATACTATATTGCTTTATGTATTATTTTTGGGATGTTCAATTCTCTGTATACATATCACCTCTACATATATGGGAGACAAATGTAAATGAATTATTATCTGCAGTTTTTAGATTAGGAATTGGTACTATCGGAGGTGTTTCAGTTATTTCGTGGATACGTATTGTTATGAAACATTATCAAGGCGGATGGATGAATCATATTGCTTCTTATGGACAGTATACCTTGGTATTCTACACGATGTCATTTGTCCTTAACTCATTATTGTCAAGAATTTTATGGCACTTTGGTATATCATGCACAACTCCAGGTATATTGGATTTTGTTTCTCTTACTATATCATTTGTTATGATGATTCTTATGTATTCTTTCCAAAAAGTAATGGAACATAACAGATTCTCATGTTTGATGCTTGGAATAGTTTATCAGGAATCAAAGATTTAGAGTTTTGTCCATGATTAATCTATAATTTGACAGCTGATTTTCCTTCAGATGTAAATGATCGCTAAATATACTATCATTAAGATAATCAATTTGATCTAAATAACATCTAACCATTGGTGAAAAGTTATAACCTTCAATTTCTTGAAGATTAAAATTGGAAATAGTATCACGCCAATATTCAGATATAAAGGGAGGGATTAGATGTAAACGAAATCCGTACACTCTGCTTAAACTAACAATTTTGGTTAAATACTCTTTTGATAGAGGGGAAAAAAAAGAATAATTACGATCTCCTTGTTTCAGTTCCGGTGACCAATCAGAAGTTAATACATAGGGGGTTTGACATAGAAAATAGTATGGTATTTTTTTTACTTGTTGAAAAACCTGACGGGTCATCAGATTTTTATATTCATCTTTATAAAATGGCTTGAGAAAATAATGATATGTGTATACTTGATCAAGATTATCCCAAAATGATAGAGGACTATAAATCATATAAACATCTTCTGGACGATTACCTGCTTTTAAATAATTATTAATTAAACAGTAATGTCCTACAAGACCTATTGCCTGATTGCATGTTAATGAAATTATTACTGATGTTGTGTCCGTTTCTGTATTATAAAGTTGGTTCGCAGTACTATCACCTATTATGAGCTTCTTTATTCTTGTTTTTTTCTTGCTTTTCTCTATAGCAGCATAAACTTCATGCCCATGCAATTCTTTCATGTACTTTCCGTCGGAAAGCATAATAGTTGCTCTAGCAGTATAAAATACCCCAATAGGTAGACTAAAAAGTAACCCTTTTATTACAAATGATGATAGTTTCTTCATTTTAAAATTGAAAGTAAATAAATGTATTAGAGGCGCCTTGATATAATATTATAGCAAAAACTATAGCATAATAAATCATCCACCTAATTATACGTTTTTTTATTATATTAGTATTGCTGAATTGGAGTGGATGGTCTTCTGACCGCTTTATCCATTCAATGCAAATGAGAATAAAAAGGAAAACATATGACATTCCTCGAACATAGGTGTTTACATTGGTATTTACATGATTATAATTGTCAAAAATACATGTAATGAAATACATGACATCAGTTACAGATGCTGCTTTAAATATAATCAATCCCAATGAAACAAGAATATAGGTAACAGTAATTTTAAGAACATCATTACCTTGAGGAAGCCCATATCTCCCAGGTTTTATCTTTTTCTTTTTTCCAAATGCTCCAGAAAGGATTAGAGGAATATATAGCAAACCATGGTATAGCCCGAACAAAGCAAAGGTCCAATTAGCTCCATGCCACAATCCGATTAGCAGGAAATTAATGATGACAGCCAATATAATACCATAATTTCCCCAATTTCTAAAGGCTATATTCAGTGGAGAGAAAACATAATCAGTAAGCCAACCCGTTAAAGAAATGTGCCAATTTCTCCAATATTCCGCAATATTACGAGCCAAGAAAGGATGGTTAAAATTACGAGTGATGTTAATTCCCAATATTTTACCGACACCAATAGCCATATTAGAATATCCATCAAAATCAGCATACATCTGAAGTGGAAATAACAAAACAACACTAATTAAAGTAATAGTTCCTACTTCTCCTGGAGATTGCCAAACGTTATCTATTAAAGAAGAAAGATTATCAGCGATACACATTTTAGTAAACATACCCCATAATATCTGTCTGCATCCATCAACAGCTAACTCATAATTGAAAATTCGATTAACAGCTATCTGCGGTATAAAAGTATTGGGCCGGTCGATTGGGCCAGAAAGAATCGTAGGAAAAAAAGCAATGTATGTACCAAATTCTATAAAGTCTCTGCTTGGCAGGATATGCTCACGATGCACCTCTATCACATAGCTGATTAGCTTAAATGTAAAGAAACTAACTCCAATGGGGAGTACGATATTCAAAGTTGTCCACGAAGTGTTAATGCCTATGGCATTAAGCAATACGGCAAACGAATCCGCGAAAAAGTTTAAATACTTAAAGTATAAAAGGACACACACGCCCAAAATGACTCCCAATGTCGTTATATTGGAAGCCTTCTTGGCATGTCCGTTTTCCATTTCTGCTTTTAACCAGATTCCAATCCCATAGAATACCATTGTGGCTCCTAATAAAAGAGGTATCATTTTCCAGTCTGCAACACCATAGAAAAAATAGCTCGCGATGAACAACCAAGTGTTTTGGTACCTCGGATTGTTCCTGACAACCGGTATGTAGTAGACTATGAAGACTACTACAAAAAACAGCAGAAAATTGAAAGAATTAACAACCATCTTATAATAGCTTCTCCTGTATAGAGCTTACCATTTCACCAACGTTCTTCCATTTCATAATCTCCAAAGAGGTGAATTTGATTTTAAATGCTTTCTCTATAGCCACAATCAACTGAATATGACTCAAAGAGTCCCATTCTTCAATGTCGTTTGCAGAAGTCTCATCATTCAACTCACACTCATCTAAATCCAAAACATCAATGAAGATTCCATTTAGTTGCTTAAAAATTTCATTTCTTTCCATAATGTAGACTTATTAATGAATAACTAGAAATAATTTGTAGATTATTTTAATACATATTGTTAGCCATTTCCTTTGTTTATGATGGTTACAAATGTCGAAGAGTTTATATATTGTTATCTTATCTAAAAGGGCTAACGTAGCATAGTCTTCATAAATGCCATTGAAAAGAAATTGGTGAAGCCAAGTGTTTATTTCTAACTGATTACGTTCTCTTTGCCGCTGGGATAGCCCCCCTTCTTCGCGTTTGCAAATAATATCCGAGATAAACATAACATTTTTTTGCTCTTTAACAATCTTTTCTGTGAAAAAAATCCAGTCTGAAACTAGTTGGTAACTTTCATCATACAATGAATTTATAAACAATTCGCGTTTGATGAATGAGCTCTGATGGTCTAATGTCGCGACAAAAAAATGTACCATTGTTGTACGTGGTGGTTGAATAGACGTGTGCCCTTGATGGGTATTCTCATTATAGTGATAGTCTTTTCCAACAATGAAATCTGCCTTATAGTTATAACTGGAAACTTTTTCTAAAACATTGGTTTCATAGAAACAATCACCTGAGTTCATGAAATTGAGGTATTCGCCAGTTGCTTTTACAATGCCTTTGTTCATTGCATTGTAAATACCTTTGTCAGGTTCTGATATCCAATAGGTTATGTAGTCATTATACTTTTTAAGCACATCAATACTTCCGTCTGTTGAAGCACCATCTATTACAATGAACTCAAAGTCGCGAAAAGTTTGATTTATAACACTTTCTATGGTCTTTCTTAGGCCATCTTTGTTATTATAGTTTACTGTAATAATAGAATATTTCATAACTTCCTGATTTTTTTTATTCGACAGAAACTATCTTTAGCACCTTTAGCAAAGAGCAGGGTTGCAGAGAAATCGATAGTAAGGAATGCAATCATACCAATAGTACAATAGATAATCCAATTTCCAATGCTATGATATGGATTAATAGGGATGTGGCGTATTATGTATAGTGATGTTCCAATAGCGAAAGCAGAGATCGTATAGTTTCTTGCAACTCCATTCCAATAATTGCTAACAGGCTCCTTGAAGCCTACTGTAAATAAATAGTAAGGCTTCCATATGACTACGATGGGAATAAGACTGGCTAACTTGCCAAGCAAAATACCAATAATGCCCCATTGAAGTCCGCAAATTATTGTAATGGAGATATTGATAATTAATTCTGTCCAAGCAGACCAAACGTCAGCATATAGGCCATGTGCATAATTAAAAGTGTCTACAGAGTTGCGTGAATTGGTGATATAAATATAAATAACAAGAAGAATGAGGATACGGTTATCCATGATATATTCGCTTCCTAACCAATGAGAGATGAATGGTTCCAAAAAGGCGTATAGTGAGAACGTGAGTGTGGCGGCTATAGTGTGTTGTATAGTAGTATATTCCCAAAAAACCTTCAACATACGTTCTTTATCTCCTTCTGCAACTAAATTTCCCACACTAGCTCCTACACTACCTGTGACTGCAGAGAAGATGGAAATCAGTTTTGAAACGATAATCATATAGTTGCCATAGTATGCAACCATTTTTAATGACACAAATAAGAAGATGAATAGTTCATCACTCTTTACCAATACAAAATCCTTTATTTTATGAATAAAGACCTGTTTGGTTTTTGTAATTATTTCCGGGTATTGTTTAAGAAGTTGTTTCCCCTGTTTTTTGTCAACATGGAGCCATGGATATTCTTTGTTAATTTTCCAATTGAGAATGATACATCCTATGATACCAAATATAAACTCGATAGCAACCCATAAGTATAAATTCTTGTAGTGATATGCTAGATATATCTGAAGTCCCAACTTTACTAGATTGGCTGATTGGTAATAGATGGCTACCAGATAGTTCTTTTGGTCAGCTGAAAGGAGAACTTGCCGATAGTTAATAAAGTAGCCTATGAGTGATGATCCGAGGAAAGAGTAGAAAGCGAAATAAATGATACCTAATCCTAATCCTGCATTTGAGAAGATGAGTGGGAAGAATAGGCTGACAATAACAGCTGCAACAAAGATAATACTACCAATCCAGTTGTATAAATAACCTAATAGTGAGAGAATATCTTGAATCTCTTTTCTGTTATTAGTCTGAAGTGGCTTAAAAAGGAAGTAACCAATACATGCAGAAATTCCTAATTCAGATAGGTTAAGATAGCCAAGTATATTGCTGAGAGTCCCTGTTAATCCAATGAACTCTGCTCCCAGGTTATCAAGAAAGATTTTACGGGAAAAAAAAGTCAGAAAGAGTGAAAGGAAATAGAACAATAAGTTTACTTCCGCATTTAGCAAGCTTTTATGGACTCTTTCTCCCATAGACTATTTGTCGTGAGTAGTGTGGATAAAATCCGTATTCTTCCGTTTTATTTTAGGGATGTTCACAACCATCTTCCATACGAGAACCGGAACTGAGAATATTTTACCAAACACGGTATGGCTGCGGAGTTGCTTTGGAATGGCCAAATAAAGAGAAATACAAATGGCTAGGAAAAGACACCACCATTTGATATACCATGAGAGTGAAAATATCAGTGAGAATACTGTTATGAAAATGCACATCACAAAAGCACCCACCACCAACATAGAGCGAGGAATCAAAGCTTGTTGGATGGTCTTGTTGATATAATCGATATTTCCTGTACGGATGGCATAGGGCAGATGAGGCAATTGCATGAAAAGACTTTGAATCTGGGCGGTCATCCAACGAAGGCGCTGCTTTTGGAAATTGTCTTTATTGGATACTTTCTCGTCAAAGACATGAATATCAGGTTCATACTTAATAAAAACCTTTTGAAGCAAAAGATGTGCTTCCAATTCTTTATCTTCTCCTACTGAAGATAATTTATAAACATTTTCTTTGAATAATTGATAATCGAAGCACATACCGGAACCGATTAGGGCAGCTGAAAGTCCAAGACGATTATGGGCTTTGCGGAAAATGGTGTTGTTGATTTCTTCACTGACTCCATCCAATACGGCGACATCGTTATTGCTGTTTTTTGCACAGCGGTGACACTGGATGGCCTTGTAGCCTTTGGCACATTCAGTATTCAGTTGTTCCAGGAAGTGAGTCTCCACCACATTGTCGGCATCGAGAATGACAATAAAGTCATAATCTTCCTTAATCTGGTCCATGGCGTATTGCATAGCCTTGGCCTTGCTACTCTTTTCGAAAACAGGCTGGAGTAGGGTAATGGGTAGCTCAAAGAGTTTCTTATTTGTCTCAGGCTGCATGTGGTCGGAAATAACGGCTACATGGAAACAACTGTAAGGATAGTATTGTGCTAAGAAATTCTGGACAGAATTAACAATCACTCGGTCTTCGTTATAAGCAGGGTAGAGGATGAGATATGAAAAGAAATCCTTTTTCCGCATGGATAATACCTGTCCAGTTAGATATCTTGTTAGTCTAGAAACTCGCTTTTTCCAAAGGATGGACACCAATGCAAAGAACAGAATATAGACTGTTGATGCAGACATGAACAACCATAGGGCGATATCGATGATATGAATGAGTTTTAATATCATTTTGCAGGCTTATTTTTGCAGGTTAATCTTTTTCAATAGTTTTCTGCCTAATGAGAACTTGTTGAGTATAGAACTAAGTAGGACAAAAGGTACCAGGAAGAAAGTACGATTCCATTTTTCATCGACCAAATAATTTGGTGTGGCAATGGCAAAAATCAAGACTACAATTGCGAATAGAATCCACCATTTCAATGCAGCAGACATATAAATGAAGGGGACAATAAGGCACATGGCAATAATGATCACCATAAGTATCATTCGCGGAATGAGCATCCATTGCAAGAGCTTGTCTAGTAAATAGTAGTGGCGATTGATAATAGCAGTAGGCAGATAACGGATATTACGGAAGATAGTCTTCAATTGGGACCATATCCAACTACGATGTTGGCGATTGAAGTCGTCTGCTTCACGTGATTTTTCGCCATAGACATAAATATTGTCAAAATAATCTATATAAATATGCTGACGGGTCAGTACAGCTTCCAGTTCCTTATCAGCCCAATGTGGTTTGGCGTATTGTAAGTAGTCTTTTAACCAGTCGAATTGGAAGGCATTGCCGGAACTTTGCATAGAAGTTGGGAGCCCTACGCTGATATGGCCACGGCGGAAGATGGAATTGTTGATTTCTTCAAAGACAGCACTCAAACGAGCCGTTACCGTATCGCGGTTTAGAGACAATTTATGAGTTTGAATGGCCTTGGTTCCTGCAGATTCGTACGCATCGTTGATTTGTGTAAGAAATTCTGGCTCTACCACATCTCCAGCTTCTAAAATAACAGCTACATCGTAAATCTTGAATTGAGGCAGATTGTTAATGGCTAATTGGAGGGATTTGATGCGAGAACTTTTCTCGAAACAGGGGGTGAGTAGGGTGATGGGTTGCTGGGCGAGATGGAATAAAGTCATCTCATCTTCATGGTCGGCTATTACCGTTATGTCAAACTGGCGCATAGGATAGGATTGTCCTAAAACGGACTTTACCGTCATCATGACACTTTTCCCGTTATGATGGGTGGGAATCAAGATGATAAAGCGGTTTTGGGTTCTTGCTTTAGGGGTATCGCTATGTCTGGCAAATAATGAGGTAATAGCGAATACTCCTAAGTATAAAACGGTCAGAGTAACCCAGAAAAATAGAACCCAATCGATGTATGTGAGAATGTCCCAGAGAGTCATGATATTTAAAGTGATGAGTGATAAGTGATAAGTGAAAAGTCTCTAATACCTTTGAGGGTGGCTTGGGCCAGGTCGGGGCGGCGATGGAGGAAATACTTTAGAATGTCGCGGAGAGCAACGATACCTATTAAATATAGGTAGGTTAGATATTTTTGAGGGCTGTTGATATTGCGTTTAGCAAACAATAGTCGGTTTCGAGTCAAGTAATAAGTCCGGAGGGGGCTATTTTGTCCCGTAGTCTGGCTTTCTTTGTGGAAGATGGTGCAGGCTGGTTCGTACCAAATGTCATAACCAGCACGGCGAATCATCATGGACCAGTCTAACTCCTCATAATACAAGAAGTAGCATTCAGGCATGAGACTTGCTTTGTCAATCACTTCACGCTTGACCATCATGGCGGCGCCATGGGCGTAGGGAGTGGGGTGAGGGATATCATACTGTCCATTATCGGCTTCTCCGCAGCCAATGGCACGATTGCGCATAGTTATCGATGCGAGTGGGGTATAGCCTGCATATTGAATCGGATTATCGCCCCAAGAAAAGCGTATTTTCGGACAAACCGCACCAATCTTATCTGATGACTCCAGTCGGTCGATCAAAGGTTGAAAGGCGGAAGCAAATTTTTCACTATTCACTATTCCTTTTTCACTCCCCCAAAGGGTATCATTATTCAGGAAGAAAAGGTACTTTCCTTGGGCGGCTTGAATGCCGAGATTGTTGCCACCGGCAAAGCCTAGGTTTTCTTTGGAACGAATGACTTTTACTTGAGGATAGCGTAGTTCAATCAGTGTGGCTTCGTCTTTTTTTGAGGAATTATCTACAACGATTACCTCTATGGATTCATCCTCTAAAGGTAATGTGTCTATCAATTCACAGGTGTCCTTTAGCCCGTTATAATTGATTGTTATTATCGATAATTCACACTCTCGATGCACGTTTTCTCTCTAACTTCAATCGTTTCTTTTCTTCTTGTATGGCGAGTTCTTTTGATTCCCATTCTATCCATTCTTTTTCCATAAAAGGTAATGCATATACCAAACTAAGTCCACCATAATACAAAACACAATTCGGAAACTGCATCAAAATCTGGTTACCATATCCTCCTAACTGAATGGAAACGAATGCACAACAAAAACCGGCTCCAATTCCTCGTAAAGAAGGGCTTTTAATTCTGAACAATACAATCCAGCATGCTCCCGCGAACATGAAAAAAGTCGTAATCAAAAAAATGGTAATTCCTATAATACCTGTATGAACCCAGATCCAAACATATTCTGAGTCAGGAGGAATGGCGGATAATTTTCGAAATTTATTGTTAGCAGGTACATTTTGATATGTGTTGCCAATACCGATACCCCATGGAGCATCTTGAAGATATTTTTTCATCGCCTGTTGGTTAATGGTTCTAGCATTTGCTGAAGCATCCTTCCTGTCAAATGTAGTTCTCATTCTGCGAATCATTTGATTGCCTTGTCCAATATTTGTGAATGCAATAAGAATAAAAGCCAAGATGCCTACCAGAGTTATAGGTATAGCTATTTTAAATGATTTAGAAAGAAAGATATAAACAAAAATCCCAGCAAAGAAACATGCCATAGCCGTTCTGGTACCAGATGGGAACATGGCCCATAAGCTAATAACTCCTGTAATCCCAAATACTATTCTATATTTAATAATCTTTGACGTTAATGAAAAAATAAGAAATGCGACAGCTGTAGTTGCCATGCCAACACCAAAAGCTGCAGCATCACTATATATGGAAAAATATCTAATTAGTGTCCCTCCTTGAAGAATGTGAGTAGTACGGTGAGCTTCAATGAATTGACTTTCAGATGGTGTAAAGCCAAATGTTTTTTGTTTCCAAACCCAAAATGCAGCAAAAAGAGACAAAATTGTCCATAGGATTAAATATTTTACTAAAATTTTAGGAGAACTTATATATATTATATAAACTAAAAAACAATATAATATTTGAAATCCAATTTTTCTTGCACCTGAATACCATTCTGCAAATTGAATGCCAACATCACAGGTATCGTTTATAAGTTGTAAAGTACAAAAACCACACCAAATAATCAACATGAAAAGCATTAAATTAGCACAACGTTCGAAATGACTATCTTTAACGTCTATGATAGCTATGGCTAATAAAATAATTTCTAATATCTCATTATATAGAGACATTGGTATGGGTAAAAACAGAATTCCTCTTAAAAAAATAATATAATTGACTATACATAGTATCCAAAATACTAACATTCGATACTTGAATGCAAGGTAAACAAAAATAACAAGTGCAGGTATAAAACAAACTAGTGCAAAACCAGAAATACCAGCTGTAATGAGTTGGTAAAGAGCTAACGAAAACAAGAGAAAGAGTAATAGTACTCTTCCTCCGTTTTCTTGCGTATATGTCTTAAACGCTGTGTTAGCCATTACTTGCCATGTTCGTTTTCTGTAGCAGTCAGACCAAGCTGCGACAAGCGATAAACAAAATTGTTAAATCTTGTATAAGGTGGCAATTGACCCACAAATTCCTCGACTGCATAGCGACTGGCTTCCGTCAAGTACATGAAGAGGGTATCTTTGTGGCTCTCGTCCAACATGGCTTGAACTTCCTTGAGCGCCTTTTGGTCAACATCTTTCCAGGTGCGGTTGGCGCGGGTGACCATCAGATTGACTGTGCCCATGTTCATCAAATTAGGTGAGATAGAATTTTCATTCAGATTAGGATATTCAACGATGGCGATTTCTTCAGGCAGAATATCAGGACAAAGGTCTTTAATGCCTTTAGCCAAAATGAAACGACTGTCCTCTGCCAAGAAATCCTCATCATAAGTCAGACGGCGAACCTGTAAACCAATGGAAATCCAATAGTTCTCTAATTCCTGAGCGAGATAGCTCTTGCCATTGCCAGAGTCGGTAGATATCAAGTTGAGCACGTTTTGCTGGCCTTCCTGGAAATGGGGGAGGAGAGCCTTGCTCAGCTGTTTCATCGCCATGTCACCAATGGTTTTGTTGAAACGGCGGTAGCGCAGATTGCTCTCCTTGGGATAGCAGCCCATGACAGGAACCTTGGTAATACGCTCGGAACGCATACGGTCGCGAAGGGTGCGATCCAATAGTTCGATGATGAAGAACCAAAGGGCCGTCAACATAAAGGTCAACAGGAAAGCTCCTAACAAAATCATCATGCGATTGGTAGGTTGGGCATTGAGTGGGAACATCGGTGGATTCAGTACACGTAAAGCTGCTGTGCTCATCTGTAAGTTGCGCTGGCGTAAACGAGCTGCATTCAATGCTTTGAGCATTTCCATATAGTTTCCTTCAATAAAGCCGATATGACGAGCCTTACGATCTAAGGTCGCTCCAATGGGTGCATAGAATAAATATTGTTTGTCTAGGCTTTGCTTCATGATATCGGTGGCAGTCATTTCTGCCTTGGTCTTTTCTAACAGCAACAATTGTTCTAACCAACGACTTAGCATGTCATTGGCTTTGACACCTGTTTCTGTACTATAAGTAGAGGCCTCAATATCCTTGGTCAATTCAGTAACACGTCCCGTGACAGCTTGCAAATCGCGTTGAGCTTTGGCTAATTCCTCTTGAGACTCGGTATCTCTTCCTCCGCCTTCACTACTCATGAGTCGAAGATTAGAAATACGAGACTGAATACGGGAAATGTCTTTAATTTGGTTTGTAAATTCCTGATTGGCACGAATCACCTGTGCTCGATTACCCAACTGACGTTCTAGCCAATCCAATAAATGCTTTGCACGTGTATAATTCAATAATTGGTCATTACGAAAGTTTTGCTGTTGTGCTTCAAGGTTCGCTACCATTTTGGTTTGTTCCCCATAATTGATGATTTTCTTGGAAACATTATACCGAATGAGGTCGTCTTCTGCATTCGATAGTATTTTATAAAGACGAGCAACCTCTTTTTCAAAGAATTTGATTACATTGTTTGTTTCTCCAAAGCGAATCTGTTGGTATTGGCGGGCAAAAACTTCGTTAAGGATATCCAAGGTGTTATAGGCAATACCAGCATCGTTGGCAGAGTAACCGATGTCAATAATATCGGTACTATTTAATTGCATCACTTTTAGTTTTGCGGTAATGTTGTTAATGCCAAAATAGGGATGGTAATTCAGTAAACCAAAAAGAAAATTACTTTGGTTAGGCTTTTCGTACGCTTTTAGATTGGCATAGGTCTGAGACTCACTATTGTGATTGATGAGTGCTTTGACTTCAGCAGGAACCATTGCATTCAGTTGGCGGAAATGTTCCGCAGAAATATAATTGTTATCCTTGTTGGGATTACCATACATCATGCAACGGCCAAACAGACGTAATGCTACCTCGTGAATGGTGTTGTCGGTAGTAATAATCAAAATCAAATTCTTAATATTAGTTTGAGAATTACCGCCAGCTATACCTACACCACCTTCCAAATTATACGCAGTTATCATACCCGTATAGATAGTAGTGTTTGTATCATAGACTCGTTCCATGTGGCGGGTAGAGAACCATGCTACAATGAGGGCAATCATGGGCAAAATGACCAAATACCAACGAATCTTATATAAAAAGCGGACAATGTATCTGAATAAATCCATATCTTTCTATTTTTTGCGTTTTACTTATTCTTTTTCTCAGTTTTTTTGGCTAGCTTGGCAGCCTTTTCCTGTGCTTTTTGCTCAGCCTTTTCCATTTGAGCATATCTTTTCTCTTCGGCAGCGGCCGTTTTGCGAATCTGCTTGTCAATGGCTTTGTTCTCCTTGCGGATTTGTTTTTCCGTTTTATGATTACCACTATCCAAAGTGATTTCGGTAGTGGTATTGGTCAAAATAGGCGTATGGGACAACAATTCCAAAGTAATGATATCTGTAGTAATATCGGTTTGCATCGATTGATAGGCTTGAACATTACCCATTTCGTGTTGTTTTACCCATGCATAGTCTTCGATGCTCATATTGCCTTGATGAAAATCCTCCAAGTTCAATGCACCGGCTCCTTGATAAGCTGCAGCAGCCTCACCTGCTGTTTTTAATGTGACTAATGAATTAGTGATTTTTATAAAAAGTGTGGCAATCTGTCTCTTTAATTCATCATAGGCCTGATCTTTACTGTACATGGCTATATCCGCTTCTAGTCTTTTACGCTTGACAGCAGCCGTCAAATCTAATATGTCTTCCAAGGGAATAGCTAAATTAACACCTACATTCCAATAACTTTGTTCACTACCTTGGAATTGCTGAAGTACCAAATTGTAGGAACTGGAACTTTGTCCCCACATGTCGGTCTTGCCATAGGCATAACTGGCATGGCCAGTGACATACGAGAAAATATGACGCTTTTGTTTAGCAACCTCTGCTTTGGCTAATTCTTGGGCTTTTTCCAAAGACAGAATGTTTGGATTTTGTTTGGCATTCTCAAAAAGCACAGCCAAAGGAGGCAGGTGGAAATTCGAAAAATTGATGGTGCTTTCCTCGCTGGAGTCAAAGAAACCGGCGCTGATACCACTGTTGTTGTATTGGGCAGAAGCCGCTAAAGGTAAAAAAGTAAAAAGGTAAAAAGGCAAAATCCTCTTCACGCACTTGATTACCATGTTGTTACGAATGATTTTCATATTTTACTTTCAATCTTTTTCTTATACGTTTTCTTTCTGTTTAAAGGCGGTCAGCGTGCGGAAGATAATCTTCATGTCGAGGGCGAAATTGTAGGTCTGGCCATACTTGATGTCCAGCTGCTTGCGCTCCTCGGCACTCATGTTGCCGCCCTTGCCGCGCTCCTCAACCTGCCAGAGACCTGTCAGACCGGCGGGAGCCATGAAACGGTCGATGTTGGCATCGGCAGTGAGCTTCTCGGCCTCGTAGAGTGGGAGAGGACGGTTGCCGACAATCGACATGTCGCCTTTGAGGATGTTAAAGAGCTGAGGAAGCTCGTCGATGCTGTATTTGCGGATGAACTGGCCCACCTTCGTGATGCGTGGGTCGTTCTCAATCTTGACAAAGGCATTGTTTATGTCTTCCTCTTTCTTCTTGGTATAGTCGCTTTCGGCCATTACGAAGTCATCGCCAACGAGCATAATCTCATCGTCGTCGATCATCATGATAGACTCCATGCCCATATCCATCATGTCTTGCTCGGCTTGTTCGCCCAAGGGTGCCGTCACCGTAGTCTTGTGCTCCTCTTCTTCTTCCTCGTGTTCAGCATACTGGTTATGCTCCTTGCTCAATTCCTTCAGGCGTTCCTCGGCATCGATGTACATGCTGCGGAACTTCAGGAAGTCGAAGATGGTGTAGTTGGTACCCACACGCTTTGATTTGAATAGCACGGGCCCCGGGCTTTCCAGGCGAATAGCGATAGCCGTGATGATAAAGATGGGCGATAGCAGGATGATGGCCAGACCGGAGAAGACAATGTCGAACAAGCGTTTCCAAACGGGAATCTTGAATTTCAAGATATGGTACTTCGGTGCCTGGTCGTCGAAAAGAACGTTCTCGCGCTCTGAGATGAACTGAATCTTCTTGTTCAGTTCTGTCACAGATGCCTCGGCCACAATGGTGTCGTTAATGCCACACTGCATGTAAATCTTGCGCTCCTCTTCCGACATGTTGTTGGTGATGAGGATGATGTAGACATTGTGACACTTCTTGCGCAGATAGGTGATGGCCGTAATGTCCTCACTACGCACATTCCGCTCGAAAAAGACAATGAAATGTTCATTCGAGACGTGCGGAGTACATATTTGGGCGGCATCCTTGTAGGTCGTGGTCATTCGGACCAGCTGACCTGGGATATACCGAAGACGTTCTTGTGTCTTAGGATTGTTGCCTAAGTATACAACACCTATCATATAATATAATAATGTATAATACTATTATTAATTAGGAAGGATCTTTTTGACGCGAATTTTCAGCTCCATCGGGTTAAA
>JAEEGG010012223.1_pt1 | contig 18566 bp, 9 predicted proteins | sample 9134161 | NCBI WGS metagenome assembly JAEEGG01 (sample SAMN16246543, study PRJNA631951) | gut metagenome | biome: gut microbiome; feature: rumen; material: CR-attached | host: Bos | place: Iran: Karaj | collected 2018-10 | reverse complement strand
AGTAGGCCGCCCGGGAGACTCCCGTGAAGAGGCAGCTGTCGAAGGTCGTCCGCGAGTAGACGTTGGCCGCCGTGTCGGTCGTCCCGGTGAAGACGCAGTCCTTGAAGAGCATGCCGTGCTGCTGGGTGGACTGGGAGACCACGGTCACGAACGAGGCGAGGGTGAAGCCCTGGACCGTGAAGTTCGTGCCGATGTTGTCCGTGACGAAGGCGCGGGAGGCGACGCCTCCGCCGTCGCGCGCGCCGGTGAGGATTGTTTCGTCCGGCGTGCCGGTTGCCTCGGCGCGGCTCGTCTCGGTGCCATTGAAGCCGCCGTAGAGCCCGACGTTCGCCGTGATGTGCAACGGCTCATCGAGGGGGTAGGTGCCCTTCTTGAACCACACTTCGCCGCGGTAGCGGCCGGCGTCGGCGATCACCGCCGCGAGGTCGCCGGCGGCGTTTTGCCAGCTCGACCCGTCGCCGGTGCCGTCCGGCTTGACGCGGAAGACGCGGAGATCGGTCGAGACCCACTTCAGCGTGAAGACCGCGTTGGTGCCCGCGACGGTCGCGGGCGGCGCGTGGGGCAGCCACTCCTCCGCGAGTGCGTTGCTCAGGGTGAAGGACGGAATCTCCAGCACCGATCCCGCCGAAGCGGTCAGAACGCACTGGTCGGTTCCGTTTCCGAAGGTCCCCGCGCCGTCGAGGTCGAAGGTGACCGTCACCTGAGGCGTGGTGAACGACGCAATGACCGTCTTGTTGCCCGCCAGGGTCTGCGACGGCAGAGTCACGCCCGAGGCCAGAACGGTCGTCCCGTCCGCCTCGTACCACGTGACGGACGTGCCGTCATACGCGGGGGTCGCGGTGACGGCCGGGGTCGCGCCGGTTCCGGCGTCCGCGGCGACCGAAAGCGCCGGCGAAACCGTTCCGCCCGCCCAGGGATCCTTCAGGATGGTCAGCGTGGGGGCGTTCTCCGTCCCCGGCGCCGGATCCTGCACCGCGCCGCGCGTGAAGGAGGCGTCGGTCCGCAGGGCGCCGACCGCGTCCTTGATCAGCCCGTAGCGTCCGCGCTGCGTCGCGGCTTGCTTCGGCAACAGCGCGGTCCAGGACGTGCCGTCCGCCGTGTAGCTGAAGGAGGTCCCGGCATTGGTGTAGATGTGCCCCCAGACCGTCACCGTGTTCCAGTTGTCCACGGCCACGGGGCTGGAATCCCGCATCGACGGCGAAAGGGCCGCCGGACGCAGCACCGGGTTCGCATAGCCGGCGACCCTCTCCTCGGCGAGCGCGAAGGGCGTGGCGTCCGAATTCTGGAAGTTGATCGTTCCGTCGGTCCTGAAATCCTCGGCCTGCATTCCGGCGACCGACGAATTCACCAGATTGAGCGTCGCGCCGACGTCGAGCAGGAAGGGCTGGTACTGATCCTCGCCGCCGTTGCGCTCGAAGAGGCAGTTGACGATGGTGTGCGGCTGGGCGGTGGCCGTGGGGAGGGCGATGTCGTAGGTCTCCGTGTCGGTGTGCGAGAAGACGCAGTTCGCCAGGCCGAGCTGCGCGGCCGAACCGGAAACCAGAATCTGGCCGAAGGTCGGTGTCATGCCGACCGTGTCCTTCATCGCAATCGAGTTGTTCCGGAAGATGCAGTTTACCATCGGCCGGTAGGTGCTCGCGTTCATGGTCGCGATGCCGGCGTAGAAGGGGCCTTCCGACGTCGCAGCCTGCGGGACGTAGATTGTGTTGTCCGCGAAGGTCGCGTTGTTGATGTTGAGCGCCTGCCGCGAGAACATCATGTACTGGTTGATGGCGGATGTGTAGGTCGGCTTGATGACGAAGACGTTGCGGGAGAAGTCGAGGTTTTTGAAGAACTGGCTGGCGGTGGAGCTGAAGAACGGATAGCACCAGGTGCCGCCCGTGGATATCAGAATGTTGTTCGTGACGGCAAAGTTCTCGTACAGGCAGTTGAAGGTTCCCCCTTCGCAGCTGAAGCATGCGTTGTTCCCGTTGTTGGCGTAGGTGGCGTTGTTGTAGATGATCGCATGGGTGAGCGTGCAGTTGCGCCAGAGGAAGTTCTCGGTTCCGGTCCAGTAGTACACGAAGCAGCCGCCATACGATCCGCCGCCTGTAGTGTTGGAGATGGTGAAGCCGACGAAGCGGCAGTCGTCGATCAGGAAGTCGCCGCCCTTGCTCAGCAGGAACCCGCCGCGTCCGGCCGACATCTTCGCGCCGAAGAAGAGGCAGTTCGTCAGGCAAAGGTGCTTGCCGATGGCGTTGCTGCCGTTGTATCCCTGGATCGAGCCGCCAACGCCGCCACAGATGAAATTGCAGTTGGCGACCGTGGTGACTGCGCCGCCGCCGTTCAGCAGCCACTGCGTGCCGTTCACAATCCAGAGTCCGTCCACCCGGTTGGTGTAGGCCCCGTTGACGGTGAGCATGGTGGCGGAGACCGGGGCGGACGAGGCGTACGAATCGTGGTCGCCCGTAAAGGCGGGGAGGTTCACCGTGCCGTCGGCGGCGATCAGCTTGGTCGTGGTGTTGGCGGTCGTGAAGGTGTAGTTGTCCATGTCCGGCACGACATGCTGCCAGACGGCGGATGTCTGCGCGGCGGTGGAGGGCGTCACGACCGTCTGGCAGGTTTCCGGATCGCGGTCGGCGGGCGTCTCGGCCATCGAGAGGCCGGGGAAGCCGCCGTAGAGGGTGAGGCTCTTGGGAAGGGTGAGCGTCTCGACATAGACGCCTTTCGCGACGTAGATGGTGTCGCCGTTCGCGGCGGCGGCGATGGCCGGGGTGATTTTCCGGTAGGCGTCGGTCCATGACGAGCCGTTCGCCTCGCCGGTCGCGTCCGCCTTCACATAGATGACCGTGTTCGGCGTGGAGATGAAGTGCGCGACGATGTCGAGGTCGACGTCGCCGACGGTGAAGGAAGCTGTCGCGGCGCGCGGGTCGACGCCTGCCGGAAGACCGCTCCAGTGGGAGAAGCGGCATCCCGCCGCCGGCGTCGCGGTGCAGGTGAAGGCGTCGCCGTAGGCAAAGTCGCCTGCGGCGGTGCCGGTGACGGTGCCGAGACTGGAATCGGCGCTGGAAGCCGCGACATGCATGCTTGCGTCGCCGTTCGCCTGCCAGTTCCAGATCAGGCTCGCGTAGCCGGAGTGCGTGTAGGTGAAGCTGGTGGAGGCCGCGGTATTGGTCGTCGGCAAGCCGGTGTCGAAGTCGTACGAGATGAACGTGTAGCCGGTGCAGAGGTAGTTCGTCCCGGCCAAATTCGCGCTCGCCGGGGCCGTGCAGGTGACGGAAGTTCCATTCGCGACGGATGAAAGGCCGTTGGCGGGAGTGGGCGAACCAATAGCCGCCGGATTGCCGCCGACGAACAGCTTGCCATCGGCGGGATCGGATGCCGGCCCGGCCGTCCATGTGTATTTGGCGATGGTGGTTGGGAAGCGGTAGACGCCGGTGAGGAGATCCAGGAAGCCGGCCTGGCCATCGACCTCGCAGGGGATCAGCTCGACTTTCTGCTCGTCGCCGTCCCAGCCTCTGAAGCCGTAGTAGCGGCATCCGCCGACGGTTGCCTGGTTGTTGCCCCCGAGGTAGATGACGCCGTTCTTCGTGTAGTCCTTCTTTGAGTTGTCGTGCGTGGCGGAAGTGAACGATGCTCCCGAGGCGGCATTGTTCATGGACAATGTGTTGCCCACATTGTTTATCACCGTGATATAACGGGTCGTCGAAATGGCCTTCGAAGTGGTCTGCCACACGCCGTCGTCCGAACAGTTGAACGCATACTGCTTGTTGCCATTGACGTACGCCGTCGCATACCCGTCCGAAGACTGGACGATGCGGTACTGCTTCATTTCATTCGCCGTGCTGGTCAGGGCGAAGTCCACCCAGAGGCGGGAGGTCGTGGAGAATCTCCAACCGGTGCTGAGCGGCAACTTGTTATTGCCCGGCTTTGAAAACGCGACCTGCACGTACTCGACGAAGCCGGCGTGCGACGGCACCGCCGCGCAGGCGACGAACATCGTCGCGATGAGGGTTGTGAAGATCTTTTTTGCCGTATTGTTCATGCTGGATTCTCCCTTTGCGCTTATGGCAGGTTGGTTGCCGGCGACCACCATTGAATGTGTCTTCAATGTTTACACCTTGCGACCATTATTTCATAATCCGCCGCACAATGCAAGAAAAAAGGCAAAGCGCCGCTTCGCAGCATGGGAAAGTTCTGCTATACTTGAACACATGGAAAACACTAAACCCACCTTGCCCACTTCACTCATGGCCGCGTTGTTCGCGCTGGCCTTGATTGGCGCGTTGAGTGCGCCGAAGCTCTTTGCCCAGACGTCTGCCGGGCCGAAGCTGTCGGAGACGGAGCAGGCGCTCTTCGACGAGACGCTCGCCAAATACGACGCGGTGAATCCCGTTGACCCGAAGACTGGGAAGCGCAAGTTCATCGCCTTCGGCGTGCTGAGCGATCTCCATGCGTGCAAGCGCATCGCGGGCGACGACGACCCGCAAGACCCGAAGAAGGACTACTGGTATTACTGGGGATCGGTGCTGACCGACTCTGGCCCGTCGATTCGGCTTTTGGGGGCGCTTGCTCACAAGGTGGAACTCGATGCGATCCTCCACGCAGGCGACTTCTCGACGGCAAACACGTTGAAGCCCTTCGCTCCGGGCGACTACCGCGACGTGATTCGCGGGGTGAAGGCGGACATCGAACGCGCCGCGTCGGGGATTCCGTTCTTCACGGTGGATGGCAACCACGACCGCGAGTACTGGTCGGCCAAGACAAAGAGCGGGAACCGCATGGACAACGCCGAATGGACGGAAGTCCTAAAGGAAATCAACACCGACGTTTCCGGAAACGCAGACATCGTCCTCACGCGCCATCGCGATCTCGCGAACCCCTCGCTTGGCGAGGGCGAGACGGGCGCCTACGCCGGGAACAGCTACACGCTCGACTTCAAGCGCCTTGTCAAGACGGGCGGCGCCAATGTGCGCCTTGTGGCCGTAAGCCTCTACGACAAGGGGCCCGGTTCCGCAGTCGTCCAGCGAGCCAAGGACGGTCTTCGCTTCAATGGCGCGACGGACGGACTCGCCCCGACGAACACCGTTGTCGGATTCCTGTCGCACGACATGATGCACGCCATTGCCCCGACCATCCGCGCCTATCTCGACGCGAATGCGGGTTCGCGGGTCTTCGGCGCGATTGCCGGGCACTTGCATTTCGCCTACATGGTGCCGTTCGGGTCGAAGAACGCCGCACTCGATTCAAAGATACACGGCATCGCCAACTGCTTCTGCGAACATGGCACGGCCTCGCGCGAAGCCTGCCGGTTGAGCCTCTTCGTGGTCGACACCGACAAAAACAAACTTCATGAGATTCGCCTTGCGGGCGGCGACAAGCCAAATCCAAAATATCCGAACCGCAAACTCAACCCCAATCGCCCGGTCGTTGCCGTGTCCGATTTCGACTGCGCCCGCTAGGCAAGGAGGCGGCAGATGACAATAGGGCCGACGTGGCCGTGCTGGCGCTGGACGCATCCCCGCTTATCGACGCATACGGGGAGTCAGGAATAGATTCCTACATGTGCAAGATGTTTGTCCTCGACTTCGCGAAGACCATCGCCGCGGCCGCCCTACTTCGCGGGGATGGTGAGCGTTGGCGACTTGAGGTCGGTCCAGAGCGTGCCTTCGCCGGAGTGGAGGACGCGGATGGAGAAGTCGGGGCCGAGCGATTCGACGAAGCGCAAGTCGGCTAGGGCCGACGGCTTGCCGAAGACGTCGGCGCGGCGCTTCACGCCCAGCGCGCGCTCGTTCTCGACGAGGAAGCGCGCCTTCGCCTCGGCTTCGCCGCGCACCTTCGTGATTTCAGCGCGCACCTTGGCGGCTTCCAGGTTGATCTCGGCGGACTTGAGCTGGGCCTCCGCCTCAATCGTGGCGACGTCCTTCTTCATGTTCGCCGCGATTGTCGCCGTGATCTTTTCGGTCTCCTGCTCTGTCTCGCGCTTTAGCTGGTCGACCATCGCGAGCTCGGTGTTGAGCAAGGCCTGCTTCTTGGCCGTGTCCTGCTGCGCCTTGTTGGTCAGGTCGCGCTCCTTGGCAACGCTCGTCTCCTGAATGGGCTTGAGGATGTCCTCGGGCACCTCGACGTGACGGACAATGGCGTTGCGGACGAGGATGTTCTTCTCGCCGAGGATCTTGACGAGCTCGTCCGTCATCTCCTTCTGGAACTTCTGGCGCCCTTCGCCGTCGATGAACTCGCGGGCCTTGTAGCCCGACCCTTTCATGCGGGATACAGAGAGAATCTGCGGGAGGATGATCTTCGAGACCACTGCCGGCAGGTCGCCGTAGAGCATGTAGATGCGCGCGATGTTCTCGGGCAGGAGCTCGAACTCGACCGTCATGTCGAGCATGATGGCGAAGCCGTCGAGCGACGGGAACTGCACGAACTGGTTCATGCCGAAGGCGACGGCGGCGGCCGGGCCGGAGGCGGGCAGCGTTTCGGCGAGGGCCTTTGCGTCGGACGCGACGGCCATCGCCTTTCCGCCGACGGCAACCTTCGACGCGGCGGGCGTTGAATCGGCAGGAGAGCTGCTCCAGCGGCGTGAGGCGCCCGGAGCGAGATTGCGCTCGTTCAGGGTCTGCTGCTGGTTGTAGTTGAGCACGGAGGCGTCCTTCTGCGAGATGATACCGAGGTCGGCGTTCGCGCCGACGTAGCTCTCGCGTTTGGCGGACTGGCTTGCCAAGGTGTTCTGCTGGAGTTCGGCGAGGCCGTTGGCGCTGGTGGCGGCGGCTTTGGTGAGGACGATGGTTCCGCTCTTGCCGACGATCGAGACCTGGTTCATGCCGATTTCAACGACGTCGACCTGGTATGCGCGCGGGTTGACGTAGTAGAGTCCGGGCTGGAGTATCTTTTCGAAGACGCCCTTTTCGCCGGGTCCGGCGAACTGCCCCTCGGCGGCCGGCTTGCCCGTGAGTGACGTCACAACACCCGCGTAGCCGATCGGGATGTTGATGGCGTCGAGGACGAGTATGTCGTAGCCCTCGGGGTTGAGGCGGTAGGTGCCCGGACCCAGGACGCGACGCCAGACGCCCTTTGAGTCGTCGTCGGGCGCGAGAATCTCGCCGGCGGCGAGTTCCTTGCCGGTCTTGGAGGTGACGACACCGACCTTGCCGGCGGGAATCGTCACGACGGGAACGATGCGCCATTCGTTGTTGATCGGGTTGAGGAAGTGGCGTCCCTCGGCGAGCGGAATGCGCTGGACACCCTTTTCGCCAGGCTCGGCGAGAATGCGGCCGGCAGGCAGCGGGCGGCCCGTTTTGGCCGTGACAATCGCCATGCGGCCGGCCGGAACATAGACGCGGCAGCATGTCCAAATGAAGCCGAAGACGACGATGGCGATGAGGAACAGGAAGAATCCCGCGGAGAATGCGACGGCGGACTTTTTCATTGGGCGGCCCCCCCTTCGGTTGTTTGACGGTTTGACGGTTTGACGGTTTGACGGTTATTCCCCGTTCCCCGTTCCCCATTCCCCCGAATCGGCAATCCGAAGATCTCGCCGGGGGCGTCGCCGGTGACGACCTCCTTGAGGACGGGGGCGGCCTTTTCGTAGAGGCGGGCGCGGACGTAGGCGTCTTCGCCTCCGTAGGCGGCGACCTCCTGCTTCAGCACTTCGGCGTCGGCTTTCGTCTCGGCCTCGACAACCTTGCGCTCGGCTTCGGCTTCGGTGAGCTTCGCGGCGGCGTCTGCCTGGGCGGCCTTGAGTTCGACCGATGCGACCTCGAGCTTCGTCTCTGCGGCGATGACCTGCTCGGCCTTGCGCTGTTCGGCGGTGATCTTCGCGCGGATCGACTCCGTTTCGGCGGCGACCTTGGCGCTGTTCTGCGCCGCGAGGGCGCGCTGTCGCTCAAGTTCGGCCTGCGACTTGGCCTGGACGATCTGCTGCTCGATCTTCTTGCCCTCCTGGACGGCGAGTTCGCGCTGGCGGATGATCGCGGCGACCTCCTGCGGCGCGAAGATGTCGCGGATCAGGACCGAGTTCAGCGAGACGCCCCATGGCTTGCAGACGTCCTTGAGGTATTTCTCGAGTGAGTTCTGGAAGGCCTGGCGCGACTCGCCGACGATGAACTCCGTGGCGCTCTTCTTGCTGCCCTCGATGCGGGAGAAGCCGCGCGCGGCCGGCAGGACGATTTTCTGGAGGATGTCATCCATGTCGCCGACCTCGTGCGAGAGGAGCGCGACCTTGTCGACCTCGATGTTGAACTCGAGCGTGCCCTCGGCGTTGACGGTGAAGCCGTCCTGCGTGAGGAACGAAATCGCGTCGGCCCCGCTCAGCTCGAAGCGCTGGCTCTGGATGTTCACGATTGAGACCGAGTAGACGAACGGGTTGAGGCGGTGGGTGCCTTCCTTGAGGATTTTTGGCGAGACACCCTTCGCGCCGGACTTCACGAGAAAGCCAGAGCCGGTCTCGGCATCGGCCGCGCCGCCGGGGACGAGGATGTCGTCGCCCGTCAGCTCGGTGACGACGCCGACGTGGCCGGGCTTGATTGTGATGTCATTGTAGAGCTTGACCTCGTAGGCGAAGGGGTTGATGCGGTGCTTGCCGGTGCCGAGAACTTCTGGCAGGATGCCCTTGGTGCCTTCGCGGGCGAGAATTTCACCCTCGGGCAGGTCCTTGCCGAACTTGCGGACGAGGACGCCGAATTTGCCGGCGGGGATGTCGACGGCCTTTGCGAAACGCCATTCCCATGTCCACGGATTGCGGAAGTAGCGGCCTTCGGGGAGGACCTCCTCCTGAATGCCCTTGTAGCCGGGGCCTGGCGCGAGAATCGCCTCAGGCGGCAGGTTTCTTCCCGTTTTCCGTATGAGGATGGCGATCTCGCCGTTCGACGGCTCGATGCGCCACCCGTACCACACCCATAGCGGGAATGCGATGATGGCGATGAAGATTATTGGTCCCAGTGTTTTGTGCATTGTTTACTATCCTTTCTCTTGGACGGTGACTTCAATGATAGCACAACGCCTTTCGCCATGCAAGTGCGGCAGTTTTTCTCCTGAGATTCCAAATGGGGGGCGTCATTGGCGGCACAGCCGCGGACGCCCCGATTTGGAATCTCTGCGAATGAAATGGCAAGGTTGAATTTCGTGGGATATGGTTGTATAATCGCTACCATGAATACAGCCGACATTTGGAACATCTTCGGAGACTTCGGGACGGCCAACGGACCCGCCGAAGTAACCGATGGCGGCAGACTTGCCGCTGAATCGCATGGCTTGCGCGTCGAGACGGAGGAGAAGTCCGGCGTGGCGGGCGTCACGCTCCGCCGCACCATGGTGCGGAACGACTCGGACGCCCCGCTCACGGCGACATGTCTTCTCGACGTCTTCGACTTCGGGGGTGGCGAGTACGAGGTCTACACCCAGGCCAACACGTGGATGAACGAGAGCCGCGGCGCGTGGCAACCGCTCCTCACCGAGGTCGCGGTGCGCGGCGGTGGCATGCGCACTTCCTTTGGCGCGGCGCCGATGCTGGCGATCTGGAACGTCCAGGAGCGGCGCGGCCATGTCTTCCATCTGATGTCCGACGCCGCGTGGGAAATGCGAGCCACCGTCGTTCCCGGCGGCGGCGACAAGACCTTCGTCCAAGTCGAGGTCGGCATGGATTCGCGCCATCTGAATCGCGTCCTGAAACCCGGCGAGGAAATCGCCCTGCCGGAGGTCGTCCACTACGACTTCGCGAACAAGACCGACCTCGACTGTCACAAACTGCACGAGTGGTGGAACGCCGAACATCCATCCCGCCGCTGCCCCTCGTTCTACAACACCTGGCTCTGCCGCTTCGACAAGCTCGACCTCGATTTTGTCCTGAAGCAGGTGAAGTGCGCCCAGGACCTCAGCCTTGAATACTTCGTGGTCGACGCCGGTTGGTTCGGCGCCGCAACAGGCTGGACGAAAACGCGCGGCGACTGGAAGGAGTCGCCGAATGGGAGGCTTGGCGGACGGCTTGCCGATCTCTCCGCCGCCGTGCGCGGAGCCGGCATGAAGTTCGGCTTCTGGCTTGAGGCGGAAATCGCCGACGCCGGAACGGAAATTGTCCGCGAGCATTCCGAATTCTTCCGCATCCTCTCCGGCGGCCGCTACCTGGACTTCACTCGCGAGGACGCGCGCGAATACCTCCTTGAAACGGTCTGCGGGCTGATTCGTCAATACGGCGCATCCTTCATCAAGTTCGATTTCAACTGCGACCCCCGCGTCGACCCGTCGGGCCGCGACTTCGCGGATTACAACGCCGCCTACCGGCGGTTCGTCCGGGAGGTTCGGGAGCGGAACCCCGGCATCTACCTGGAAGGATGCGCAAGCGGCGGCCTCATGATGGACCTTGGCTGGGCGAATGACTTCGACAGCTTCTGGCTCAGCGACAACCAAAGCCCCGTCTACGGACTCCGCATTGCCAAGAAGACGATGCTGCGCCTCCCGCCGCATAAGATCGAGCGCTGGCTTACCGTGCGGAGCGCAGAAGGGCTACAGCCCGACTGCTGGGGCCGCGACTCGCGCCTTCTCGCCACGGAAGATGCCTGGTGGCGCAATCTCCGCTCGCTCGCGCCGGAATACGCCGCCGCCTTTGCGACCGGAGGCCCCGTCGGCTTTTCGTGCGACCTGACGGCGCTCTCCGACGAACATCGGAACTTCTTCCGCCGCATGGTGGCGGAGCGGAAAAAGGACGAGACGTTCTGGTGCAACGCCGTCGGGCGCATCCTCTGCGACACGCCCGATGTCGTGGCGATCCAATACAGCGACGCCGTGCTGCGCGACGTGCGCGTTGTCGTGGTCACGGCTCGACCGATGCAGAAGAGCGTCACCATTCGCCCCGTCCTCGATCCCGCGCTCGACTACGGACACGCCGGCCGCCGAGAAAGCGGCGCGTTCTGGATGGATCATGGCGTCGAGGTTGAAACGGGCCTTTTCACAGCGGCGGAGTTGCGCTTCGTTTTTACCCCAATCCAGAAATAAGCTACAGCGTCGACGCGAATCCTATCGCACGATCATAATGAAGGCGGCGGGGGCCATCGTCACTTCGGCCGTGGCGGTTTCACCGTAGATTGTTTCGCCACCCTTTGTGAATACCGGGGTGACGCCATAGACGGGAGTTCCCGCGCGCGGCGTGTCCCAAGCCACGATGCAGGTTTCTCCGGTGACGCCGTTGAGCGTTTCCCCGTTGCGCGTCCATACATAGCCAACCGCGCCCGGCGCGTAGGCCGAAAGCGTCTTCGTGGAGTTCACGCCGACTAAGACGTCGGAGGGTGAAACGACGAGGTTCGTGCGCGCTCCGGCGAACTTGCCATAGCCGAGCCCGCCGCCAAGGGTGAAGGCGTTGCTGCCGTCAACACTGCTTGTGATCACGTCGCCCGTCATTGTGTCGTAGAGGCCGACGGTGTCGCCGACCTTGTAGGGCAGATACTCGTGAACGAGTGTTTCCGCCTCGTAGATGCGGAATGCGTAGAGCTTCATTGCCGTGCGGTTCGCATGACTGCCGCTGACGCTCGTCCCCTTTGCAAAGAGCCACATCGGGCATGTCGCTGTCTTGGAGGTCGTAACATCCGTCCCAAACTTCATCATTCCTTTCCCAGTGTATCCACATTGATGGTTGGCTATGTCGAGGACGGCGAGATGACGGTTCAAGTCCGCACCCATGTTTGTGTACTGCCCTTTCCACGTTTCGCCCACGCCAAACGCGACATTGCCGGAGCCGGTTGCGGAACCCTGAATGTAGAGCTCTGCGCTGAGTGTGCCCGCCGCTTCGCCGAAGGGACGGTTCTGCCCGACAATGGCCGTCATCGCGTAGTCAATTTCATAGCGCGTGTTCGGCGTCGTAAAGTAGCCGAGGTTGATGGCCTGTGTCCCGTCGGACTCGATGTAGGCGTCCTCGGCGCGCATCGGCGCGTTGAAGAAGGCGTCGTCGAGGTCGTTGTTTGCGGTGTGCCCGGTGAATTCCTTTGAATTCGACGCCTTGGCGAGAACCTTGCCCTGCACCTTGTCGAGAAGGGCGTAGGAGCCGCCCTGGCAGATTGGCACGTAGTCGCGGACGAGTGTTCCCTCCTCGTAAATCTGGACACCGTAGACTCTCGCCTTGCAACTGTTGGCGTTCATGGAGGAATTGCTGAGCAGCTTCAACGTGCTGATCGACCGCTCCGAGGTTCTGCCGGAGGACGATATCGTCGCCTCGCGGATTGTCTGACCTGCCGTTTCTACTTTCGCCCTGAGGTTGTAGGCATCTACCGTGACCTGACGACGGACATGCGGCGCGTAGGGGACGTTAAGAGTCTGAAATCCGGATTGCCCGCAGGCGTAGGAGACATCTCCCTGCCCAGCACTACCGTTGCCGTAGGTGCGCATGTACATGGCGGGGGCGCTGCCCGAACTGCCAGCCTCGAACGGGAACTGTTGGTTAGACTGCTGAACGAGCGGCATGTAGTCGATCTTGACGCAGGTGTTGCTTGTTACGTAGTACCCTGTATCAAAGAAACGTCCGCCGTCCGGATTCTCGACATAGGGGTCCTCGTCGAGTGTTTCGACGGCGCCGCCGGCGATGAGGCCGTCGCCGGAGTAGAAGTTGCCGGCGCCGTCCTTGAAGCCTGCGACCCCGCCTTTGACCGCCGGCGTTAGCGACAGCACGAGCGAGCCGCTTTCGTAGAACTTCACGCTGTAAATGCGGGCTTTCGCGCGTTGCTGGTTGTGACCGTAGGCATCGGTGGCAAAACCGAAGAGCAATACCGGCCAGTTGGCCTGAGCCGTGTTGAGCGTCCAGGCCGCCGGGAACTCGGCCTCCGCCTCGACCGCCCCATTGGGCGCAGAAAGCGAAAGGTGTCGTCCGGGACCGTCGAACACCGCCGTGTGGCGCACGAGATCAAGCGGAATATCCGGGGAAAACACCGTGTTCGCCGAACTGTCATGGTTTCCGTCACGCATCTCAAGTATGAGTTTGGTGGTGCCGTTGCACCAGAGGATTGTCGAGATGCCTGCGCTTCCGCCGTAGCCGCCGAGGACGCCGGCACCGGAGACGATGGCGGCGAGCGCGTAGTCGACTTCGATTTTCGTGCTTGGCTTGACGAAATAGTAGGTGTTGACGACGGAGAAGAACGAACCGTCGGACTCGACGAACGCGTCGCCGTCCCTTGACGGTCCTGAGAGCGCGGTCGCGGCGTTCGCGCTCGCCGTGAGGCCGGCGCACGTGTAGAACCTGCCCGTCACGAGATCCTCGAAACCGGCCGTGCCGTCGATGCATCGCGGCGCGAAATCGCGGATCAGATCGCCACCCGCCCAGATTTTGAGGCCATAGACCTTCATCTTCGTGCACTGGTTGAACAAGGTGCCGACGTCGTTCGTCACGTTGCCGAAGAGGCCGAGCGGTCGGAGAGCGCACTTGGTGACATCGGCGGCGGTGGAGCCGTATCCTGACCAGTTCGTCGTCACGCCGGTCATGAATGCGTGCTTGAGCGCAATGTTGTCGATTATTACAGTGTGGCGCTTCGTGTCGACCGCGATGTTGTTGGCTGCGGCGTTCCAGCCGTCGCCTGACGCGATGGAAGTGCCTCCGCTGCCGTTCAAGTAAATCGAAATGCGAGGCGTGGAGGAGACGGTGTCCTGTCCAAGGAGACGGGACTGCTGCGCATTCCCTTCCAAAAGCGCGTAGTCGAGTTCGATTTGCAGCTTGGGCGAGGCGCTGACGCCGAGATTGATCGCGCTCGTGCCGTTAGACTGGATATAGGGGTCGTCGTCGACAGTCTCAATGTCGCCGCCGTAAGCGAACGTCCCGGCGCCGCTGTGGCGGGTGTCGTAGAGAAAAGTACCCTTCTCCGAATCGAGAAGACCCGCGATGCCGCCCTTGATGGCGGGAGAATAGTCATGGACGAGTTCCCCGTCCTCGTAGATGCGGAAACCATAGACGCGAATTGTGCTTCGGAGGTCGCCGCTAGTGCCAGTTGCGTTTCTCATGCGTCCAAACAGACCGAGCGGCCATGACGCGGCATTGTTAAAGGTGCGCGTGGATGACTGGTCGTTGTACCAGACCTCAACACCGTTCGCCGCAATCGCCATGCGCTTGTTGAGTTCGTCCAGGATTATGGTGCGCCTGGTTGAGTCGCAGTAGGTCGCCCTTGTTCCGGAGCCGGAATTGGAGGTCCACATGCCGGAGAACGACCCGCAGTCGCCTATGCAGGCTGCAAGCGAGTAGTTGTCCGATCCTGCGGTGCCTCCCACATAGACCGAAGCGGCCAGCGACGGGGCGCTGGAGCTCGCGTCATTGTCGAAGAGGCGGGTTTGCACATAGGCGGAAGTGTTGTCGAAATCTACAAAGGCATAATCGAGCTCGATCCGCGATGTGGGCTTCACGTAATAACCAGTGTTGATGAACTGTGTGCCGTCGGATTCGATGTATGCGTCGGCGGCGCGGGCGGGCAGAGCCGCTCCAATTGCGGCCACGAGCGCGAAGAAGGCTGCTGCAGATGAAATGCGGTTGGCAGTTTTCATTGTGTTCCTCCGTTTTGACGATTGGAAGCGCCGATGCGTCCCTTGGGACGCGCGGCGACCATAATTCTAGCACACCGCAAGGACGTGTCCGTTACATTTGGAGCAACTTTTTTAGGCGCTACACGGAATTGCGGGTACGCCACTCGCTCATGGACATGCCGAAGCGGCGGTGGAAAAGGCGGCGCAGTTCGATTTCGGAGCCGAATCCGCAAAGGCCGGCGATGGCGTCGATGGCGACGTTGCGCCGGAGGAGATACGCCTGCACCTGTTCGAGGCGTACGTTTAGGATTTCGTCGAGGACGGAATGGCCCGTGGCTTCGCGGAACCGTCGCTCGAAGTGCTTGCGGGAGACCGGGAAACGCGCGGCGAGGGCGGCGGCGGTGAGCCCGTCGCACGCCTCGCGGTGGATGGCCTCGGCGGCTTCGAGGACGAACGGCTCCCGTCGGCCGCGGCCGCGCGTCGATTCGCGCCGCACAACCATCAATGGGCCGTAGCGCCGGCAGGGGGAATCGGAAATTCCCCCTGCCGGCGCTACGGCCAGTATGTCTGCCAGAGTGCGGGCTGCGAGGAAGCCGGCGCTTTCAAAGTTGACGTCAACCGAGGAGAGGGGAACAGGCGAAGGGGGGATGTCGTGTCGTTCGGGAGCCCCGTCCACACCCACAAGGGTCGCGGTCTTCGGGATATGGCGGTGGCGGGAGTGGAGCGCAATGGCCGTTTCGACGGCCGTGAAGTCATTTACCGCGAAGATCGCGACGTTGTTCGGCAACGCCGCAGCCCATTCCTCGAGCCGCGCCATGCGAGCCTCGGGCGGCTCAACGCCGTTCGGCGGGAAGACCACGCATTCGCGCCGCGACTCGGAGCAAAGGGCGCGGAACGAGTCGATGCGCTCCTTCGCCCACCGCAGCGAGGGATTCCAGTAGGTGACGGCGGCGAACGACGGGGGGCGTCCGGCGGAGAGCTCGCGGAAGGCCGACTTGGCAATGGCCGCGTTGTCGCAGAAAACGGCTCCGGCGCGGCGGCTGCGATCCGTTTCGCGGGGGTCGACAACGACGACGGGAACTTGTGGAATTGTGAAAGACCTTTCAGCGCCGTTATGACGAGGCCATTCCGCATTGCGGACGCAGCCGATCACGTCGTCGGCGCGCACCAGCTCGCGCAACGCCGCTGGCGAAAGGCCGTCCATCTGGACGGGTTCCACTCTCCAGCCGACAGTCCGGGCAAAGCGCAGCATCCCTTCCAGGAAGCGCCTGGTATTGGCGGGGTTTTTGGCCGCATGCAGGTAAAGGACCTTGTTTCCCATCTGCGAAGAATTGCGCCCCGCCGCCGTCGTTTTTACCAGCTGCGCGACTTCATGATGTCGGTGCAGAACCAGTTGTAGGCCAGATCGGGCCAGACCTCGGTCGGGTTGCCATTGTGGAGAAGCCCGTAGCCGTGGCCGCCGTGCGAGAAGAGGTGCATTTCGACGGGCACCTTGGCCTTCTTGAGGGCGATGTAGTAGCAGATGGAGCTTTCGCTGACAAAGTCGTCTTCTGACTGCATGATGAAGGCCGGAGGTGTCTCGGCCGTGATTGAGAAGTCGGGGTCTGTGCCGAAGTTCTCGCGGTCGATGTAGGCGGGGTAGATCATGAACTGGAAGTCTGGGCGGCAGGAGACCTCGTCGGCCGCGTCGTTCGGCTCGTAGGGCTCGGCGCCGGCGGGTAGGCAGCAGAGGCGCGCCGCGAGGTGGGCGCCGGCGGAGAAGCCGATGACGCCGACCTTGTCGGGCAGGACGTTGAAGGCCTCGGCCTGCGAACGCACGAGGCGTACGGCGCGGGCGGCGTCCGCCAGCGCGGCGTCACGGCGGTTCGGGCAGCGGTACTTGAGCAGGAAGGCCGAGATGCCGTGGTAGTTGAGCCACGAGACGATGTCGAGCCCCTCGTGATTCCAGGCGAGAATGCCGTAGCCACCGCCGGGGCAGACCACCACGGCGGGACGCGCGTTGCCGCCCACGGCCGTGGCCGGGTAGAAGGAGATGGTCGGGCGGGAGACGTCCGTGAGTCGCGCGATGGCGTCCCTGTCGTCGCAGAAATGCTCGTTGTCGACGGTGTCTTCGGGGATTGCGTATGGCGGCGTCCCGTTCCATATCGGGCGCTCGAGAAATGCTTTCGGCTGGAGTTTGTTCATGGCGCATAGTATTGTACCAAAAAACAAAACGGCGGACCAGTGTTGAAATGGCCGCGTCAAATAATGTATAATCCTAGTATGAAAATCAAGCGGATACTCATCACCGGCACGGCGGGATTCATAGGCTTCCATCTAGCGAAGCGACTGCTGGCGGAAGGTTACGACGTCTTCGGCGTCGACAATTTCAACGATTACTACTCCGTGGATCTGAAAAAGGCCCGCCACGCCCAGCTTGAGGCCTGCCCGAACTACTCGTGGGCCAAGGCCGACCTCGCGGACAAGGCCGCGCTCAAGAAGTGTTTCGACGACTTCAGGCCTGACTGCGTCGTCAACCTCGCCGCGCAGGCCGGCGTCCGCTACTCGATCACGAACCCCGACGTCTATGTCGAGTCGAACCTCGTCGGCTTCGTGAACATCCTCGAGTGCTGCCGCCACGCGGAGAAGATGCCGAAGCTGCTCTATGCCTCGTCGTCGTCGGTATACGGCGGCAACAAGGAGATGCCGTTCTCCGAGGACCAGCCCGTCGACCACCCGATCAGCCTCTACGCGGCGACGAAGAAGGCGAACGAGCTGATGGCCCACTGCTACAGTCACCTCTACGGCATGCAGACGCTTGGATTCCGCTTCTTCACGGTCTACGGCCCCTGGGGACGTCCCGATATGGCGGCCTACCTCTTCGCGGACGCGATGTCCAAGGGCAAGCCGATCAAGGTCTTCAACAACGGCGACATGTACCGTGACTTCACCTACATCGACGACATCATCGCCGGACTCGTCGGCTGCATCTTCGCGGACGACCTCCCGCAGTACGAGGTCTACAACATCGGCAACCACCGCAGCGAGCGCCTGATGGACATGATCGCCATCATCGCGAAGGAGATGGGCGTCGACAATCCGAAGATGGAGCTCCTCCCGATGCAGGACGGCGATGTCCCCGCCACCTACGCCAGCGTCGAGAAGCTCCACAAGGCCGTCGGCTACGAGCCCACGACGCCGATTTCCGTCGGCATGCCGAAGTTCATCGCGTGGTTCAAGGAGTGGAACAACCGCTAGCTAGCGGCCTACAGACAAAGGCGCCCGCCGTCGATGACGTGGTTGGTGCCGGTGATGAAGGCGGCCTTGTCCGAGCAGAGATAGAGCATGAAGTCGACGATCTCGATCGGCTCGGCGGCGCGTCCGGCGAGCGTCTTCATGCCCGCCATGGCGGGACGCGTAAGGACGGGTCCCGGCGAAACGCAGACGGCGCGAACGCCGTGGGGCGCGCCGGCCTTGGCGAGGCCCTTGACGAAGTTGAAGAGCCCGCTCTTGGCGGTGCCGTACATCGAGCCGCATCCGTCGCCCTCGAAGCCCGTCACGGACCCCGTGCAAAGAATGACGCCACGCCCCTGCTTCACCATCAGCGGCATGCAGGCGCGGGCGAAGTAGACCGGGCCCTTTAGGTTCACGTCGAGCCCCCAGTCGATGACTTCGACCGGCTGCTCGTAGAACGGGTGGTAGCTGTTGCAGCAGCGCGCCTCGTTGCCGCCCGCGATGCAAAGCAGCAGATCGAGGGAGCCGTAAGTGGCAACCGCCGTTTCGGCCGCGCGCTCCGCGTCGGCGAACTTGCGGACGTCCGTGACGACCGCCGTCGCCTTGCCGCCCGCTTCGCGAATCTCCTTCGCGAAGCCCTCGACAGCCTCGGCGTTGATGTCGCACATCACGACGTTGGCCCCGGCCTTCGCGAGTTCCTGCGAGGCCAGCAGCCCCATCCCCGATCCCGCGCCGGTTACGACCGCGGTGCGGCCATTGAAACACTCTTTGTAGTCCATAATGCTATTCTCCATAAAATGGGGGGGGGGGGGGGGGCGCGGTAGAGTCCGCCATCCAGGGGAGAAAGCCCATCGAGATGGAAAGGGGGGGAGGGGGGGTCGGGTCTTCCG